>Ga0105045_10000573_pt1 | contig 27501 bp, 24 predicted proteins | sample MAT02_FD_78089 | JGI IMG/M metagenome (GOLD analysis project Ga0105045, IMG submission 78089) | Freshwater microbial communities from Lake Fryxell liftoff mats and glacier meltwater in Antarctica - MAT-02 (megahit assembly) | ecosystem: Environmental > Aquatic > Freshwater > Ice > Liftoff... | reverse complement strand
TCCTGTTTATAAGCGGGTTGATAGCTGCGCCGCTGAATTTGCAGTGACAACAGCTTACCTTTATTCCACTTATGAAGAAGAGTGTGAGGCCTTACCGACCCAAAACCGCAAAATCATGGTATTAGGTGGTGGCCCGAACCGTATTGGTCAAGGCATTGAGTTTGATTACTGCTGTGTTCATGCATCCCAAGCCATGCGTGAAGAAGGTTATGAGACCATCATGGTTAATTGCAACCCTGAAACAGTTTCAACCGATTATGACACTTCTGATCGTTTGTATTTTGAATCATTGACCTTAGAAGATGTGTTAGAAATTGTTCATTTGGAAAAACCGGTGGGCGTCATCGTGCAATTTGGTGGGCAAACGCCGCTAAAATTGGCGAATGAACTAGAGGCTTGCGGTGTGCCGATTATAGGTACCTCTCCTGATGCCATTGATAGAGCCGAAGATAGAGGTCGTTTTCAACAGATGATCCATCGCTTAGGTATTTTACAACCGCCTAACGGCATGGCGTCAACGTTTGAAGAAGCGCTTAAAATAGCGAGTGATATAGGTTATCCACTGATTGTTCGTCCCTCCTATGTTTTAGGTGGTCGTGCGATGGAAATCGTGTATAACGACGACGAACTTGGGGATTATATGCAACGTACCGCATATTTCACCAAAGGAGCACCCATCTTATTAGATCGCTTCTTAGATGATGCGATTGAAGTGGATATCGATGCCATTGGTGATGGCGAAAACGTGTTGATTGGCGGCATTATGGAGCATATCGAACAAGCGGGTGTGCATTCTGGCGATTCAGCCTGCTCGATACCCCCGTTTAGTTTGAGCGAAGAGATCCAAAATCAACTACGTGAACAAATGTGCAAAATAGCGCGTGAGTTGGGCGTGATTGGGCTGATTAATGCGCAGTTTGCTATTAAAGATAATAAGATCTATGTATTAGAAGTGAATCCACGTGCTGCACGTACCGTTCCCTTTGTTTCTAAAGTCATTGGTCGTTCGCTTGCCAAAATTGCCGCACGTTGTATGGTGGGCATTTCACTAACGACACAAAAAGAATTAAAAGAATATCAGGCAGAATTCTTTGCTGTGAAGAAAAGTGTTTTCCCATTTGAGAAGTTTCCGGGTGTCGATCCGATTCTGGGACCTGAAATGCGTTCAACCGGTGAAGTGATGGGTGTGGGTGACACCTTTGCCGAAGCTTATGCAAAAAGTGATCTTGCAACTCAAGCGCCTCAAATTACGCGTTCTGGCTCTGCGTTAATTAGTGTCAGAGATGCGGATAAGAAAGGTGTTGTTGAGATTGCAGAAAAACTCTTAGCGCTGGGTTTTAAGTTATTAGCGACACAAGGAACAGCAAAAGCATTAAAGGCAGCTGGATTACCTTGTGATACCATCAGCAAGATGAATGAAGGCCGTCCTCATATTGTGGATAGTATCAAAAATGATAAAATCGATTTCATAATCAATACCACGGATGGTCGACAAGCTATTGCGGATTCTAATGCTATCCGCCGCACAGCTGTTCAACACAAAGTATGTTACTCAACCACCTTATCTGGTGCGAAAGCCCAGGTTTTGGCGTTAGCTTTTCAAAAGAATCAAAGCATAGCGCCAATTCAGGATTTACATTTAAGAGTGAAAGAAAGATGATCAAAGTTCCTATGACCGTGGTCGGTGCACTAAAATTACGTGAAGAATTAACCCGTTTAAAATCAGTAGAGCGCCCAAGAATTATTGAAGCCATCAGCGAAGCAAGAGCCCATGGTGATCTCAAAGAGAATGCCGAATATCATGCTGCCAAAGAACAGCAATCGTTCTTAGAAGGTCGCATATCTGAAGTTGAAAGCAAATTAGCCAATGCGCAAATTATTGATGTGAACAAATTGCCTAAAAACGGGCGAGTGGTTTTTGGTACGACGGTTAATCTTGTTAATGTCACGTCTGATGAAAAAGTCTCTTACAAAATTGTGGGTGATGATGAAGCGGATATTAAACTGAGCATGATTTCAGTGAATTCACCCATCGCTCGCGCCATGATTGGTAAGAATGAAGGTGATAGCGTTTTAGTGCAGACACCTAGTGGTGAAGTAGAATATGAAGTGCATAAGATAAACTACGTCGCTTAAGATTTTGTGCACCTGCAAACAATGGTGCGCACGACTACGTAAAAAACCGGCGTTAAGAATAAACCGAAAAAAGTAACGCCTAACATGCCACTAAAGACTGCCGTTCCTAATGACTGGCGCATTTCTGCGCCAGCACCCACGGCCAGCGCTAAGGGCAGAACGCCGAAAATAAACGCAAACGATGTCATCAGAATGGGGCGCAACCGTAAGCTGCACGCTTCAATCACGGCATCCATGACGGTTTTACCTTCCACTTGTTCTTGTTGTCTTGCAAATTCAACTATCAAAATTGCATTTTTGGCGGCTAAACCCACCAACACCACTAAACCAATTTGAGTGAGAATATTATTATCCATGCCTCGCAGGTTGATGCCCACTAAGGCACATAACACGCACATGGGCACAATTAAAATAATGGATAACGGTAAGCTCCAGCTCTCATATTGGGCAGAGAGCAGCAAGAAGACAAATACCACGGATAAAATAAAGAAGATAGCAGCCGAACCACTAGACAGTTTTTGTTGATAGGCAAGCTCTGTCCAGGAAAAACTCGTTCCTTGTGGGAGATAGTTTTTCGCAAGTTTTTCCATGGAATTAAGTGCTTGACCAGAGCTAAAGCCGGGAGCTGCAGAGCCATTGATGGGGACTGAGGTGTACATATTAAAGCGCTGGATCAAATCGGCACTGGTGATATCACGGATTTGTACGACATTCCCTAAAGGCACCAACGCACCTGATGTACTTCTGGTTTTTAAGCGGGTAATGTGCTCGGGTAATAAGCGAAACGGCATATCTGCTTGAGCAGTCACTTGGTAGGTGCGACCAAAAATATTAAAATCATTAACGTACGACGATCCTAAATACACTTGCAGCGTTTGAAAAATATTGCTGATAGGGACATTGAGCATCTGCGCTTTAGTGCGATCGATATCTAAATAGATCTGTGGGGTATTGGCAGTGAAAGTGGTATATATACCCGATAGCTCTTTATCTTTTCTGGCTTCATCAATCACGTAATTGGTTGACTCTAATAACTTTCTAAAGCCATTACCTGCGGTATCTTGCACTTGCATTTTAAACCCACCCGAGCTACCTAAGCCTCGAACGGAAGGGGGTGCCACCACAATAATAAAGGCATCATCAATTACGCTCAGTCTTTTTTGCAAGGAAGCAATTAATTCGGGGGCTTTTAAATTCTGCTTCGCGCGCTCGCGGTAAGAATCAAAGCGGGTAAAAATGGCCGCTGCATTGGGTGCGTTGGTAAAGGTTGCCCCGGAGAAGCCGGCAAAAGCAATGGCGTGACTAATACCGGGTGTGTCCATAATAATTTGACTGGCTCGTTGGACGACTTTGTCGGTTCTGCCTAATTAAGCTCCATCAGGGAGTTGGACTACGGTGATAGCATAGCCCTGATCAAGCGCAGGGATAAAGCCAGTTGGTACATGTTTAGACATAAAAAGTGTTAGACCAATCAAGCCAGCATAAACCAATAATACGATTGAACAACGTCTTATGAGGCTGCTCACGACTTTAGCATAGTGATCGCTTAATGAATCAAATAGCCGATTGAATGTTGCAGAAAAGCTATCGGTGAATCGATAAAAGAAAGACCGTTTTACGTCATGATTGCCATTGTGTGGTTTGAGTAACAAAACGCCTAACGCAGGACTTAACGTTAACGAGTTAAAGGCAGAAATAATGGTTGAGGTCGCAATGGTTAAGGCAAATTGTTTATAAAATTGTCCCGAGATCCCGGGGATAAATGCGGTGGGTATAAAGACGGCAGTTAGTACCAGTGCAATGGCAATTAAAGCGGTGCCGACTTCATCCATAGTTTTGTGAGCAGCGTCTTTTGGACTTAAGCCATTCGCGATATGCCGTTCTATATTTTCTACCACTACAATCGCATCATCGACCACAATACCAATCGCTAACACTAAACCAAATAAAGTTAAGGTATTAATCGAAAAGCCAAAGGCAGCCATGACAGCAAAGGTGCCGATTAATGAAACGGGGATCGCAACAATCGGTATAAGCGCTGTACGCCAGGATTGTAAAAAGATCAATACCACCAGTACCACTAAGGCCGTTGCTTCAAATAAGGTATGAATCACCGCGGTGACTGATTCTGCAATAAATTCGGTGGGGTTATACACAATGGTATAGTTTAAGCCTTTGGGGAAATCTTGTTTTAAGTGTTCCATGGTTGTTTGAATACTGTTGGCAGCTTCTAACGCATTAGTGCCAGGGCGTTAAAAAATAGCGATGGCTACTGCTTGTTTTTTATCCATATAACTGTTGGTAGAATATTCTTTGGCACCCAGTTCCACTTTTGCGACATCTTGTAGTCTTGTAATGCGCCCTTCTTTGCTGGCTTTGATAATGATGTTTTTAAATTGTTCAATATCATCAAAACGGCCTTGGGTACTTACTACATATTGGAAGGCATTACAGCCATCAGTAGGTGGGTTACCTAAAGACCCCCCTGATACTTGCACGTTTAGTTCTCGTAGCGAACCAACGACTTCATTGGCAGTTAGAGAGTACGTGGCCAATTTGTCCGGATCCAGCCAGACCCGTAAGCTGTATTCTCTGGCACCAAATATGGTGATGTCACCGACACCATCCAGACGTGCGAGCACATCTTTGATGCGTAAAATCGCATAGTTACTAATGTAGAGTTGATCGTAAGTTTGATCAGGTGATAAAAGATGCACCACCATCATTAAATCGGGCGAGCTTTTACGGGTCGTAACGCCGAGTCTTCTGACTTCTTCTGGGAGTTTGGCACTGGCAATAGAGACACGATTTTGTACTAAGACTTGTGCATCATTTAGATCTGTTCCGAGTTTAAAAGTGAGCGTTAAAGCCATATTTCCATCACTGGTTGATTGTGATGACATATACAGCATATTTTCGACGCCATTAATTTCTTGTTCTAAAGGGGTTGCAACCGTGGCAGCAATGGTTTCAGCGTTTGCGCCTGGATACGAGGCACGCACCACGATGGTGGGTGGAACAATTTCTGGGTATTGCGCAACGGGTAACGTATAAAATGATAATGCACCGACCAAAACGATAATAATCGATAATACCGTGGCGAAAATCGGTCTATCAACAAAAAAGTGTGCAAATTTCATTTTTGACTATTCACTTTAGCACCATCCCGGGCGCGTTGTAGTCCTTTAACAATGACCGACTCATCGCCTTGTAATCCTTCGCGTATCACGCGTAAACCATCGATAATCGGTCCTAGCTTAATGGTGCGCGCACTGACAGTTCCTGCTTCGTCTACAAGGTAACCATACTTACGTGATTGATCGGTCATAATGGCTTCATCAAGTAACAAGATCCCTTGATAGGGTTCTTGACCCAGAATCCGAATACGGCCAAATAAACCCGGTAGCAATATGAAATCGTGATTCTCGAACAAACCTCTGGCGCGCAGTGTGCCCGTGCCCTCATCGATTCGGTTATCAATAAAATCCATATAGCCTTTGCGATTAAAGGCTTTGTCATCCATAAGCGCTGCGAACACGGGTTTGCGATCTTCTAACTCACCGGGTTTTAAATAACCATTGGCGAGTCGAACATATTTAAGATAATTTTGTTCATCAACATCGAAATAAAAATAGATAGGATCAAGACTCACAATGATTGCAAGGAGTGTTGCACTCTCGTTGCCACCAGTGATTAAATTACCTTCACTGACTTTTTTGTTGCTGATTTTTCCAGTGATGGGTGCTTTGACTTGGGTAAATTCTAAATCCAGGCGGGCACGTTCGGCTGCTGCTTTGGCAGCTTGCACATCCGCAATGGTTTGATCTTGCTGTTGTCTTTTTTCATCAAAGTTGCCTTGTGAGACGCTGCCAGATTTCACCAAATTCGCGTTGCGTTTAAATTCATTGGCGGCATAATCGGCTTTAGTTTGTGCCGCGATAATAGCGGCTTGCGCTTCATTGAGGGCCGCTTGATAGGGTCTTGGATCAATAGCAAATAAGAGTTGGTCTTTTTTAATGATGGCACCATCGGTAAAGTGCACAGACTCTAAATAGCCACCTACGCGCGCTCGTACATCAATTTTTTCATTGGCTTCAAAGCGACCCGTATATTCATCCACTCGGTGACTTCTTTTTTAATGGGGTGTGCGACAGTGACAGTAGGGATATTATCTTGGGGTTTGGCTTTGGGTGTCCTTTTGTAATACATAGACCCGCCAATGACGGCGATGAGAACAATCCCTAAAGCCGCTGCGATGACGCGTGTGTTTTGCCCAGGTGTGGCGCTTGCCATTCCTACAATCTAGGTTAAATGAGTTAACTAAATTATAACTGGTTGTTGTCTTGGGGAAAAAAGTTATTTATTTTTAATCTAAGTTTTGGCGGTAGATGACCAAAATGTGACCAATTTGTTGCACCAGGGCGCTTTCATGTTGGCTGATAATTTGGTCGATCATGGCTTTACGTTCCTCACGTGAGGTCGCGTTCACACGAATTTTAACCAGTTCATGAGCAAGAAGCGCGGCATCAATTTCATTGTGCACGTTCTCAGATAGGCCTTTGCCACCAATAATAACGGTTGGGCGCAGGGAATGGGCTTTGGTAGCCAGGGTTTTTAGAAAAGGACGCGTTAACATTTGCATGGTTTTACTTTAGAATGTAGAACAACTTACGCATTCTAACCGAGTAGATGGTCTTTGTAAAATGGCATCACGCACTAAACACGGCAAATCCTGGATAGAAAGGCATCTGAATGATCCTTATGTTAAAAAGGCTCAACAGCTGGGTTATCGTTCACGGGCAACCTTCAAGATTTTAGAGCTACAAGAGCAAGATAAATTGTTCCGACCGGGCATGACTATCGTTGATCTGGGCGCAGCGCCTGGTGGGTGGTCGCAGATCCTTACTAAAATCGTGGGTGCCAAAGGCAAGGTGATTGCTCTGGATATCCTGGCGATGGAGCCCTTAAGCGGCGTCACGTTCCTGCAAGGCGACTTCACAGAACAGGCCACATTGGATGCTTTAGAGGCTATCGTCGATGGTCAGGCGCTGGATTGGGTTGTTTCTGATATGTCACCCAATATCAGTGGGATCGTAGATGTTGATCAGCCACGCGGTATGGAGCTTGTTGAGCTGGCCTTGGATTTTGCTAAAAGCCATTTGAAACCCCAGGGGGGATTTCTTTTTAAAATGTTTCAGGGGGATGGCTTTGATGTATTTATTAAAAATATCCGGAAGCAATTTAAGCAAGTTAATGTTCGTAAACCAGATGCTTCCCGATCTGCATCACGAGAACTATATGTCTTGGCACGAGGCTACTATAATATATAGTATGTAACAGTTTCCGTATCTTGAAATTATGTTGTATATTTAACTTAATTGGATTCGTACTGTTCTGTGCATTAAAATCAAAATAAGGCATTGGCAAATTCGTGCTAGGTCACGCATTTCACCGATAACGAAAGGGGTTTCTGCTTGAATGACATGGTAAAAAACTTAGTATTATGGCTAATCATTGCCGTCATCTTGATGTCAGTATTTAGCAACTTTGGCCCCCGGCACGCACAGGTAACCAAAATTCCCTATTCTCAATTCGTAGAGCAAGTAAAGCAAAGCGAAGTGAAGTCGGTGACGATAGATGGTCGCACCCTGCGTGGCGTTTCGCGTAACGATGATAACTTCGTTACCTACATGCCCTTACAAGATGATTACATCTTGCCAGAACTGATCAAAAACAAGGTGGTTGTGAACGGTAAAGCACCTGAGCAACAAAGTTTATTAATGAGCATCTTTATTAGCTGGTTCCCGATTATTCTATTTATCGGAGTCTGGATGTACTTCATGCGCCAAATGCAAGGCGGCGGCGGTCGCGGTGCCATGAGCTTCGGTAAAAGCCGTGCCAAATTATTAGGCGAAGATCAGGTTAAAGTCACATTTGCTGATGTCGCGGGTGTTGATGAGGCCAAAGAAGAAGTTAAAGAATTAGTCGAGTTCTTAAAAGACCCGGAAAAATTCCAACGCCTGGGTGGACGCATTCCTAGAGGCGTATTAATGGTTGGCCAACCCGGTACCGGTAAAACCTTATTAGCTAAAGCCATTGCGGGTGAAGCCAAAGCACCGTTTTTCACCATCTCGGGTTCTGATTTCGTCGAAATGTTTGTCGGTGTGGGCGCGTCACGCGTACGCGATATGTTTGAACAAGCGAAAAAGCATGCACCTTGCATTATCTTCATCGATGAAATTGACGCCGTAGGCCGTCATCGTGGTGCGGGTTTAGGCGGTGGTCATGATGAACGTGAACAAACACTGAACCAATTATTAGTTGAAATGGATGGCTTTGAAGGCAACGAGGGCGTTATCGTCATCGCTGCGACTAACCGTCCTGACGTATTAGATAAAGCGTTATTACGCCCAGGTCGTTTTGACCGCCAAGTGGTGGTTGGGTTACCTGACGTGCGTGGTCGCGAACAAATTCTTAAAGTTCATTTACGTAAAGTACCCATGGCCGATAACGTTGAACCGCGTGTGATTGCTAGAGGAACGCCTGGATTTTCCGGTGCTGATTTAGCAAATTTGGTGAACGAAGCGGCATTATCTGCAGCGCGCTTTAACAAGCGTTTTGTTGATATGGAAGAAATGGAACGCGCGAAAGACAAAATCATTATGGGTGTTGAACGCCATAGCATGGTGATGAACGCACAAGAGCGCAAACTCACCGCTTATCATGAAGCCGGACATGCCATTGTGGGCTTAACCGTGCCAGAACATGATCCTGTTTATAAAGTAACGATTATTCCCCGTGCTTCTGCACTGGGTGTCACGATGTTCTTACCTGAAGAAGATCGTTATAGTTATTCCAAGAAGCGACTTGAAGGTCAAATTACCAGCTTGTTCGGTGGTCGTATTGCAGAAGAGCTTATTTTTGGTGCCGATAGTGTTACCACGGGTGCATCAAACGATATTAAACGTGCAACCGAAATCGCGCGCAACATGGTTACCAAATGGGGCTTATCAGAGCGTTTAGGACCTTTAACCTACAGTGAAGATGATGGCGAAGTTTTCTTAGGTCATAGTGTTGGTGCTCGCAAAGAAGTGGCCAGCACGACGGCTAGCGTAATTGATGAAGAAATCCGCACCATCATTGATCGCAACTATGAGAAGGCAAGGCAGATTTTAATTGAGAAAGAAGGCATTCTGCATAAAATGGCAGAAACTTTACTGAAATATGAAACGATTGATAGTCATCAACTTGAAGATTTAATGTCAGGACGTACGCCTCGCGAGCCCAAGGACTGGACGAATGTCAGTGGTTCAGAACCTCCAGCGGGTACGCCGGTTTCTGATGATACAGCAGTGTCCCCTAAAGATACTTCTACCACCGAGAAGCGCAATCTAGATGAAGGTGATACGGCTAAGTCGCATTAGACTTTCCCGGTTACTGTGAAGGAGTAGTTAGATTGTTCTTTAATCCGCAAATCATGGGCATCCTAAATGTGACCCCCGATTCATTTTATGATGGGGGTCTTTATCACTCGCATGACACCGCATTTAAGCACGCTTTGCAGCTGATTCAAGAGGGTGCTGATATTATTGACATTGGGGGCGAATCAACTCGCCCAGGTGCCATGCCGGTTAGTATTCAAGAAGAATGTGATCGGGTGTTGCCACTGGTAGAACAACTGGTAAAAGAAACCATCACACCCATTTCAGTAGATACGCGTCACGCTATTGTGATGAAAGAAGCTATTCGATTAGGTGTTTCAATCATCAATGATGTGGCTGCTCTCACAGAAGAAAATGCATTAACCGTTGTGAGCGAGCATCCTGTTAAAGTGTGTTTAATGCATATGCAGGGCAAGCCAGAATCCATGCAACAAAAACCACAATATGAAAATATCTTAGATGAGATCACTGATTTCTTTGAGATGCGGATCAAAGCCTGTGAACAAGCAGGCATACAACGCCAACAGATCTGGCTTGACCCCGGTTTTGGATTTGGTAAAACTGTAGAACATAATTTAACGTTATTGGGCAACCTAGCCTTTTTTAAAAAATTAGGTTGCCCGTTATTGGTTGGTCTTTCACGCAAGAGTATGTTTGGGGCCCTGTTAAATAAACCCCCAGAACAACGTTTACCCGCCAGTTTGGGTGCAGCACTTATCGCCTTATTACAAGGGGTTGCTGTGGTACGCACACACGATGTGGCTGCCACCAAAGATGTGCTGACTGTGATGAAAGCAGTCCAACCTTATTGCAAGGAGAATTTGAGTGTCTGATCAGCGTAAATATTTTGGAACCGACGGTATTCGTGGCCGAACTGGCGTTCCCCCCATTACCGCAGAGTTTGCTTTAAAATTGGGTTGGGCTGTAGGGCAAGTGTTAGCGCAAGATGGTAAAGGTACCGTTTTAATTGGCAAAGACACACGTATTTCAGGTTACATGTTAGCAGCAGCTCTAGAAGCTGGATTGATAGCATCAGGGTTGGATGTGTATTTATTAGGGCCGATGTCGACGCCTGGCGTTGCTTATTTAACGCGTTCATTAGGTGCGCAAGTCGGCGTGGTGGTTAGTGCCTCCCATAATCCTTATTATGATAACGGCATTAAATTCTTCAGTAGCGAGGGTAAAAAATTACCTGATGCCATTGAAAGTAAAATTGAGAGCTTTTTAGCGCAAGAGATGACAACGGTTGATCCACGTCAAATTGGTCGTGCTAAAATTCGCAGTGATGCTGCAGCACGCTATATTGAATTTTGTAAGAGTACTTTTTTACAAAAATATGATTTAAAAGGCATCAAATTAGTACTTGATTGTGCTAATGGGGCAACTTATCACATCGCACCTTACATTTTTACCGAATTAGGCGCACAAGTCATTACCATTAATAATGAGCCAGATGGTTTTAATATTAATGAAAATTGTGGCTCAACCTTTCCTGCCGGTTTGCAAAAAGCGGTATTAGAACATAAAGCGGAACTCGGCATTGCCTTTGATGGTGATGGCGATCGCGTGATATTTGTTGATCATAAAGGCGAAATCGTCGATGGGGATGAACTGCTGTTTATCATTGCACGGGCCTATGCGGCGCGCGGTGAATTAAATGGCGGTGTGGTTGGCACCCAAATGAGTAACCTCGGTTTAGAACAAGCCTTTAAAAATCTGAATATTCCTTTTGTGCGCAGCAAAGTGGGCGATAGGTATGTGATGGATGCACTCATGCAACATGGATGGTGTTTGGGGGGAGAAGGGTCTGGGCACATTATTTGTCTGAACAAAACCTCAACGGGCGATGGCATCATTTCAGCGTTACAAGTGTTAGGGCATATCTGCCAAAGCAATCACTCATTGCACGAATTGAAAAAAGGCATGGTTAAGTGCGCACAAATATTGCTGAATGTCCCCGTGCAAGGTGGTCAACAAGTGGTGAATGATCAACGTGTGCAAGATGCTTGTGCAAAAGCACAAACGGCATTGGCCTCCACGGGGCGCATTTTATTGCGACCTTCAGGCACCGAGCCATTAGTGCGGGTGATGGTTGAAGGCGAAGATAGCAAACAAATCGAACAAGTGGCTAAAGAAATAGCACAAGTCGTTTCAGAGGTTGCAAAACTCACTTAAGACATTTTTCTCCTATTTTTATCCATCAGCTAATCGTCAATCACTCATTAATATTGAAGGTTTGCTGATGCGTATCCCTTCCATTGTAAAAACCAAACTCATTTAGTTACAAAACTAATAAATATTGCTGCAAAACAGCATAATTTTTTGACAATATTAGTCAACTAATATATGGTGAGCATCTATTCACTTAATAATTTGAGACCTTTAGGGGGCAGCGATGCATTTTAACGATATGTCCACTTTTGCATACCAGCAATGGAATCAACCAGATAAAAAATACCCCTTGCTTGCGGCGACACTTTCAGCGGCAGTTCTTACTTATGGGACCAGTTTGGCACTATTGCCTGCTGCTGGGATTGTTATGGGGAGCGCGATTGCGACCTACGCGATGGTGGTTATTGGTCGATATCTGGTTGAATTTTTTACAAAAGTTCAAAGCATTGCAGGCAATGTGGATGAGACGGTTAAAAATCTGAATGCACGTGTCACAGAAGCTAAACAAACGCTGCAAGAAGTGAATGATGCGGTTAAAAAATTATCGCAGACAGTCACAACCGTGGGTGGTCAAGTCAAACCAATCAGTGCGGAGCTTAATCAGACCTTAAATCGTGCTCAAGAAGTATTTAACTCAACCAATGCAGCAATTAACAGCGCGCAGAGGGAGATGGGTACACTTTCGAAAAAGATCCAAGAAACAACAACTGCCACCAATAAATCGATTGCTCAAATCAGCACAAATGCTAATGTAGCGCTAGCTGAAGTACAAAGAACCGTACAAGCTGCGAGAGAGAGCACACTTCCTAAAGTGGATGCGATGATTGATGATACCAGGGCTAAAATTAATACCATTGCAGATGAATCACAAAGATCGCTGGCTGCGCTTACAACAGACCTACAAAATTCGGTTAGAGCCGCCAATGCCGTACTTAAACATGTAGATGAACAACATGTACCTGAATTAATGGAACACGTCGGTGACGCGCTCAACAAAGTTAAACTAACCGTTGATGAAGCCAAACGATCATTAACACAAGTTTCACAATCATTGAATGGTACCGTTAGCCGTGTCAATGATGAACATTTACCAGCGATGATGAGGCAAGTAGGTTCGGTTGTTGAACAATCTAGCAAAGCAATAGCACAGGCTGAAAAGTCTTTGCAGAGCCTTACAACTAATGTAAATAAAAATCTAGCAGATATTAACGAAAACTATTTACCTGGTGTGATGAAAGATGTGCAAAAAACAGTGGGTCAAGCACAACTATCACTTAGTACTTTAACGGCATCAATGAAAGAGATCACTGATAATGCTAACGAAGTGATTAAAGATTCAAAAGATAAACATCTCCCTCAGGCGATGGGTAAAATGAAAGCGGTGTTAAAAGGCGCTAATCAATTACTGACGGAAACTCAACAAACAGTCAATGACACCAATGTTCAAATGAAGAAATTATTCGCTAGTGTTGATGAAACGGTTCAAGCGGTAAATGGCCAACACTTACCCGCTTTTATGACTGAATTTACGGATACATTAAAACTATTACGTGGCGAAGTGCAAAAGGCCGTTAACGCAGCAACTAAAACTATTAAAAATGTTGACGAACAACATGTGCCTGAATTAACCAAACAGATCGGCGACGTAATGTTGAGTGTTCAGAAAACGGTCGATGAGAGTAAAACCTCTATGGATGTGTTGCTGAAATCCCTCAACGGTACCATTGAAGGTGTCAACCAAGCGCATTTACCTGCTTTAATGAAAAAAGTGTCTGAAACAATCAATAAATCATCACTGATGATTGCTGGTGTTGATAAATCAGTAGGTGAATTAAGCAAGCGTTTAAATGAAACCGTTGACAGTGTAAACGGTCAGCATTTACCTAAAGTTATTGAGACAGTGAGCGAGACGGTTGCCCAAGCTAAACTTTCTCTAGCTACATTAACAGATGCAATGAAAGAAGTTTCTGATAATGTTAAGCAAGTCATTTCAAGTGCGGATAAAGAGCATATTCCACAAGCCATGGCAAAACTGACTGAAGTGATGCAGAGTGCGAATGGCGTGTTAGCAGAAACGAAAAACACCATTGCGACTACCAATGCGGACGTACAGAACATCACTCGCAGTGTTCAAGCCACTGTTGAGAGTATTACCAATAAATTGTTACCAGAACTTGCTGATCATTTTAATGAAACTCTTGATAAAGCAATGGCAACTATCACTAGTTTAGAAGCAGAAGTGCTTAAGATCAGTGGTGACAGCCAAAATGTATTGAAAGCAATGAAAAAAACAGTTACAAAAGTCGATGATGCGATATTGACAGAAGTGACCAATGCGTTAAAAGCCATTACCCAAAAAATTGAATCAAACTTGACGCAAGTCGAAAAAACGATGGCGAGCTTGACAAAGAAATCTGAAGATATTTTAACCAAAGCAAATAAAACAGTAGATATGGTTAATAAAGATACTTTAACCCGACTCAATGATGCTATCCAGGAAACACGAACCGGCATAGCGGGTGTTGTTGATCAAGCAAAAGATGCGACTAAGCGTTTAACGAAAGATACTCAAACCCTTCTGGGTGAAACCAGTTCAACTATTAAAACCGCTCGTGAAAAAACATTGAGTGATTTAACCCTGAAATTGAATGCTATTCTTGATTCAACAAAAGAAGCGGTCGACGCAGGTAAAGATGCCGTACAAACTTTGACGCCAGAAATCTCAAGCACCATAAACCGTGTCAATTTGGTAGCAGATAACCTGAATGGTGGTTTTGCTACGGCCAGTACCTTGACAGCGCCTGTCACCCTCGCAGCAAAAGGGATGTCGGCAGTGGGTTCCGGGATAGGAGCAGCCGGGAAGGGCATTTACAACATGTTGCCTAATATAAGAAATAGGGCTTCAACGCCACCAGCAGAAGAAACACCAAAAACCACGACAAGGAAAAAGAAAGGGACTGCAGAAAAGTAACTCATGCGCCAAAAAAAGGGGCATTAACCCTTTGCTCTGACAGTAAGAATTAAGATGGGTGGGTTATCACCTATTTTAAATTGAGAATCGGTAACAGACTATTATAATCATCGGTCCATAAAATGGGCGTGATCTTGTTGGTTGGAATAATGCTAATGCCAGATTGATGAGTTAACCATGGGCCCAATTGGGTATTGCAAGAAATGACCCCCCATGTAGAATAGAACGTCCCAATATTGTTGGCATAACTCTGGAGCCAATAATGTGTACATTGTTGATTTTGCGCCAAAGCAGTTGTAACAGGCATTAAATTGATAAAACTATTGGATGTATGAAAAGCAATGATACCCTGCGGATTAAGCAGTGATTGATACAGCTTCACCGCTTCTTTAGTGATTAAATGAAAAGGAATGGCATCGCCATTGAAAGCATCAATAATGATCACATCATATTTTGGTGGATTAATAGATTGTAGTGCTTTTGTTAATTGTATTCTTGCATCGCCTAAAACAATATGACTGTTAGCCGGTGATTTTTCTAAAAAATGAAAATACTGGTGAGCAATTTTAACCACAGCCGGATCAATTTCATAAAAAGTGATATTGTCATTGGATTGGGCAAGTGCCGCAATAGTCCCCACCCCTAATCCCACTACTGCTATTTTTAAAGGCCCTGCGCTATTTTTATGCATAAATCGAATAGCTAATCCTGCGCCTGAATTGGGTGGGTAATAAGTCGTCGGCCATAATTTTTTGTCAGCTGCTAAAAATTCTAATCCATGCAGTACGGTTCCATGCATTAAAATTCTGTTCTCGAAACCAGGTTTTGAATCGATATCATAGATGCGCAACAAGCCATAGAGATTTCGCTGCTGCATAACTATTTTTCTTTCTGACGGTGCGAACTCATTATGTATCTGAATAATGATAAATAGGACAAGTGTTGTTAAACAAAACCCCCCAATGGCGAGCTCTTTTTTTCGCCTATTATTCTGATACAAGTGGTAACTGATAAAAAGTATCATCACATTGATAATGAACAGTGGTAGATATAAATTCCACCAGCTTGCAAAAAGTAATGAAAGTCCATTTGCCAAACACCCACCTAAAACGCCACCCAATGCGATGATGAGATAGAATAAGGTGAGTTTGGATTGACCTGGTTTCAGCCGGATTAGTTCGCCGTGGCAAATGATGCAACCACTATAGAGTAAGCCCAGTAAAAATATAACGTTTTGAGTTCCGTTTAGTGTTAAGAGGTAAATGTTTTTTAAAATTAAAATTAGGAATACGCAGAAAATGGGGATCCAAAATTCACGCTCATAGCCTTTTGGTGTGGCGAATGTACTGATAAATGAAATTAAATAAAGTGCAAGTGGCAAAATCCAAATCAACGGTGCATTAATCACATTTTGTGTTAGGAATTGCGTGGTAGACAATAAAAGTGCACTGGTTAGTAAAGATAATAGTAGCCACTTTATTAGGGCATCATACTTAACTGAGATTGGTTTAACATCGATTTGCACAATATTCGTTTTAAGAGAGAATACCCTGAATAGGCAAAAGCAACAAAGTAATCCGTAGATCACATATAGGCCTGAGTATAAAATAGACTGCTTATGGATGCCAATTAAGGGTTCGATGAGCAAGGGATATCCGATAAGTCCTAGCAGTGAACCGGCATTGGAAATGGAATAATAAACATAAGGATACGTTGTTTTATGCAGTGAGCAATACCAATGCTGTAATAAGGGACTTGATGCAGATAAAATAATGAATGGCAGCAAGATGCTGGAATTTAAAATATTGAGTACCGCAAACGGCGGCCAAATATCGTCAATCGTGATGGGGGCTTGTAACTTAATAGGAATAAAATAAAGAGACAATAAAAGCATGCAAAAGTGAATAATGGCTTGTTTTCTTTCAGAAAAAAATTTGGTTAAAAAGAAAGCATAAGTATAACCAATCAATAAAGCAGTTTGAAAGAATAGCAAACAGGTTATCCAAACAAAAGATGAGCCACCAAATTGCGGGGTAATATGCTTGGCAAGCAGGGGTTGCACGAAAAAGAGTAAAAAAGCACTTGAAAAAATGGCGATGCTAAATAGCCATTGCAACATCTTAAATTAGTGCTTCTTTTAAATGTGGGACAAAATTCTGTTCAGTAAACAAACGGATCATAGCTTTTTTATTTTTAACGCCACATTTTTTGCGAATACTATTAATGCGGTATTTAACGGTCGGCACTGATACTGATAGGTATTTTGCAATGTCGGCATATTGCAATGCCTGGCACGCCAGAACGATTGTTTTAGCCTCATCTTTAGTTAAGTAAGTATCTTGATATTTGCCCGTTAGAAATATTTTGTGAATAGGCATGGTGTTTAGCAGTTGTTGCTTTTGGGGGCCATATTCAAAATAGTGGGGATTAGAGTAATTTGCTGAATCTTGAATAGGTACTATGAAGGCATCTTTGTAGGCATTTTGGATCAGATCACGGCCTATATCGTCAAAGTAATGGCAAAAGTATTGATAAATATCCAAATTGAAAAGTAACTGCTGGGGAATATGATCGTGGCCCTTTTTGAAGCCAAAGCAATAGACCTCGATATTGTTATCATGAACCCATGTTAAATAAAATAAATGCGATACATTATATTTGCTTTGCGCAAGCAAGCCCAGTTTGCAAGATTGGTGGTTTGAATGACAGCCATCCCAGATACTGCTGATGTATGTTTTACCTTTTAGCACGCTTGGGAAGCTGACTAATTCTGATTCATAGTGCTTTGTGGCAAAGTAATCATTTACCCAATTTGCATCTGAAGATAAGAGGATGCGCTTTCCCTTTTGATCCCCTAGGTAATACGATTTTATAAAATAGAATAAGTTCACTTCAAAGTGACCCATCAGGGGAGCGCAGATCGCTCGTACTTTGTCTACCGACAAGATTGAGCTGTGTGTTTTGAGGTCGTTCGGTAATATGAGCATATCATTACTTTAGCTGTTTATTGGGTAGATGAACAACATCTAAGGATGCAGAAGTAGCTAATATAGCTAAATACCTCAATCTTAAAGAGCTTGCACGCTCTTAAGTAACTCAGTAATATTCAACCCGCTTTAGGATTAACCCACTATTGATAAGTCACCATGCAAGCAAATCGTAAACGTTACGTAATTGGCAATTGGAAAATGAATGGCACGCGGGAACACGTTGCTGCTTTTTTTCGTTCTTTAACCAGCCAACAAGAGCTGCCTAACACCGAAATGGTCATTTGTCCGCCTGCTGTTTATTTATCACAAGCTTTACAGGCTGTCGTCGCTAATCCAAACATTAAGTTGGGCGCCCAAGATTTGAGTTCTTACCCAAGCGGGGCCTATACGGGACAAATTTCAGCCGCCATGCTGTTAGAGCAAGGTTGCCAATACGCGATTGTAGGGCATTCCGAGCGTCGCGACTTCAATAAAGAAACCGATGCGGATATTGCAGATAAGTTCTTCGCCGCCAAAACATCAGGTCTTATACCCGTTTTATGTGTGGGTGAAACCCATGCACAGCGCCTTGCCAATCAAACCAATGCCGTAGTTGTAAGTCAGTTACAAGATATACTGAATCGCCATGGCGCGATGGCATTTGATGGCGCTTTATTGGCTTATGAACCGGTTTGGGCCATTGGAACAGGCTTAACTGCCACACCAGAGCAAGCTGAAGCGGTTCATCACTTGCTTCGAGAGACTGTCGGCGGGTATGATTCGTCGGTTGCGCAACGCTTGCCCATTTTGTATGGCGGCAGCGTTAAAGCATCTAATGCAGCGACCCTATTTAGGATGCCTAATATTGATGGGGCACTGGTAGGCGGTGCATCGTTGCAAGCAGAAGAATTTTTGGCAATTTGTGAGTCGAATAAATAATTATGTACGAGTTAATGTTAGTATTCCACATTATAGTTGCGCTATTGTTGATAGGGTTGATCCTGATGCAACAAGGTAAAGGGGCACAAGCCGGAGCAGCTTTTGGTAGTGGTGCCTCACAAACCGTGTTTGGTAGTCAGGGCTCAGGCGGTTTCATGAGCCAAGCAACGGGTACCTTAGCCGCGATCTTTTTTATATTAAACTTATTTTTAGCTTTCTGGATTAATCGTCAATATGGACCTGCTAAGGTTGCTGCGCCGATTGAAGAAACAGCGCCTGCTAAAGCTGACGTTGTCCCTGCGGAAGGGAGTATTCCAGAATAAGTTCAAAAATGACAATGCCGAAGTGGTGAAATTGGTAGACACACTATCTTGAGGGGGTAGCGGCGCAAGCTATGCCGGTTCGAGTCCGGCCTTCGGCACCATTTATTCATATATACCGCCCATGTGGGAACGCTGTTGTAGATCTTCAACAAGGCCTGTAGCATCTGTTATTAGGCTCAACTAATTCCTGGGTAAGGATTCTAAATAGTGTTAGAAAATTACCTTCCAGTTCTCATATTCATGGGGTTGGCTCTAGGTCTGGGTACAGTACTCATCGGCCTTGGAGCACTTTTATCACCTTCAAAACCGAACCCTGAAAAACTATCGCAATACGAATGCGGCTTTGTGCCGTTTGAAAATGCGCGTCTGAAGTTCGATGTGCGTTTTTATCTTGTTGCCATTCTCTTTATCATTTTTGATCTCGAAGTCGCCTTCTTGTTTCCGTGGGCCGTTATCTTCAAAGAGCTGTCTTGGACGCCCATCATTGCCATGGGGATCTTCTTAGGTCTGTTATTAATCGGCTTCATCTATGAATGGAAGAAAGGGGCACTGGAATGGGAATAGCAGGCGCACTCAAACAAGGCTTCGTCACAACGTCACTCGATAAATTAGTTAACTGGGCAAGAACCGGCTCTATGTGGCCAATGACCTTTGGTCTTGCCTGCTGTGCGGTAGAAATGATGCACGCTGGCGCCTCTCGTTATGATTTAGATCGCTTTGGCATTGTATTCAGGGGCTCACCAAGACAAAGCGACGTGATGATTGTGGCAGGAACGCTTTGTAACAAAATGGCCCCCGCATTACGCAAAGTTTACGACCAAATGCCAGAACCGCGTTGGGTGATTTCCATGGGGTCATGCGCCAATGGGGGCGGTTATTACCATTACTCGTTCTCCGTCGTTCGTGGCTGCGATCGTATCGTGCCAGTTGATGTGTATGTTCCTGGGTGTCCGCCCACTGCTGAAGCGCTACTCTACGGTATTTTACAGCTTCAAAATAAAATTCGCCGCACGAATACGATTGAAAGGGAAAAAGCATGAGCAGTCTTGCCCAACTCGCTGAACTTTTACCGCAAATATTAGGTTCGCATTTAGAAAACGTAAATATTGCGAATGATGAAATTACCATTGAAGTGAAAGCAAGCGATATTGTTAAAGCCTGTGAACTGCTTCGCACCCATCCTTCTTTACGCTTTGAACAGCTGATGGATCTTTGTGGCGTTGACTATTTGCATTATGGCATTAGCGAGTGGGAAACGACTACGGCGACCTCTAAAGGTTTCGAGCGGGCTGTTACGCCGATTGCTGAAGTGTTCCCAGGTAGTGAGTGGAGTAAACCCCGCTTTGCCGTTGTTTATCATTTATTATCGATCAGCCAAAACCATCGTTTACGTGTCAAAGCATTTGTGCCAGATCAGAAGCCTTTAATTGACTCCGTTGTTAGCGTTTGGAGTTCAGCGAATTGGTACGAACGAGAAGCTTTTGATCTATACGGGATTTTATTTAATAACCACCCAGATTTACGACGTTTGCTCACTGATTATGGTTTTATTGGGCACCCCTTTAGGAAAGATTTTCCTTTATCCGGTAACGTAGAAGTTCGTTATGACGCCAAAGAACAACGTGTCATTTATGAGCCCGTCGATATTGTCCCAAGGACCCTCGTACCCAAGGTGATCCGTAAAAGCCAAGTAGAACCCATCGCGGTAGAAGACGTAAAAGGGGCTCTCCCATGACCGAAATTAAAAATTACACAATGAATTTTGGACCGCAACATCCTGCGGCCCATGGTGTGTTGCGTCTGATTTTAGAATTAGATGGTGAAACGATCCAAAGAGCCGATCCGCATATTGGATTACTGCATCGTGCCACGGAAAAATTGGCTGAGAACAAACCCTATAATCAAAGCATCGGTTATATGGATCGCTTAGATTACGTTTCGATGATGTGTAATGAGCATGGTTACGTATTAGCCATCGAGAAATTATTAGGCGTCACTGTGCCTGAACGTGCGCTTTATATTCGCACGATGTTTGATGAAATCACCCGTATTTTAAACCACTTAATGTGGCTTGGCGCACATGCGCTAGATATTGGCGCGATGACGGTTTTCTTGTATGCCTTCCGCGAAAGAGAAGATCTCATGGACTGCTATGAAGCAGTCAGTGGCGCTAGAATGCATGCGACCTATTACCGCCCTGGTGGTGTCTATCGTGATCTGCCCAATCAAATGCCAAAATATAAAGCATCAATGTGGCATTCTGAAAAAGCAGTTAAGCAATTAAATGAAACCCGTGAAGGATCCTTACTCGATTTTATTTGGAACTTCACCGAGCGCTTTCCTACCTGCGTTGATGAATATGAAACGCTGTTAACCGATAATCGCATTTGGAAACAACGAACCGTTGGGATTGGTGTGATAACACCTGAGCGTGCCCTGCAACTTGGGTTTAGTGGCCCTATGTTAAGAGGCTCGGGTATTGCTTGGGATGTGAGAAAGAAACAACCCTACGCAGCTTACGCCAAGATGGATTTTGATATTCCAATTGGAAAAGAAGGCGATTGTTACGATCGCTATTGTGTGCGAATTGAAGAAATGCGCCAGTCAAACCGCATTGTTCGCCAATGCGTCGAATGGTTAAGAAAGAACCCAGGCCCTGTCACCATTGCCGATAATAAAATTATTCCACCAAGCCGCGAAGAAATGAAAGAAAGTATGGAGTCGTTAATCCATCATTTCAAATTATTCACTGAAGGGTACTGTGTTCCAGAAGGCGAAGCGTATGCTGCCATTGAACATCCCAAAGGAGAGTTTGGGGTTTATTTAGTATCAGACGGTGCTAACAAACCTTATCGTGTTAAAGTCCGCGCTGCCGGATTCCCACACTTGGCTTCGATAGAAGAAATGGCGAAAGGGCATATGATCGCCGATGTGGTCGCTATCATCGGAACCCAAGATATCGTATTTGGGGAGATCGATCGTTAATGAATGAACTAGTTAAAAATATTGCCTCACCTGCTGTGTTATCACAAAAAACACGAAATGCAATTGATGAATGGCTAAAAAAATATCCGCCCGATCAACGCCAAGCGGGTGTGATTGCAGCCCTCACCATGGTCCAAGACGACAATGGGGGTTATCTCACTACGGAATTAATGGATGCCGTTGCGGCTTATTTAGGCATGCCTAAAATTGCGGTTTATGAAGTCGCGACCTTTTATAGCATGTTTGAGCTCAAACCCGTTGGTAAACATAAAATCTGCGTGTGCACGAGCGTTGCCTGTATGCTAAATGGTGCAGATGAAACCGTGGAATACCTAGAATCGAAACTGGGTATCAAATTAGGTGAAACCACCAAAGATGGTAAATTCACTCTCAAGCGTGTGGAATGTCTGGCTGCTTGTGGCTACGCTCCCATGATGCTGATTGGGCGTGATTACCTTGAGAATTTGACGCCAGAGAAAATTGACTCAATCTTAGCATCGTTGGAGTAACCAATGACGGTTATCATGAACCAAATCTGTTATCGTACCTTATCGCATGCTAAACCCTGGTCGTTAGAAGCTTATTTAAGCGTGGGCGGCTATGAAGTCTTAAAAAAGATTTTGAAAGAACAGACATCCCCTGAAAATATTATTGCTGAACTTAAAACCTCCGCATTGCGTGGTCGTGGTGGCGCGGGTTTTCCCACGGGTTTAAAATGGAGCTTTGTACCTCGCAGTAAACCCGGTCAAAAATATGTCGTCTGTAATTCCGATGAAGGTGAGCCAGGTACCTTTAAAGACCGCGATATTTTACGTTATAACCCGCATCAATTGATTGAGGGGATGATCATCGCGGGTTACATCATGGGAGCGACTATTGGTTACAACTATATTCGTGGTGAGTTTTATGAACCCTATGATCGTATCGAACACGCAATTAAAGAAGCCTATGAACAAGGCTTCTTAGGCAAAAATATTCTGGGTAGTGGTTTAGATTTTGACTTACACAATGTGTTAGGCGCTGGCGCTTACATCTGTGGTGAAGAAACGGCTCTTATGGAATCGTTAGAGGGTAAAAAAGGTCTACCACGGTTTAAACCCCCATTCCCTGCGAACTATGGGGTATTTGGTAAGCCAACCACGATTAATAACACCGAAAGCTTTGCCTCAGTTCCGGTTATTTTGCAGCATGGCGGTCAATGGTTTTTAGATATCGGACTGCCAAATAATGGCGGTTGTAAAATATTTTGCGTATCCGGCCATGTGAATAAGCCTGGCAACTTTGAAATTCCGCTGGGCACCCCTTTTAGCGAATTGTTGAAAATGGCCGGTGGCATGAAAAATAATCGTAAACTCAAAGCGGTTATTCCCGGTGGATCCTCGGTTCCTGTTTTGCCAGGTGATGTGATGATGCAACTCAATATGGATTATGACTCGCTGTCTAAAGCGGGCTCAATGTTGGGTAGTGGTGGCGTGATAGTGATGGATGAGACCACTTGTATGGTGAAAACCTTGGCGCGGATTTCTGAATTTTACTTTGAAGAATCCTGCGGGCAATGCACACCTTGCCGTGAAGGGACAGGTTGGTTGGCACGTATTTTACATCGCATCATGCATGGTGAAGGTGCTCACCGTGATTTGGCAGTACTTGATAGTGTTGCCGAAAGTATTATGGGCCGAACGATATGTGCGCTGGGCGATGCGGCGGCGATGCCAGTACGTAGCTTCTTGAAGCATTATCGAAATGAATTTGAATATATGATCGAACATAAAAAGTCGATGGTATCATAGGAGAGATCGATGGCACTTATCGAAATTGATGGCAAAAAAATAGAAGTTCGTCCGGGTCAAATGATCATTGAGGCGGCTGATGAGCTCGGTATTGCAATACCGCGTTTTTGCTATCATAAAAAATTATCGATTGCGGCAAATTGCCGTATGTGTTTGGTCGAGGTAGCCAATGCTCCTAAGCCCTTGCCAGCATGTGCAACCCCTATTTCTGAGGGCATGAAGGTTTTTACCAAATCGCCCCGTGCTATCGATGCGCAAAAATCAGTCATGGAATTTTTATTAATTAACCACCCGCTGGATTGCCCGATTTGTGATCAAGGCGGTCAATGTGAATTGCAAGATGTAGCGATGGGGTATGGTAAAGATACATCCCGCTATGAAGAAGGCAAACGCGTTGTTAAAGACAAAGATATTGGTCCGTTAATTAGCACAGAAATGACGCGTTGCATTCAATGTACCCGTTGCGTTCGATTTGGCGCAGAGGTGGCAGGTGTTCGTGAATTAGGTGCCACCGGTCGTGGCGAATTCATGGAAATTGGCACCTATGTGTTAGAGAGTGTTAACTCTGAAATGTCGGGTAACGTCATTGATTTGTGCCCAGTGGGTGCGTTGACCTCTAAACCTTTTCGCTATGGAGCAAGAGCTTGGGAACTAATAGCCAAGCCTAGCGTGTCGATGCATGATTGTGTCGGTTCGAATTTATTTTTTCATACCTTACGAGATAAGGTCGTCCGTGCGCTTCCAAGAGAAAAAGAAGCGCTAAACGAAGTTTGGCTCTCTGATCGTGACCGCTTTAGTTATGAAGGCTTAAACCATGCTGACAGATTGCAGCAGCCATTAATTAAGAAAAATGGCCAATGGGAACAAACCGATTGGTTAAGTGCGCTCAGCTTTGCCTCTGAAAAAATTCAAGCAACCGACGCAGATCAATTGGGTATTTTAGCATCGCCTAATAGCACCGTTGAAGAATTCTATTTATTACAAAAACTATTCCGGGCACAAGGTTGCCAGCATATCGACCATCGTTTACGCCAAACGGATCATCGTCATCAAGAGGCGGTTGGTAGTTACCCGCAATTAGGGATCACCCTGGCTGATCTAGAGTTTCAAGATTCGATTATATTGGTGGGTTGTGATATCCATAAAGAACAACCTATTGTTGGTCACCGAGCGCGCAAAGCGACTTTGCATGGCGGCCATGTTTATACCATTGGCGCTTGGGAAGCCGAACATCATTTCCCCGTTCAGCAAGCCTGGGTAGGCACAAAAGGGGATTTGGTTACGCCGCTTCTAGAAGTGATCAAAGCGCTTTATGATCAATTACCAAACGATAAACAGTCGCTTGTGACCAGTGAAGTCCTGTTCGCTATTACGAATGTGTCGCCTAGTCAAGCGTCAATGAATGCCGCAAAAGCGATTTTAGCGACCGAGAAAGTGAGTGTGTTGTTGGGGCAGTTTGCCGTCAATCACCCACAAGCCGCTACGCTTTATTGGCTGTCACGATTGATTGCGAAAATAACCGGCGCCACATGGGGCGAGTTAAGTAATGGTGCAAATAGTGCTGGTGGTTGGTTAGCGGGCGCTGTGCCACATCGATTACCCTTTGGTGTTAAGACTTCCAAAGTGGGCCTGAATGCATCGCAGATGTTGCAACAACCGCGCAAAACCTATTTCTTAATGAACTGTGAACCTGAATTTGACGCTGCTAATGGGCTTGATGCGTTAACTGCATTAAAGCAAGCAGAGCAGGTGATTGTGTTAAGTGCCTTTGATAGCCCGTATTATCGTGAATATGCTGATGTGATATTGCCGGTCACACCCATTTCCGAAATGGCTGGAACTTATGTAAATGGTTTTGGTGAGTGGCAACATTTTGAAGCGGTTGCATCACCTCTGGAGCAAAGCCGACCCGCTTGGAAAGTTTTGCGTGTATTGGGTAACCTAATGCATATGCCAGACTTTAATTATGAAAGTATTGATGAAATTGCCCATGAGCTTCAAAACTTGGCGAATCAATCTAAGTTAAACCAAGAAAATCTGTTAGCGATGCCATACCCTGGGAATGCGCCAACTGAATCTAAAGGTCTGGTTCGTTTAAGCTTCACATCCTTATATGCCATCGATGGTATTACCCGTCGTGCAGCTTCATTACAAGAAACGCATGATGCAAAAATGTCGCGCAAGGTGCGAGTACATCCATTGGATGCGAAGCAGTTAAGCCTAAGCCAAGATCAGCAAGTTTACGTGGTTGAGAAAAAACAACGCTCAATGCCCATGAGCCTGCAGATCGATGAGGCTATCCCGGTGGGAGCCGTATGGGTAGCAAATGGGATCCCAGAAACACAATCCTTGGGTGCATCAATGAGTACGATTGAAATCCTAGCATGTGAGGGCAACTAGCATGGATATGGTAACGCTCATGGCGTGGGCTACAATCTTATTCACGACGGTGTTGAAAAGTTTACTGATAGTGATCCCGCTGATTTTAGCGGTTGCTTATCTAACTTTTTTTGAGCGTAAGGTGATTGGCTACATTCAGGTGCGCATCGGACCTAACCGCGTTGGCCCTTTTGGATTGTTCCAGCCCTTTGCCGACGTGGGCAAGTTGCTGCTGAAAGAAATTATTCTGCCGACGAAGTCGAATAAGTTTTTATACATCGTAGCGCCTATTTTGGCATTTGCTCCTTCACTGGCAGCATGGTCGATTATCCCCTTTGCTGATGGTTGGGTGCTGGCCAACATTAATGCAGGATTATTATTCTTATTAGCCATGACCTCACTCGGTGTTTACGGGGTGATTATTGCCGGTTGGGCATCGAATTCTAAATATGCTTTTATCGGCGCACTGCGTTCAGCGGCACAAGTGGTTTCTTATGAAATCGCAATGGGTTTTTGCTTAGTGGGCGTGTTAATGGCTGCTGGCAGCATGAACTTAACCGATATTGTGAATGCACAAAAAGGTGGCCTACTGTATTGGTACTGGTTACCGCTGTTGCCATTGTTTGTGGTCTATTGGATTTCAGCGGTTGCTGAAACCAACCGAGCACCATTTGACGTGGCAGAGGGTGAGTCTGAAATTGTTGCCGGTTTTCATGTGGAATATGCGGGTATTACCTTTGCCATATTCTTCTTGGCAGAATATGCCAACATGATTTTGCTGGCGACAGTGGCCGCGTTGATGTTTATGGGTGGTTGGTTGTCACCATTTGAAGGCATACCCTTTATTCAAGACAAGTTAATGTGGGTGCCTGGCATTGTTTGGCTGGGTCTTAAAGTTTCCTTCTTTCTCTTTTTATATTTATGGTTCCGGGCTACTTTCCCTCGCTATCGTTATGACCAAATCATGCGATTAGGGTGGAAAATATTTATTCCCGTGACCTTTTTCTGGATTGTGGTAGAAGCATTGGCCATCAAGGGCCACGTTGGTCCTTGGTTTACATAGAGAGCACAGTATGTTTCGAAAAGTAATACACACGTTAAAAAGCTTTATGCTTTGGGAGCTTTTCCAAGGGTTAAGACTCACGGGCAAGTATTTATTCGCACGAAAAATCACTGTCCAATACCCTGAGGAAGAAACGCCTCGTTCTGTGCGCTTTCGTGGGCTCCATGCTCTGCGTCGTTACCCCAATGGTGAAGAGCGTTGTATTGCTTGCAAGCTCTGTGAAGCTGTTTGTCCCGCACTTGCCATAACCATCGATTCAACCGAACGTGAAGATGGCTCACGGCGTACGACCCGTTATGAGATCGATTTATTTAAATGTATCTACTGTGGGT
>Ga0105045_10000572_pt1 | contig 27504 bp, 25 predicted proteins | sample MAT02_FD_78089 | JGI IMG/M metagenome (GOLD analysis project Ga0105045, IMG submission 78089) | Freshwater microbial communities from Lake Fryxell liftoff mats and glacier meltwater in Antarctica - MAT-02 (megahit assembly) | ecosystem: Environmental > Aquatic > Freshwater > Ice > Liftoff... | reverse complement strand
TTTACTGAAGCAAGAAAAAAGTATTAAAGTTGGAATAGAGATAAAACGTCAAGCAGCTGGTTGGGATAATGAATATCTGCTTAAGATTATAGGTGTCAAATCTTTTTCATGAAATTGCCCTGTCCTACTAGTAGTCCAAATCATTTAAGTTATATTCCGCCGGATCATTTAAAATCCATAAACAAGTCGAGTGAAGCAAAAGCTTCAATAGTAGGTCACCTCAGCCCCCGAGCAACGCGTCAGGCATTAAATGCAAATAAAGCGGTTATCGATAGCTTTCGGGAAATGATGAAAAAATCATCACCGGACATAGAAAAGCTGTTTAGCGCCGTCAAAGCAGAGCATCTTGAAGTTGATAAACTCGAAGTGGTAACACTGCAAGAAGATTTTGAAACAACTGCCTTAGAAGAGGGGGGAGTTGACAGGAAGCTAGAAGGTGAGGAGATTAGGAGCATGCCTTCAGGCCAACCGGAGGAAACTCTCGAATCTCAGGTGAATGCTCGCCTAACTCAAATGGAAAGTGAAATGGCTGCTAAACCTCTTGCCTCAGCCGATGGCATGATTGCCATACAAAAATCTAAACCCGTCGAGAATCCCGAAGTAGGACTTCAGAAAGCGATTAAGCGAGAAGTAGGTTTGCTAGATATCATCATCAGGTTTGTGAAGAATGTGGGATATCCTCAATTAGATGAGAGGAGTCCCGTATTAGGGCATGATCGAAATTTAGAGACAGAACTCCCATCAGCTTTTACGCCTCAGGAATACCAAGGGCGCCAAGATAATCATGCTCTTCTGCGACTTAAAGATTTTTCTACAGCCAATGTTCTAAAAGATCTCGAAAAACTTCAGAAATCGCTAAAAAATCAGGAATTAGAGATGGGTAAACCCACAGCCCCCAAAAAACCGGTACAGGATGTTGCATCTATTGATAAATCCTCCTCAAACCAATTTTTAAGCAAGTTTAAGTCAGCTGCGAAGAAAGTTGCAAAATTTGGATCTTCTATTCTAAATGGCTTAAAGGATTTTCTAGGAATCGAGCCTAAATCTAAACTTGAAGAGAGACAGCAAATATTTAGTGGAAGCATTCACCAGAAAATCAGTATCATGACACAATTGTCGGGTATTTTGTCAGCAGAGGACCGCAAAAAATTAGAAGGGGAGTTAGTCGCCGCCGCTTTGAGACAAAACCAGCAGACTGGCGGGTAGGCCAACTTGCAGCCCATTCGGACTGGGCTGTCTTTTGTATTAAAACCTTCTTATCGACAATCGTCATTATGATTGACGCATATCAAAACATCGCATATACCCCTAATTATTCTAAATCACTTAACTTTTAGGGGGTGTGCGTGAGCGCAATCATTAATAATTATCAAGAAAACACTTTTTGGGGAGCCGTATGGGCAGGTGCAGGTAATGGAGCAGTCGACGGGGTGAAATGTTCATCTCTTCTTCTTGGAAGTTTGCTGACTCTCGGGGCCGCTTACAAGGCTCTAGAGGCCAGTAATAGGTCTTTGGGATTTGAACCAAATTGGCCGGCCCTTCGTGGCGATTGCGAAACAGTGCAGTTTCAGCATTCGGAAATGTGCCGAAATAAGCGTTATGAATTTATATCTTTTGCACTAGCTACTGTAGCTGCTGGAGCAGCAATCGGCGCTGTTTGTGGAGCAGTTTCTGCTGCAGTAAGGCCTATATTTGTATACACATAGCTACCACCATTGGCACAAAGTCTCGTTTAAATGTTGTGATACAAAAGATAACGTGGTTACCCAGGAGTGCGGCAATTTTTTTTGCCGCTTTCCGCCTAGATTTTGCAGTCTTCGCGTCAGGTTGAATAAAAATGGAATTGGCCTTTAATCTTTTACATTAAACTTCATTAGTACTTAAAAACCGTGGGTGGAAAGCGGCAAAAAAATTTGCCACACTCCTGAGTAATCAAACTAGGTGATTGCTAATAAATTCACTGGTTATTATGGTCTGCCAAGCGCGATGCTGTACCAGCTATTAATAGCGAGCCTGCCATCAATCAAATACGCCAAACCGGCGCCTAGCATCGACTGGTTGAAGCCATACTTGGTTCCGTAACCAGCAAAGGTGTTGTTAATACCGCTGACGGCAGCATCACAGTGCTTGCGGAATGGGCCGATTGCGCTCTGCTTCCGGATGGGGGCGTCTAGCTAGCTTTTCGCTAACCACGCTGTACGATTTGATGGCTGTAGGTGTTTAAGAGTGTCTACCGCAAGCCTAAAATTGTAGAATTCGATTAAAAGCAGCCACAACAGGACAAGAACCGCGTTTCTTGTCTTTTAAAAATATAATTGACATTCCCTCAAAATACTGCTATGCCTAGTGTTTAAATAAATTCATTTAATAGGTATATCCAGGTTATCATCGCATGTGGGATTTCTTTGCTGTTTACATCTACTTAGCCTTTGTGATGTTCGTGACGCTGCTTGTTCTCGGGGTTTCTGGCCTGTTTCCCTCAAATAAATCCAAGCCTGTAAAATTCATGCCCTATGAGTCAGGCATCCAAGCAGAAACGCATTTATTACAAAAACGTTTCCCTCTCCGACGCTATCTCGTCGCCTTGATCTTTCTTGTTTTTGATTGCGAAGTCATCTTTCTCCATTCATGGGCAGTCGCAGCAAAATCGATCGGAGCCTTTGCGTTTTATGAAATGGCGGTTTTTTTTAATCATTATAATCGTCGGATGTGCTTACATCTTTCTTAAAGGCGGTTTGCAATCGGTCGGAAATTATTTGGTCAGCAACGGTGGCAATAAGCCTTACCGCTTGCGTGTGCGCTCTCCTTCATTTCCGCATGTAGAAGTGTTGAAAAAAATCGTTCCTGGACTTTTATTATCTGATGTTGTCGTCGCTATTGCTAGCGTCGACCCAATTTTGGGAGATGTAGACCGCTAATGCTTACAGAAAAAACACGAAATGCCATTCTAAAGCTCCAAAAACGCTATCCGGCCAAGCGCTCAGCTATTCTGCCGGCGCTACATCTTGCTCAAGCAGAAGTTGGATGTTTGCCAAAAGAAACGCAGCATGAAGTGGCGGCACTATTTGACCTTGATCCTAATGAGGTGCATGGTATTGTCACTTTTTACGATATGTTTTATGAAAAACCCGTCGGTAAGCATGTGATTCACGTGTGCAAAAACGTCTCTTGCATGTTACGTGGAAGCGGTGAACTCCTGGATCCTATTTGCCGTAAGTGACAAGTCAAGCCGGGGGAAAGATCGGCAGACGGAGAGTTTACTCTTATAGCCCCAGAGTGCCTTGCCGCTTGCGATCGCGCTCGGATGGTGCTGACCGATGACAAAGTGGTCGGCCCCATCAAAGAGGAAGATCTTGATGAAGTGGAGAAAGGGAAAGGACACCTATCACCTGTCGACCTTGATGAGGTGGCGAATGCCTGAAATGCGCGTATTAATGGCCCATGTAGACAAACCTGATCAATACACCATCAAAGTATAGGAAAACCAAAAAATACAGGCACGAAGATCATTCAAATTAGCGGTCATGTCCAGCGTTCGGGTTGTTATGAATTTCCACTTGGAGTTTCTCTGGGAGAAGTAATGGATGTAGCCGGTGGGTGTTGGAAGGAAGAAGGTTTAAAACTTGTTATCCTGGAGGCTCCTCGCGTGCTTTGCACACGAAAAAGAGCCGGACATTTTGATGGACTTCGAGGCATTGGCTGCAAGGAAATCGGCATTGGGAACTACCTCCATTATTGTGGTGGATGATTCTGCAGGTATTGTGAAAGTGGCCAATCGACTGATGCGGTTTTATCAAAATGAGTCGTGCGGCAAGTGTACACCTTGTCGAGAAGGTAATCGGCGGATGGTGCAAGTTCTCGCGCGCATTGAGGCCGGAGGAGGCGCGTTCGGGGATTTGGAATTGATTGAGCAAGTGTGTGAGAATATGGCAAGTACAGCCTTTTGTGCCTTGGCTGTGGGCGCGGCACCACCAGTCTTGAGTGCAGTGCAGGAGCGAATTCGAAGCGTATATTAGCAAGAATCCGAAGGCGAATGAACGGCCTCCGATGCGAGCGACGCACCCGTATTGAGGCTACTTTGTGCTTGTGCGTTAAGCTAACGATCGCGGTAGCGACCATACTCTGATTAGCCCAGGGTACACGACAGCTACCCTGGGTGTATTGAGAACAGATTTGTATTGCGGCAGTAACACTACTATTGGCAGTTCTTTTTAAGGCGAATGGTTTGTTACAGACACGCTGTGATTTTCACCGCTGCTCAGAGTAGCATTGCTGGCGCAATACAAACTCTTTTGCAGCATATCCAGGGTAGCTACCGCGCACCTTGGGCTAATTAGAGTGTGATTACTGCCGCGATCGTTAGCTTAATGTGTATGTACTCGGACACGAAAAAGGTGTAAGAAGGAAAACAATGATCCATTTAACAATTAATGGCGTTCCAACAAGCGTTCCTAAAGGAACAACAGTTTACCATGCCGCAAAACAACTCGACATCGAAATCCCTATTTTCTGCTACCAAGATCGCATGCCGCCATTCGGCGCTTGCCGCGTCTGTCTCGTCGAAGTTGAAAAAATGGCCAAGCTCCAAACCTCTTGTACTCTCGAAGCCACCAAAGGCATGGTCGTCAAAACACAGAGCCAAATCGCTGTCGAAGGACGCGAACATATTCTTGAATTCCTCCTCGTCAACCATCCTCTCGACTGTCCCATCTGCGATCGCGGCGGTAAGTGCCATCTGCAAGATCAAGCCCTAAAATATGGCAACGGCGCAAGCCGCTTCACCGAGGAAAAACGCTATTTCAAAAAGCCTCTTGCTAAAGGACCTGTGCTCATGATCAATCGTGAGCGCTGCATTATTTGCGCCCGCTGCACACGCTTTGGTGATGAAATTGCTGGCGACAACGCGCTAGAGATTCTAGATCGTGGCTTTGTGAGCGAAGTGGGCACTCGCGATGGTGGCCCCGCAAAATCGAAATTTATCGGCAACACAATCATGATTTGCCCTGTCGGAGCCCTCACAAGCCAAGTGTATCGCTTTAGAGCACGTCCATGGGACGACGAATCAACAAAAACTACATGTGCCCTATGTCCAGTTGGCTGCAGTATGATCTTAAACACTCGTGATGGCGAAATCACGCGTACACTATCCGACGAAAATAAAGATGTCAATGACATCTGGCTTTGCGATAAAGGATGGTTTGGCTACGAATTCACAAACGATGTCATTCGTCTGCAAAAACCGTTGATTAGACGGGAAGGAAAGCTTGAGCCTGCAAGTTGGGTCGAGGCGTTATCGTTGATCGCTAGAAAAATGCAGGAAGCTAAAGAGAGCCAAAAACTGGCTGCGCTTGGTGGAAACCCGCTGACAGTCGAAGAAAATTACCTCTTTCAGAAACTGATCCGTGAATGGGGCGGCGTTAACCACATCGATCATCGTGTCGGGTCTCCCATTCTCTCGCTTGAAGAAGAGGGCATTCCTCCAGGCATGGAGATCTCGATTGGTGAGTGCGAAGAGCTTTCATTCGTATTGTTATGCGGCGTCGATTTGACAGAAGAGTTTCCTGTGATTTGGCTGCGTCTTAAACAAGCGATCAATCGAAAAGCGCACGTGGCGTTCCTTGGGCACTTCTCTCCAGAAATTGCGAAACACCTTACTAAGACGGTGGTGCATCCTCCAGGAAAAGAGCTGCAAACATTACAAGAGCAATTTCCTCAATTACAGGGCTTGATGGGTGAAGGCAAAAAAGGCGCGATTTTTGTCGGCAGACAGTATCTCGATAATCCCGATCGAAAAGCGATTCTCTCTAAATTACAAGAGCTTAATCTCCCGCTCAACCTCCTTGAAGGCAGCGGAAATAGCTTTGGAGCTAGGTTTGCTGGAATGCGTCCTGATCTTGGTCCTTTAAGTGCTCCTATCGAACATCCCGGTCTTGATGCCGTTAAGCTGATGGAAATAGCGGCAAAAACCGGTTGGGATCTCCTTTATGTTGCCGGAGCTAATCCTGCAGTCAAGTTTCCTGCTAAGCTATGGAACCAAGTGCGATCTAAACTCGGATTTCTTGTTGTTCAAGACCTTTTCTTAACAGAAACCGCCGAACAAGCGGATGTCGTGTTGCCAACACTGTGCTACGTTGAGAAATATGGAAGCTTTATTAACGTAGAAGGACGGATCCAGAAAATTCAACCTGGAAAAGACCTTCCACAAGGTGTTTACAGCGATTCTGAAATTTTTATATTACTTGCCCAGAAACTTCATTTCTCACTCAATATAGATCAGAATTTTTGGAAACACTTGAACCCGGGACGTCTTCCTCAAAAAGAGCAGAAAAAAGTGGTGGGTAACGAGCCTGCGCCTGCAAGCAATGGACTCGTCGCCAGCTTTGCCCCCGCGCTATTTGATCACGGCGTGCGTATGAGACATAATGAGCATGTCGTGCAAATGGCCGAAGCTCCGCGCTTGAGAATTCATCCAGACGAAGGACTTAAGCACGGACTAGAAGCGGAAGACCTCGTCACCCTTTCGACAAATGAGAATCACATCAATGCTCAAGTTGAGTTTGATCCGCAAGTAGCAATGAGAACAGTGGTGTTGCCCCTAGGCTTTCCCGAAGTTCCTGTGCATGATTTAGGGACCCATTTATTGAATGGAATGGAAATCACAATAGAGAGAAGGCGACAATGATCTATCTTATCCCACCCGTTAAAGGACTTGTTGTCATTGCTATTCTGTTTGGAGCAGCAGCCTACATGACGTTTCTCGAACGCGTTGTGACGGCTAGATTTCAATTGCGCCTAGGACCGAATCGTGTGGGCCCACTACGCCTTTTATAGCCAATTGCGGATGGGATCAAGCTTCTAACCAAAGAAAGCTTTCAACCGGCAAATATCGAACGCTTTGTTTATTGGCTCGCACCTGGAATCTCTTTATTTACCGCCTTAATGTCCTTTGTGCTGGTCCCAATCGGCGGAACAGTTACAATTACAGGGCGTCAAATCGATTTACGCATTGCTGGTATCAACGCAGAAATTCTATTCCACCTTTCTTTCTCCTCGTTAGCTGTTTTCAGCCTTGATCCACGCTGCGACAGTGGTGACAGCAGGGGTTTATCTAGTTGTGCGCGTGCACGAGGTATTTGTAACGGCTCCTGACACCTTACATGCTGTTGGCACTATTGGGGCGATCACTTCTCTTTTTGCTTATTCGGGCATAGCGTATGCAGGTTTTTTATTGATTCCGCTTGCTGCTGAAGGTGAAGGAGCGGTCAGTTCGATGCTGTTTTATTTGGTTGTGTATGGGTGACCGACCTTTGGAAGCTTTGCCGTGCTCGCATTGTTTGATAGACGTGAGGAAGGTGTAACGCTCAGGATCTGGAGAGATTGTTTTATAGCTCACCGCTATTGGCAGGTATCTTGACGTTCTGTCTATTGACGCTTTCCGGGATTCCTCTGGCAGCGGGATTTTTTGCCAAATTTTATGTATTTAAAATAGTGTTTGAAGCACATTATTACGTTTTAGTCGTTGTAAGTTTATTGACGGCGCTTTTAGCTGCGTATTATTACTTGCGAATCATTGGGGTGATGTTGACGAAAGGAGAAGAGGTGGCAGATAAACCGGAGTACTCTTGGAGTGCTTATGCGGTGGGTATTGCGGCGTGTTTGGTGGTCATTGCGTTACCGTGTTATCCTGCGCCTCTTTTAAAGCTTTTAACTTAATGACATTGGGCTAAAGCCTTGTCGTACCTAAATCTTAGCCGCGATAACGGCTCAGTTGCCTTATGAGAACATTCCCCCACTTCTTTTTTAGTTCCAGCGCAAAGCCGCCGATTGAAACCGGCTCAGTAAACACAGACTAAGGTTCAGACGCTCCAAAGGCCTGCGGCCGGCATAAACTCATTGCTGCTGAGAGGAACGTGGCGAGAACAATGCTTTAGACAACCTTTATTTTGACAATATCGGGCCGGCACCCGTGGCTATATGCTATTGCCGTTTTACAGTCTCTCGTTAATTTTTTGATGCACTTTTCACAGCCTGCTCAATTTGTGCTTTTTTTTCGGGATAATTTTCTAAAATTTTAATCAGTTGGTCTAAGCATTCTTGAGAGGTTGGCCGTTTTTTATAGTCGGAGTCTAACATAGAAAGGATTAATCCATGAAACTCAGGCGGAATTAAGGCGTAAGCAATTCTAATTTCTCCGGAGGCATATGCGATCCCCCCCTTTTTAGAGACTCTTTTTTTTCCTGCCGGTTGTATTGGCTTTGGGGCCTGAAAATTCAAGGAAGGCGTCTTAACGGACCACACTTCATGTAAGAGGATACCCAATGCAAAAATATCCATTTTTTGTCTGATTTTGAATTCGCGCAAAGTCTTCTTTTTTATGATGAATTCGTGCTTTTCAAGTGAAGATCTTAGATCGATGATCGTGCAGGCAGAAATTCCAGCAAGTTCATCGGCTAAAGCTGCATGAGTCTTTGTCAATGCGCTACGGAAAGCGCTGTAATCAATGGCATCAGTGGTTTTGAATAGACGCAATGCTATTCGACGAGTTTTTGGTTTTAGCGAAAGAATGCCAACAACCAGCTGTCGAGAGCTTTCATCTAAACAAAGAAAAAGTGCTTCCGCACTATCGGCTTCAACTTGAAGCGCGTTAGGTAAGCCGGGTTGTTGCAGTTTTTTAAAAGCTTCGCATTTTCTTTCAAAATCAGCCGGAGGGATTTTCTTTAAAATCTCTTTCAAAAGTGTTCTTTTGACTCTAGCCGTTGAGAAAATACCCTCTATTTTTCCGATGCGATTGACACTGCCTTTGTAAGAAGGAAGGCTTTTGATGTCGTTGACATGAATAAAAGCGGGTGTTGTGTACTCTGGCGTGCACCGTGCTCGTTCTTCATCATACACAACGGCTCCTCCATAATCCGCTAAGTGGACTAAAGGTGGTTTTTCGGGGTCTTGTGAGGGCTCATATAGAATATTTTCAGGCTTAATATCCCCATGAATCATTTTACACCCGTCCATACGGCATAAAGTCGATAGAAGTTGATGGACATGAGAGAGTCGAGACTCTCCCGCTTCTGTTAATTTACCGGTGGATGAGAATAAGTCAACACGGGGAGAGCTTTTTAAAAATCCAAAATAATCGGATTCATAAAAGGCACCTAAATGACCTTTTCCTGACAAAGGGTGAGAAAGCGATATGACTAAATAAGGTTGTTTTTGTAATCCCCAGGCAGAACTACCTGAATGTAAAACGTCTAGGTTGTTTACTTCGCTGTCGATCTGTTCAGGATTTTTTTCAGAAAGCTTGAGAGCGCTGATTGTACCCGTTGCTAAATCTTCTAGACGGAACACGGTAGCGCAGGAGCCTGCTCCCACTTCTTCTAACACTCTATGAATGTAATGCGTTCCAGGTTGATAAGTGACTGCATAAAGGTTGTCTTCGAAAGTCGTGGCGCAAGTTCCTCTAAACTGGGAAATTCCGTTTGCAAAAAGACGTGTGATAATTTCTATCGATAATTTCTGATTGGGTGATATGGCTCCTCTCTGGGATGGTTTTACAATTTGTCTAAGCGATTGGAGTTTTGTAACGCGTTCTGATAAAAAGGCAACAGCCGCTGAAGGGGGAAAGGTGATTGCATATCTATCGTCAAAATTACTTTCGGATAGCGATTTTTGCATAAGAGTACGCCGCTTATTAATCGTTTCTTCCACGTTATTCGCTGGAGGAGCTATTGTCACTTTATGCCCAGAAATGCCTTTGTAAGAAATGGCCGGTTCTTGAGATATTTCTTTAGAGTGTGGCTTTTGTGTTGCGACAACGGACGATGAACTACCCATTAACATAGAAACCTCGAAAAAAATCAATCTAATTATTAATAAATGCGGCTATAGTTTTTAGCTGAATTCAGTCCTTACATCGCAATTGTATCATTTTGTTTTTAAAAGTAATATAAATAAAATTTCTGTTCTTTTGAATAGGTTTAATATAAAAATCTAGCTATCAATGGTTTAAGTGGTGTTCGGAGAGCTTTAAGATGAGAAAGTAAATTAAGAGTTTTTTCACTTAGTGGGGTTTTAAGCTTTGACTAGCTTCGGTAGGAAGCCGTCTGCCGTTCCACGCACTCGATCTTCGCTGTCACTTGAGGGTAAACACTTAAACCACGCTTCAGTTTATCAAAACAGTCTTGTATAGGAGGACGCACTTTACAATCAGGGAACAGCATGCTACTCCAAGCAGGTATTGAATCGATTTTGAAAAAAAATCTAAAGCTTGAAAATTTGATCCCGAAAATGGGAGATAAAGCCCCAGGCCGGTGGTACCCTATTTTGATGAGCACCGTGTGCATCAGATTGGTTTTGCAAGCTACCATTTCGTTTCGAGCTGCCCCAAAAGCTATTCACGTTGCATGTTCTCAATTTGCTGCTTTAAAAAGATCAGCAAAAAAATGCCTTGTGGCTCTAGGGGTGAGGTGAGGTAAGTTTCGAGGGAAAGCGCTCGCATTTGGGACATGGAGATGCTAGTAATGGAACCCCAAGACAAATCAGATGCAAAAATTGTCTGTAAATCCCTGGAAAAAGTCCAGGGAAGAGTAGGAGAGACCGCCGTGGTATGTGCCGACGACGGCCCCGGTCTTTGAAGAGGAATTATGTTGTTTTGCAAGAAGCATGATGCGGGCCGAGTTTTTGGTGTCAAAAAATCGGCACCTTTTGGAGAAGATTTTGGAACAAGATCCCGATTGGAAAGAATTTTCTTCAGCAGCCGCAGAGGCCAGGAAGAAGATTCAGCAGACCTAAGCCGCCCACCTAGCAGCTCAAAATCAGAGGACAAAGTCCCGATTCCTTAACATCGAAATCCTTGTGCATCGGGGCATCGATGTTATGATGGCAATAGACACGCCGAATCATCCTGACAAAGAGCTGCTCGAACAGTATTGCGGTTGGATTCAGCGTCACAGACGACTCATCAAGCGATTAAAGCAACTTAACCTTATCAGCCAAAAGACGAGACAGTATATTCGTGAGTACGGCATACGTGCCAACACAGAAGAGCTAGTAGAGAAGATGCTAGAGGAAAAAATGAAGTTCTTGGAATTTAATCCGGAAGCATGCGAATACGCGGGAAACTAATAGATTTTCTCAGCGAGCAGTCGAAAATCGTACCTGAGGGAGACGTGTGGATTAGTTCGAGCGAGATCATTGAATCCTTGTTCGAAAAATTGAAATGTCTGGAGCATGACCGAAGCAAGGGCTGCTTTACGTCGCTTGTTCTTGGGGCCGCAGCGTGTGTAGGTAAAATAGACACGGATGTAGTAAAGAAAGCCTTAATGCAAATCAAGACGGTGCATGTCGACGAATGGACGAATGAGCAGCTGGGCTCAACGTTAATTTCAAAAAGAAGGAAGGCTTTAGGGAAGTGGAGAAAAAAGAAGCGACGTAATAAAGTTGTACGTGAATTAACTGGAATTTCTACATTAGAAGTTGCAGGGTTTTAATGGGATCTCAGCAATTTGTCACACCCTAGACGTGCCGTTCACGCACATCTCGCATTTGTCTTGCACGTTTTTCAAGTTCTAGCTTTGTTTCAGGAGGAATATTCATGAATGTTTTTGTAAAAAAATTTGAAAATCACAACAACTGTTTTGAGAATGATTTTTCAAGATTTTTTTCAGATTCAGCTAGCGGCAGTATGTTTTGAGGGGATCTGCCTGCCTTTTCCTACTCCACCACCTTTAAAGTAGTGCTTGAAATGTTAATTTTGTCATTCACGTCTTGGGTAAAAAGCGCCGGGCAGTAGTCACAAGATCAGAGTTCAGCAATAGGTTCTTACTTCTTCTGCAATAGCTAGATTTTCATCAGTTGCCACAACAAAAGTTTGAATGGCAGACGCTTCGGTACTGATCATCCTCACTTTCCCAAGGTTGAGGCCCGTACATTGCTCATTCTTTCGCTCATCGAGGGAAACATTAAGCCAGGAAAGTGCCTTTAAAAGGTGGCCCCGAATAGCAGGAGAATTTTCTCCGATCCCCCCACCGAAGATAAAAGCATCGACGCCACCCAGAACTCCAACGAAGGCGCTAGTCGCTTTCAGCAAACTATGCAAAAACATGTCTGTAGCAAGTTTGGCACGCTCATCAGTTTCGGCAAGGAGTGCTTGCATATTTCCCGTCTTGCCGGAGATTCCCAGGAGACCTGATTGATGATTGAGAATGGATATAATTTCTGAGGGAGATTTTTTTTCTTTTTCCGACAGAAAAGCAACGATGGCTGGATCAATTCCCCCGGAACGGGTAGCCATCATGAGCCCATCTAGCGGCGTAAAGCCCATGGTTGTATCTACTGACCTGCCCCCTTTAATCGCCGCTAATGAACAGCCACCTCCCAAATGGAGTGTGATTACTTTGCCGTCTTTTTTTTTCTCGGGATGGGCTTCTGCATATTTTTTCCACAAATATTCATGCGAAATGCCGTGAAAGCCATACCGTCTGATTTGGTATCGTTCTGATAGTTCTAGGGGGATAGGATAGAGTGCGGCGTAAAGCGGAAGCCGGGCATGGAAGGCTGTATCAAATACAGCGATTTGCGGGATTTCATCCGACAGCAACTCTTTTGCTGCAGCAATGCCTTCTAGCGAGGGAGGGTTATGGAGCGGGGCAAGAGAGGAAATAGCGTGCAACTCTTTTATAACAGAGTCTGTGAGTAATGTGCTTTCTGTGAATTGCTTTCCTCCGTGAACCACACGGTGTCCAACTCCGCAAATGGAAGAGAGTGAGAAGTGGTCTGCTTTTATTTCCTCCAGCATAGAAAGAATTGCATCTCGGTATGATTTGCAAGGGGTAACTGAGGTTGTTTTTTTCTTCTCTATTCCTATTTCCAAGATAGGTGTTGAGGAAAAAATCCCTTTTAATTGCCCCTCCCACAAGCGGCTGAGAGGGGAGTTTTTAGTTGCAGAAAACAACGAGATCTTGATTGACGACGTTCCGCAATTGATGACTAAAATTTGATTCTCTTGAGGCATTTTTAATCCCTTTGCCACTTCCATTCTTTGATCTCGGGAAGGTCATCGCCATAGCTGCGGATGTATTCGTTATGCTCTTTTAACTTGTTTTCTAGGGTTTTGTGAATCTCGTTTCGGAGGCTGCTGAAGCGAGGCATTTCGTCTATGGCAGCCATGACAAGATGAAATCGATCGATCTCATTTAAAACGCACATATCAAAGGGGGTAGTTGTCGTTCCCTCTTCTTTATAACCGTGTACGTGAAAATTGAGATGGCTTTTCCTCTTGTAGGTTAATCGGTGAATAAGCGTTGGGTACCCGTGAAAGGCGAAAATAACGGGCTTATCGGGTGTAAAAAAATTGTCAAATTCTTTGTCTGTTAGTCCACGAGGGTGCTGGGTATTAAACTGCAGAGCCAACAGGTCAACTACATTAATCATGCGGATTTTTATGTCAGGGATAAGTGAATTTAAAAGGTCAATTGCGGCCAGAGTTTCGAGAGTGGGAATATCTCCGCAGCATGCCATGATAACATCTGGCGAAGAAGAAGAATCGCTGCTTGCCCAGTCCCAAACGCCGATGCCTTTTGCGCAATGCTTAACTGCCTCATCCATTGATAGGTATTGAAGAGCGGGTTGCTTTCCTGCAACAATGACGTTGACCAAGTTTTTAGAGCGAAGGCAATCGTTGGCTACACAAAGTAGGGTATTAGCGTCGGGGGGCAGATAAATGTGGACGATTTCCGCTTTTTTATTAGCAACATGATCAATAAACCCAGGGTCTTGATGAGAAAATCCATTGTGGTCTTGACGCCATACATGAGATGTTAGAAAATAATTTAAAGACGCAATAGGCCGACGCCAAGGAATTTCGCGCGTCACTTTCAGCCATTTTGCGTGTTGGTTGAACATAGAATCAACAATATGTATGAAAGCTTCGTAACAGGAGAATAAGCCATGTCTTCCGGTAAGAAGGTATCCTTCCAACCATCCTTGGCAGATATGTTCGCTTAAAATTTCCATTACGCGGCCATCTGATGAAAGCAAGTCATCTTCAGGTATTATTTCTCCCAAAAAAGTTCGATTGGTGACTTCAAAAAGAGCTTGGAGTCGGTTAGAGGCTGTTTCGTCAGGCCCCATGACTCGAAAGTTTTTGGATGCAGCATTGAGTTTCATCACATCACGCAGGAAAGCTCCCAATGCGGTTGCTGTTTCCACAACGGTTACCCCTGGCTTATCAATTTGTATGCAATAGTCTCGAAAGTCTGGCATTTCCAAGTCCTTTAATAAAATGCCTCCATTGGCGTGGGGATTTGCTCCCATTCTTTTAGTGCCAATAGGGGTAAATCGCTGAAGAAATTCTTTGGGCTTTCCATTTTGATCAAAAAGTTCTTCGGGCCGATAGCTTTTCAACCATGTCTCTAGTTCCTCCAATTGGCCAGGATCGGTTAAAGCTTTGGGGAGAGGGACTTGATGTGAACGCCAAGACCCCTCAATTTTTTTTCCACCGGATATTTCGGGTCCTGTCCAACCTTTCGGACTTTTTAAAATGATCATGGGCCAGATCGGACGGTCTGCTTGCTTATTCGCTCTTGCATGTTTTTGGATTGCATGGATCTCACCGATCGCCTGGTCCAAAGTGGCAGCCATTTGTTGGTGCATTTCCTCTGGATCGCTTCCTTTTACATAATAAGGCTTATAACCGTAGCCTTGAAATAGACTGGTGAGCTCATGTTCTGGGATTCTCGCTAAAAAGGAAGGGCTGGCAATTTTATATCCGTTCAGATGAAGAATGGGAAGGACAGCGCCGTCGGTTATTGGGTTTAGAAATTTATTTGAATGCCAACTAGCAGCTAGGGGACCTGTTTCTGCTTCTCCGTCTCCTACTATGCATGCGGCAATGAGGTCTGGATTATCAAATACTGCGCCAAAAGCGTGGGCTACCACATAACCCAGCTCGCCTCCTTCGTGGATCGATCCGGGCACTTCCGCTGCAACATGGCTGGGAATTCCTCCAGGGAAAGAAAATTGTTTGAACAGGCGTTGCATCCCTTTAGTACCCAGAGAAACATCGGGATAAAATTCACTGAATGTCCCCTCTAGGTAAGTGTTTGCGACAAGAGCCGGTCCACCATGCCCAGGCCCTGTCAAGAAAATCATATTAAGATCATGGATTTTAATTTCTCTATTCAGATGCGCGTAGATAAAGTTGAGGCCCGGGGTTGTTCCCCAGTGCCCTAACAGACGGGGTTTAATGTCCCTGGCACTTAAAGGTTTATTCAGAAGGGGATTGTCCAAAAGATAGATCTGTCCTACTGACAGGTAGTTTGCGGCTCTCCAGTAGGCATCAATAGCTTTAAGCTCTTCGGAGTTCAGAACATGGGAAACTTCTTTAGTCTTCACTTTTCTTCCTTTTTTTAAGCCTATGGCTTTTCTGTTGATCATATATCTTGGTATATGTTTTCTTTAATTTATTGTCGAATATAAAAAAAAGGAAACACTTATGGCTGATAATGATCTTTTTCACTCTTTATCGATTGAAGAAACTTTCGGGCGGTTAGAATCATCCCCTCAGGGACTCACTAATGAGGAAGTAAAGACAAGGCGTGAAGAGTTTGGCGAAAATGTCATCAAAGAAGAGAAAATCAGCAAATTCAAAATTTTTTTAAGTCAATTTAATAATATTCTTATTTATATTCTTTTTGCCGCTTCCTTAATGAGCGCTTTAATTGGGGAGTGGACAGATTTTCTGGTTATTAATTGCATTATTTTAGTCAACGGTCTGATCGGGTTTTGGCAGGAGCTCAAAGCTGAAGCGTCAATTGCTGCGCTGAAGAAAATGACGCAAAGTAAAAACCAGGCTATGAGGGATGGCAAGTTTGTCCCAATCGTATCTTCAGAACTTGTGCCGGGCGATTATGTGCTTTTTCATGAAGGCGACGTGGTCACTGCCGACATTAGGCTAACTGACAGTACGGGCCTCATGATCGATGAATCTCCGATGACAGGAGAGTCTGCTCCTATCGTTAAAGACCACGCAGTCATTCTCCCAGAAAACAACCTTCCGTATGAGCTTGGCAATATGCTTTTAGCGGGCACTATTGTCGTAAGAGGATCTGGACATGGGGTAGTAGTAAAGACGGGTGCAAAGACTTACCTTGCATCCATTGCAGAAAAAGCCAAAGAGGCATCTCCGGAGACTCCTTTAACTAAAGCCTTAAGCTTTTTTACAAAAAGATACGTGATTCTGCTCATTGCGATTTTTTTCTTGCTGGGACTGGTAGGATATCTGCAGGGACGGGATATTGTCGATATCGGCTATATTTTACTGGCCGCATTAGTTTCGGCAGTTCCGGAGGGGCTTCCTATCGTGCTTACGCTTGTTATGGTGCTCGGGGCTTTAGCCTTAAGTAAAAAGCAGGCGCTCGTTCGTTATCTACCTTCTGTTGAGACTCTAGGTAGCGTTACGATCATCGCCTCTGATAAAACAGGGACAATCACGGAGGGGAAACTGATTGTCAAGGAGGTCTATTCTCAAAATCCGGAAAAACTAAAAATGGTAGCGGCTCTTTGCAACGACTCCCGTGATGGATCGGGAGATCCCTTGGATGTAGCGCTTGCCAAATGGGTTGAGGGGTATGAGGAGATCAGAGGTGGACACCCGCGTAGCTGGACGCACTCTTTTGATACCCGCCTTATGTTAATGGCAACAGTGAATAAAATAAACGGCACTGAAGAACTACTAATTAAGGGCGCTTTTGAAGCTTTGAAAGAAAAAGCAGAAAATAAAGAGGGGCTGAAAGAGCTAGACAGCGCTTTTACGTCGCTTCTTGAGCAAGGTCTTAGAGTCATCGCTTTTGGCGCGGGGAAATGGGAGAACAATGAAGATCCAGCCTCTTGGAAAATCAAGATTACCGGCCTGGTGGGATTTCTAGATCCAGCAAAAGCAGGAGTAAAGGAAGCGGTTGTCGCTGCTAAGAAAGCAGGCGTTCGCGTTGTGATGATTACCGGGGATCACCCCATGACAGCAAGAGCTGTGGCTAAAGAGGTGGAAATTTGGACGGAAAATGATCAGATCCTCACCGGTAAAGAAATAGAAGAACTTTCTGATGAGCATCTTCTTGAAGCTTTGAAAAAGACCACGGTTTTAGCTAGAATCCTTCCAGAGCATAAATATCGAGTGGTTAAAGTGTTGCAGGGGTCGAATGAGATTGTCGCAGTGACGGGCGACGGGGTCAATGATGTTCCAGCTCTTAAGGCGGCAGATGTAGGAATTGCCATGGGAGATGGTACAGAGGCGGCTAAAAGCGCATCGAAAATGGTGATCACAGACAATGATTTGGGAATTATTGTTGAAGCGATCAGAAACGCCCGAGTGATTACCAATAATATCCGTAAAGTGATCTATTACCTTGTTTCTACTTCTATGCACATGGTGTTGCTAATAGCTCTTGCTATTTTAAGTAATCTCGCCCTTCCTCTTGTTGCAATTCAAATCCTATGGATTAATATTGTAGCAGATGGTGTCCTGGATAAGACTTTCCCCTTTGCAAAGGAGGAGGGCAATGTCATGGCAGAGAAGCCGCGCAGACCGGAAAAACAATTCTTTGATCTTGCGCAAATTATTCGTATCTTGGTTTTTGCTGTCGCCTTGGGACTGATATGCTTTTTTCTCTATGTCTATCTCATCGGTGCCCACTCAGTTGAAATGGTGTCGACAATTGTCTTTAATTCTGTGGTTGTCGCTCAATGGGCTAACGGAATTCAGGCTCAGAAAGAGTCTGAGCCGTTTTTTAAAAATGTCCTAAGAAGTTTTACGATTAACCCCTTCGTGTTTTTGGGATTAGCTCTTGGAGTAGTTCTTCAATTCTCCATCATTTACTTTGCCCCAGCATTGTTTCATTCAGTTCCTATGGACCTAGAGCATTGGAAGTACCCGCTTTTGGTATTTTTAGCGGCGTTTGGAGTTGTGGAAATGAGAAAGTGGATTGAATGGTGGTTATTCAAAAAAAAAATTGCCTGAAAGCGGTTCTTTTTTGATGATAAGAAACAGGGCTCTATGCTGCGCTCAATCTTAGTACGTGAGGATATTTACGATGGACTTGAAGACTCACCCTGTGAACGTTCAAGTTCTTTCCAAGGATGCCAAACCGCAAGAAGTGGGTCATCGACTCAGTTACCTTCTTTTTTAAAGGCCTTGAGGCCACCGGCTTCAAGTTGCTTTATCTTTCTATCTCATTCTGAGAGATCCGCTACCACATTCGCAGATGCTTTTCAATTGTGCGCCTTTCTTTCGCGCTCACAAACTCACTTAAAGTTTGCTTCGCGCTCCAAGCTTCGGTGCGCGGCCAAATCCATGTTTGCGCACACCTTCTTTTTTCGGGCAAGCCAGGAGAACTGATCTTAGGGTGATTACAGAAAAATTTTTAGATTTGAATTCTGTGCCGTCCTCCAAATAGATTTGAGGATAGGTCTGACATTTGGGATAACCAACTCCCTGCGGGTATTTTTACAGGCAAAAACCTAGGCAAAACCCTCATTTTTTCGTGTTTGGGGCCAGCCCTGGCTTGTCCCCAAGCACTAAGAGTCTGTTTTAAAGTTGGCTTTTTTTAAGATAGCTAATAGACAGTGGTTATAAGTGAGAATCATGAATTTATACAGTAATCTCTGAGCAATTTCATATAGTCAATCCTTTTTCCTGGCAAAATCAACATTGCGTCCCGGAATATTTTCCGGGTTTTCATATTTTGTTACTGCTTTGGTAACACTAGATTCTCGTAAAAGATGCAACATGGGGTCAACAGACCTGTTCGTGTAATCAGCCGCCATCATTTTTTTCTGAGTTAGCAAATCGGTACGGTGGATGAAAACGTGCCGGTTGATAAAGTCCTATATATCCCGTTTCTTTTAATAAATGTCCAGAAAGGGATGCCACAACCGGGTAATCATTAAATTGCTGAAAAGCATTGAAAAAAATTGGAAAGCCGGTTTCAATATGGAGTTCTCTTATGCGGGTCATGTTATTGCTTCTTAGGTCTACCTGTCGTTTCCTACATCCCGAGGACAGGTCTGCATCTGCCGCACAGGTATCTGTTAGCTGCAGTTGCTCATTGAATCTCTCTTTGATTCGCTCTGAAGTCTGCGGTGCCCCTGTTTCCAAGTTGACGGGGTGATCGATTCTTTCCAACTCTTTTTTGGCCTCTCTTGCATTTGTGCGCCGTTTTTTTCTTATTTCCAACCCATGTCGGTTCAGGTTACGAATAGCTAACCCGTAGCGTTTTTTCAGACTGCTCCCCTTGTTTTTTTATTACCTTGCTAAGCTTTTCTTCTGCCGTAGAGGATGTTTGAAAAGTCGAAGAATAGTCTAACGCACTTGCTAAGAATTAACGCCCACCCAGCGATTCCAGCAGGCGCTCTGACGGCTTGATCGCCAACTAGCAATTTAATGCCCAAAAATCAGTTGGCATGGGGGCTCTCTAATTGTGAGTTTTAAAGACTTAGACTATGAGATTATCCTGGTAATTGGTCTATGCAAAATTTTATCAAACCAAAATTCAAAAAACTCTTCAAATATTTGACTTTTCTTCCCCATCGGACGACAACCCTTCTAAACTTTCTTTTTTCCAGACGACAACTTATCTTCACGCCAAGGAAGTCTGTCGGTGCGTTAAGATCAAATATAGAGTGGATACACTGCATCGGGAATGACTTTTTGGCTGAAAGCTCGAGGCTTTATTTGCAAGGAATCACTCAAAGTTCCAGATAAGTTAGATCCAAAAAAATAAGAAGCTTTCATAGAGGCTTATGAACAGTTAAAAAGTACTCTACCTGAAAATGAAGAAATTTGCTTTGTGGATGCTGTGCACCCTGAATTTCAGTCTGAAGCGGTGTGTGGTTGGATAAAAGCAGGAGAGGTTGAAACGCTGCCAACAACTAGCGCTTATTATCGAATGCATTTCACAGGGGCTCTCTTTCTTAAAGAAATGGACGTATTTGCTCAGGAATGCGAGACAGTTGATGCGGACAGTATGATTGCATTTTTTAGATCTCTAGAAGCATCCTCAAAGGCGACCAAGATCCATGTTATTTGCGACAATGGCCGCTCCAATAAAAACAAGAAGGCTGAAGAATATCTTAAAACGTCAAGGATAAAAATTCATTATCTCCCCCGTATTTGCCGGGTTTAAATCCGATTGAGCGGTTGCGGAAGGTTTTGAGAGAGAAAAAAACCTATGATAAGTGTTATGAAAAATTTGCAAATTTTAAAGCTGAAATACGCAGATTCTTTTTGGAAGACATTCCAGAAATCAAAGACATGTTGACGACGGGAATTACTGGTAACTTTCAACGTATTCAACTAAAGACAATCAAACTTGCTGTCATTTAAAATTCTCAGATTCAGCTTTAAGGATAGAAGTTAAATAATCCAATCCCATGTAGGTGTCTCCCCATTTAATTTTCATAGTCTGCCCTAGCTGCTTCAATGAATGCTTTTGTCTTAGGATAATTCTTTAAAATGGCATTCAATTCGTCTAAACATTGCACGGCGGTGAAACGCGTTTCATAATTTGAATCTAGCATGCCTTGAATTAATTCACAAAATTCTGGTGGAATTTCCCGATCGAGAATAGCAACCGTTTGGCAAACAGGGCGGTCTTTTTTTATATCTTTATAAGTCATTTGTGGACGTTTTCCTTGGGTCAACATTTCATGCAAAACAATGCCCGTGGCAAAAATATCCATTTTTTTTCGGATTGCGAATTTTTCCAGTTCTCCGATTTGATTGGCTTGGATTTTGGCTACCACAACTTTATGCAGATCTTGGGTTGAGGCAATTTTGCATGAAGAAAACCCGTGAAGGTCTTCTTTAAATACGGTATGAAGGTTTGTATCGTGGTAGAGCTCATTATAATTCTCTACTTCAGAGAGAAGATTAATCGCCATAGCATAATCTTCTTTTTTTTGGGAAAGAAGTCTAAGAAATAGGCTCCGTGTTTCCCAGTCGACAGAAAGAAAATCTTGCTCTAGAGGATTCTTCCCCCTCTCGAGGTTCTGGGTTAAATAGATGAGTCTTGCGCGTGTCGCTTCTAAATCATCCACATTGACCTGCTGGATAAGACTTAATAAAGTCTGCTGCTTTTGCTGAAGGGTCTTGATCTGGATCTCTAACGCTTCTTTTTTCTGAATCAAATTGGAAAGGGAATTTCCACCTTCCTTCTCAAGGGCTTCTAAATCAGCAAGAAGTAGGGACGAGGCTGTTTGGCATTTGGGCCGAGAGCGCATGGTCTCTTCATCAAAAACAAGAGATCCTCCAAAATCTGATAGATGCACTAAACGCAGTTGTGGGTTTTCCTCTAATGTGCTTACTAAAAAATTCTCCGTCTTGATGTCCCCGTGAAGCATGTTGCAAGAATCAAGTCTTGCTAAAGCACACACCGCTTGGTGAACGTCAATAAGCCGGTCTTCACCCAAAAAGGTCAATTTGCCAGAAGGCATAAAGAGTTCTCCAGCGAATAGTTGTTTTAAAAATTTTCTGTAATTGGAGTCATACAAAGGCATTAACGAACCTTTTCTTGGAGAAGCGCCAGAAATTGTGATCACAGAATGGGGCGGTTTTTGAATACCCCATGCCAGTCCTTCTTGATGCAATAAGTTTAAATTGGACGCTTCTGTGTCTAAATATTCAGGATGTGAGCGAGCTATTTTCAAAGCACGCATTGTTCTGTTCTCTAGACATTTCGCGCCGTAAACATTCGAAAAACTACCAGACCCTAATTTTGCTCCAATTTTATGGACAAAAGAGCGGTCTTCCGGTTGCAAAATCACCAAATACTGTTTATGTTCAAATTCTGTAAAAAAGGCTCCGACAGGGGATTCTGAAAAGGCATTTTCTATGAAAAGATGACGGATAATTGCCAGTTTTTTGTCTTGTGGGGACTCTACCGGCGCTTGGCCATGCGAGGCTTTGAGCGCCACCTGGCTAATCATTGATGGCGGTAGGCGGCCGCGGGTAAAGACTTCTTGAGGTTCTTCTCTATTAGGGGGTTGTATGTGAGTAATATGGTGAATTAAGCTTAATTTAGGAGTGTCACGGTTTGAGCTTGCAGCTGCTGTTCCGCCACTTGAGTTTGCCGGGCTGAAAATTAGACTCGAGCTATGAGCAGAGGTTTTTCCTGCTGTCAATTTGCGACCAGCAAGATTTGTGATATTAAGGGGAGGGGCTCTAGGAACTTCTTCATTAGAAGCTTCTCCCTTTTCTATTTGACCGCCTGATATAGGAATTGCCATATCAACCTCAAAATAAAGATAATTAAATATCTAATGCAAAAATAATATAATTCTTCGTATAATTATAAAACGTTTGCTATTTGTTTTAGAATAAGAAAGTAAATAAATAATTTTAATGTTGAGGGGTTGTAAAAACTTAATGGCGAGGGATGTGGCTGTGAAACTTCTCAAAAACTCATGGCAAGACGAACCATAAGTAAGGGATTGGTTATTTCTGAAGCGGAGATGAGAGGGTAACTTCTCAATCACTACGAGTAAATCTTCGCGATTTTGAACTTCCTGCTCCTGCTCTTCAGAATGGTTGTAGGCGATACGTCATTTCTAGTTACCCCGACTTTTTGAGAAGTTACGTTTCGCGTTTCAACGTGATTTTTTGAGCACTTACAAATTTTCTTAAAAAAGGTTACATTTGAAACTGCTCTTACCGTGAGAACCCTTTGTGAACGCGAAGAAGATAAATCCCAAGTGGAATATTGGGATCGAATGTACAAAGAACTGGAGAAAAAAAATATGTGTTCAGATCTTCTTCTCCCGGATGTCTTACAAAAATGGAATATCTAAAATTTAAAACGGATTAAAAACGCATTAGTAAAAGAAGTAAACTCGGTTCATCTCGCAAATGAGAAAATGGGATACTGTGGTTCTTATGGCAGTATTCCCAATTCTTCCCAAGAACCGATAACTTCTCAATAAAGCATGACCTTAGCATGACTTATTGAGAAGTTACGTGCGAAGATTCAATGAAGCTCAATGCTATTAAAAGCATTGTAAATAGTATAAAAAAATTAAAATGCTTTTAATAGCAAACCTAAATACGTTTCATGCCTATCTTTTTTTCTGAACTTCTTTATCTATCCGGCAAGCTAAAGAAGTCTTTAAAGGCTTGCAGGGTCACGTCACGTCCGATCGTTGCAATCGCATCAGTCAATGGAATGTTCTTAGGGCATACTTTCACACAATTTTGGGCATTCCCACAATCGCTAATTCCCCCTTCTCCCATTAAAGGACGCAAACGGTCAGCCTTTTTCATACTACCTGTCGGATTGTCATTAAAAAGTTGAACCTGCGCCATGATTTGCGGCCCTACAAATTTGGACTTACTATTGATTTGCGGGCAAGATTCCACACAGCACCCGCATGTCATACAAGTCGACAAGGAATACATCACCTCTTGCTTTTGCTGACTGATTTTTGGGCCGGGTCCGTGGTCAAATGAACCATCGGCGTCAATCCACGCATGGACCTTCTTCAAATTATCAAACATGATGTTTCGATCCACGATTAAATCGCGCACTAAAGGAAATTTACTAAAAGGGGCCAGCGTGATCACAGAACTGCCCGTCTCGCTGATGATTCTCTGAATCAAAGCTGTACACGCTTGGCGAGGTTTGCCATTTATCAGCATCGAGCAGGAGCCGCAGACTTCTTCGAGGCAGCCTTGTTCCCATACCACAGGTTCGACGCGTTTACCCTCGCGATTGACCGGATTCATCTGAATTTCCATCAGAGAAGACACCACATTGGCAAAAGGGGCGAGTTGGAGCTCAAATTCTTCCCAATATTGATGAGAAGGGCTTCCTCTGAAAATTTTCAATATATACGTGTTGTCCATCTGTCTATCCTTAAATTGGAAGGGGTACATGGTCGGGGACGTTTTCTAGTTTTGGCTTGATTTTTTTCGCTGTGGCGTAATCGCGCTTGATAGGCTTTAAGTAACGCGTGTCAACGGGCTCGTATGTAATGATAGGATCACCTGTCGATCGATCATAGGTTGCAATTGTCGTTTTTAGCCAGTTTTCATCATCGCGTTCCGGATATTCCGGCTTGAAGTGGGCTCCTCGAAACTCATTGCGCAATAAGGCGCTTTTGACAATCACTTCGGCGAGATTGAGCATTGGACCAAACTGGTTGGCAAAAATATATGTTTGGTTGGCAAATTGAGAGCGATCATCCAAAGAGATGTGCTGATAACGTTCTTTGATTTCTTTAATCTTATGGAATGTTCTTTCTAAATCTTTATTATCGCGTTTCACAGTGACATTATTGACCATCCAATCGGAGAGCTCATAATGCAAGGCGTGCACATTTTCGGGTCCGCGACGGGATAAGATGTCTTTTTTGAGATCGATATCCGCTTGGAGGGCTGCATCGAAAAGCTTTGAGGGCGTATCAAGGTAGCTTGATGATAAATTTTCCAGATAGCGAGGAATTTCGACTCCCGAAATAAGACCCCCAAAAATACAGGAGAGCAACGAGTTGGCTCCGAGTCTGTTGGCTCCATGATACTGGTAATCCGATTCTCCGATATTGAAGCAGCCTGGAAGATTAGTCATTTGACGATAACGCGTCCACCGGTCCGGATCATCTGATGCAGGCCAATCCACCCAGCCACCCCCCATCGAATAGTGGACAGCAGGGAAAATTTTCATGGGGACTTTTCGAGGATCTTCTCCAGTGAATTTTTGATAAATATCCAGAATGGATTCTAGCTTATGTTTCTTTTCTTCGCTAAGTTGGGACACATCGAGATAGACTTGCATTTTCCCATCGATGCCCATTCCCATTTCACAGATGCGCAGGACTTCTCTTGAGCCAATATCACGTGGAACAAGATTGCCGAATGCGGGGTAAAGGTCTTCGAGGAAATACCAGGGTTCTCCTGTTTTTCCGCAAACAATGGATTGACCTTGAGCGTTGAGAAGGGATTTCGAGGAATCGCCATAAACCCAAAGGCGACCGCCTTCCCCGCGAGCTGATTCCGACATCAAACGCAATTTATCGGAGCCTGGAATGGCTGTAGGGTGTACTTGAATGAATTCTCCATTGGCGTATTTCATCCCTTGTTGATAAAGACGACCGTTGGCAGCGCCTGTGCAGAAAGTTGAGTTGGTGGATTTCCTGAAAATCAACCCCGGACCGCCTGTGGCAATCACCACCGCATCGGCTTTCAACACTTCTAGTTTTAAATTAAACAAGTCCATGATCACAACGCCGCGCGTGATGCCTTGCTCATCCATCACAAGGCGCATGAACTCGTGATTTTCAAATTTTTCGACAAGTCCTTTCACTTCATAACGACGCACTTGCTCGTCCAAGGCGTAAAGCAATTGTTGCCCTGTGGAGGCTCCGCAAAAAGCTGTGCGATTATAGAGGGTACCTCCAAAACGGCGAAAGTCGAGTAGGCCTTCAGGGGTTCGATTGAATGTGCAGCCGAAACGATCCATCATGTTGATGATCGCAGGACCACAGAGGCACATTTCAAGGACCGCCGGCTGGTTAGCCAAGAAGTCTCCTCCTTTAATCGTATCGTAGGCGTGAATTATAGGGGAATCGTCTTCTCCCATTAGATTGACAGCCGCATTGATGCCCCCTTGAGCACACACAGAATGGGAGCGTTTCACTTTTGTCACAGAAACAATTTTGACTTTATAGCCCTGTTCTGCAAGTTTCATTGCGGAAGATAAACCTGCAAGTCCGCCGCCGATGACGATGACCTGTTTCTCTTTTTTTGTCATAAATTAATCCTCATCGATTCAAATTCACCCAGTATGTCAACCAAATTGCTGATAATCCTAAGAGCGAAACAACAAACATCAACCCATAGGAAATCCAAGTAAAAAGTAGTTGAGACCGGGCGGTTAAGGTTACACCCCAAGTGATCAAAAATGTCCACAGGCCATTAAAGGCATGAAAGCATGCTGTGATGACAAAGACTGTGTATAAAGCAATCATAATGGGCGATTTAAATGTTTCACGAAGCATCAGCAGCTCTGCTGTTCCAAAATCTTTTGAGACGGCGACCGCTTCACCCTGTTTTAAGGGCCAATGTTCCATGGCTTTTAGCCATTCAGATCCTTGCTGGATGTTTTGTTGTTTTTGAAGTTTTTGTACATGGGCTTCGTTTTTATAGATTCCTGTAAGTGAACTGGAAAGATTGTGTAACCAAGATCTCAAACCATTCAAGTCTTCTTCACCGGCCGTCTTTTGCAGTTGAATGTTTTTCTCGTCAAAAAGCTCCACATCTAACCGCCCTGCGACAGTATAAAGGCCGTCATCTAATCCAACACGTACCATGTAATAGTTTTGGGTTCCGACTTTGGCAGAGGAGGGGTATTCGATGAACCGCATGTGAATAATGTGCGCAAGGATAGCCAGCACTAAAATCCATGCTGTAATGCGTTGCCATGTGTAAGCGTGATTGCGCGGATATTCCGCGAGATAAGAGGTGGTTCCTGAACGGCCATAAGAATTGGGTTTTGCGGTGAGTAAATATTGAACACCCCAAGCCATATGAACAAAAATGGGAAACCCTAGGATGGCGAGCTCCAAAATAGGAAGGTAAGGGAGGTCACGAATACTATTCACACCGTGAATAAAGCCTGCGCCATCATCGCCTAAAAAAAGAGCAGCTTGGGAGTTCACGAGGAGGTGTTGAATGATGAAAATAGTGAGCCATATTCCTGTTAAGGAGTGGAGCCTTCTCCAGAGAAAAGCCCGAGGTAGAGCGGGTACTGTCATAGTTGATACTCATAAAATATTTTTCAAGATAGGTTGTTTATAGCTTGAATTTTGAGTTAAGACAAGCTTCTTTATTCAATACGGATTTTTCCCCTCTTTTCGTACCCGCGCCAAGAATATAGGTAAAGGGAAGGTAACACCGGACACAGGTATGCACGTAGATTGGTAATGAAAAGAGGAAGTTCCAATTCCTATTTACTTGCCAATATCCCAGCCAGTGGATTATGATTAAAGTTCATTTTTCATTAAAAAAGGATGTTCATGGCTAGCTGCTCTTTTTCTCTCTTTCCTAATTATACTCCTCCTCTTGAATCAACACCAAAGATACATATTCTTGTCGGGCCCCCATGTGGCGGTAAGACGACATTGCTTAAAATGTTAGCCGCTCAGGATTTTCCGATTGTCGATGAAGCTGCAAGGACAATCATGAGAGAGGGTCACAAGTCAACGGATCGGGGTTTTGATAAAAAAGTTGCTAAGTTTCAGTCGGCCATGGAAACGAAAGTGATTGCATTAGCAAAAGAGGAAAACAAAAGAGATGTTATTTCAGACCGTTCCGTATGTGATCCCTACATTTACTCTCACTTTTGGACCGGTGGTGCCTCAGAGAAATTGCAAGCTATCGTTAAAAAATCTCTTTCAAATGAACATGGTCACTATAGTAAAAAAGTATTTTTTATAGAGCTTTTGCCAGAAGAATTATATGTGCAAGAC
>Ga0105045_10000571_pt1 | contig 27512 bp, 25 predicted proteins | sample MAT02_FD_78089 | JGI IMG/M metagenome (GOLD analysis project Ga0105045, IMG submission 78089) | Freshwater microbial communities from Lake Fryxell liftoff mats and glacier meltwater in Antarctica - MAT-02 (megahit assembly) | ecosystem: Environmental > Aquatic > Freshwater > Ice > Liftoff... | reverse complement strand
TGGATTCACCAACCCTTCGAGGGTTATGACGCGATGCGTCCCGAACAGTTGATCGCCAAGTGGAGTGTCTGAAAATGGAGACCGGTGCCACCGTCACTGCACTCGGTAGCGCCACCGGCCTGATACACCATCCCTACCGCCCGCCAGCCGGCTTCGAAGCGCCGCAGCCGGCCGTGTACAAGGCCTCGACCGTGATATTTCCCACGGTGGCCGCCATGCGCAGCACCGAGTGGAAGGACAAAACCGGCTACACCTACGGATTGCACGGTACGCCGACGACGTTCGCGCTGGAGGAACGACTGGCCACGCTCGAAGGTGGAGTGCACTGCCTGCTGGTACCCAGCGGCCTGGCGGCGATCGCCGCTGTCTGCCTGTCACTGCTGCGTACCGGCGACGAGGTTTTGGTGCCCGACAACGCCTATGGGCCCGCCAAGTCTCTGGTGCAAGGCGAACTGGCCAACTGGGGCATCACGCACCGGTTTTACGATCCGATGGACCCCGAGGACCTGGCGGCCAAAATCGGACCAGCCACCCAACTGGTGTGGCTGGAAGCAGCGGGTTCGGTCACGCTGGAATTTCCCGATCTGCTCACGATGGTGCGCATTTGTCAGGAGAGATCGGTTCTCACAGCGCTGGACAACACCTGGGGTGCCGGCATCGCCTTCCGCCCGTTTGACCTGGTGCCAGGGGCGGACCGTCCGCTCGCCGTTGACCTGACCGTGCATGCGCTGACCAAATACCCCAGTGGTGGGGGCGACGTGCTGATGGGCAGCATCGTCACACGTGACACGGCGCTGGCGATGCGCCTGAAACTCACGCACATGCGGTTGGGTCTGGCGGTCGGTGCCAATGACGCCGAGGCGGTGTTACGTGGACTGCCCAGCATCATGCTGCGCTACCGGGCCCAGGACGCCGCCGCTCGGACACTCGCAAACTGGGCGCTAGCCCGGCCACAGTTTGCCCAGGTGCTGCACCCGGCCTTACCGGATTCGCCCGGCCATGCGTCCTGGCGCTCCCTTTGCCACGATGGCGCTGCAGGCCTTTTCAGCGTGATCGTTGACGAACGCTTTGAGCAGGATGCAGTCGATGCGTTTTGCAACTCCCTGCGCCTGTTCAAGCTCGGATACAGCTGGGCCGGGCCGGTCAGCCTGGTGGTTCCCTACAGCCTGGCCCAGATGCGGTCACACTGGCCCACCCATCTGCGCGCTGGAACCGTCGTGCGGTTTTCGATCGGGCTGGAGGACGTGGCCGATCTACAGGCCGACCTGAATCAGGCATTGCAAGGCGCGCTGCGTTAGTGTTTTCCTCAATGGCAACGGCACCGGCTGCGCGGTATGCTGGTTGCCATGGCTTCCGCTAGCACACCAGGCCCTCGCGTACCGGCTCCCGTACAGCCGCCGGATATGGAAGACACCACCTCGCCGGCACCGTATTTTCTGCCACCTTCCGAAGGCCCCCAGAAAACGATCGCAGCACTTGGCATAGGCGCGCCGTGGGGTTGGCTCGCCCTCGGTTGGCAGGACCTGCGCGCGCATGTCGGCATTGGGTTGTTCTATGGACTTTGTTTCTGGTTCATGGCGGTGGTTCTGGCTTGGGTATTTCGCAGCAAGCCGCAATACGTGATGTCTATCGCATCGGGTTGCCTTTTGGTCGGCCCGTTCCTGGCCATGGGCTTGTATGAGGTCAGCCGTCGGCGCGAGGCCGGCCTGATTCCGGACCTGTTTTCGTCGCTGACCTGTTGGGACAAGCGGCTGCGCAGCGTGGGGCTGCTGGTGCTGGTGCTGATCGTGCTTGAACTGGTATGGGGTCGGGCGTCCCTGGTGGTGTTCGCTGTCTTCTTCAATACCGGCATGCCGTCGACGACAGGCGTTGTCAACGCCGTGTTCAATTTGCAGAACTGGGAGTTCATCGCTGTTTACCTGGCGGTGGGCGGCGCATTTGCCGGGCTGGTGTATGCGATGGCGGTGGTGTCGATCCCGATGATCCTGGACCGCGACACCGACGCCATCACGGCGGCCATCACCAGCTTGCAGGTGGTGTTTTCCAATCTGGGCGTGATGCTGCTCTGGGGTGCCATCATCACGGCCCTGGTCGCTCTGTCCCTGTGGCCCTGGGGTCTGGGTCTGGTGCTGGTTGGCCCCTGGCTTGGCCATGCCAGTTGGCACGCCTATCGTGGCGCGGTTGTGTGGCAATCCGACGACGAACCACCCCTGGTGCCAGAGCCCGCCAACGGCCATTGACGACTCCATTCGCGCCCGACACACCTGCGCAGGCGGTCCGATGGTGAACAAGCAATGGCTCGGGCAGCAGAGTCACGCGTTTTGCCGACGACAACATGAACTGTTAAAGTGGGGCTTGTAACTGAAAGGTCAAATTGGCAACACCCAACTACGGATACGAGAAGCGGCAAAAAGAACTTGCGAAGAAGCGCAAGAAGGAAGACAAGCTCAAAGAGAAAGCTCAGCGCAAACAGGGGGGGCAGGATGAGTCCGAATCCCAGAGTTATGTCGACCCGACGCTGGCACCCAGTGATCGCGCCCCCGGCGCATCGAGTCCTTCTTGATCTACCCCTGAACCGGGCTGGCGACCCGGTTCCCGCGCCGGTCGGCAGGCTGGTGGCCGAGGTTCAGCATTGCAGCCACAGCGTCCATCGCAGCCGAACTGCGGTCAGCAGGGCTCAACGTCACGGCGTCGGCGAAGTTCATGAAGTTGCGTTGCATCGACTTCCGATAGACCGGGTCGTAATGGGTGGTGAGCAGTTCCTGCACCACGCCAGGCAGTTCGCCGGTGCGCACGGCCGCTTTCCAGCCCTGCACCACAGCCTTGCCCCGGATTTCGGCCAACGCGTCGAGCCGAGCACAAAATGCCTCGGTATCGCGCACGAAAAAATCATAGTCTTCCATCAACAGGGCAACCCTTTCAGCGTCGCCCAGTACCAGATTGAAGCACCGACCCCGCGCACGCATCGCATCCATCAGCGCCACTGGCACCGCAACATTGCCGACCTTGCGGCTTTCGCTTTCGACAAATACCGGACGCGTCGGGGCCATGCGCCGCAACACATCCCAGATGCGCGTGTCGAACGCCTTTTGCGTCGGTTGCAGCACACCTGGGATGGCCCCCAGCACGGAGCTGCGGTGATGGGCCAGCGCTTCCAGATCCAGCACTTGCGCTCCTGCGCGCTGCAACGACTGCAACAACCGCGTTTTGCCCGAGCCGGTGGTGCCACACACCACCTGGTAATCCAGCAATCCGGCCAGCCGCTCGGTATCGGCTACGATTGCCGCGCGGAACGCGTTGTAGCCACCCTGCAGGACCTGCACCCGAAAACCGATCTGATCTAGCACCAGCGACAAGGAGCCGCTGCGCTGGCCTCCGCGCCAGCAGTACACCAGCGGTCGCCAGCTCCGGGGTTTGTCGTTGGCCCGTTGCTCGACGTGGTCTGCGATGTTGCGCGCCGCCATTGCGGCACCCATCTTGCGTGCGGCAAACGGGTTCACCTGTGTGTAGACCGTGCCGACGGCATGGCGCTGCGCGTCGTTCAACGTCGGCCAGTTCACAGCGCCGGGCAAGTGGTCCAGCGCAAATTCGCCTTCGCTGCGCGCATCGATGATGGCGTCGAAACCATCAAACAGGCCCAGCAACGCGGCCGCACCGACCGAGGTCAGGCTCATGAAAGCAGTTTCTTCAGCGCGGGCCAGACGTTTTCCAGCATGATGGGTTGGGCCTGTTCGGTAGGGTGAATCCGGTCACTCTGGAACAGACGCGTGGGATCGTCCGCGTCGGCTACGCCTTTGAGCAGAAAGGGTACCCAGCCCGCCTGGTGCGTCCGCGCCACCTGTTCGAAGATGCCTGCGAACCGGTTCGCATAATCGCTGCCGTAATTGGGCGGCACCTGCATGCCGACCACCAGCACTTTGGCCCCAGCCTGTTGTGACTGTTGCGTCATGTGGTCCAGATTGTCCTGCGTCATCTGCAGGGGCAGGCCGCGCAAGGCGTCGTTGCCGCCAAGCTCGATGATGACGTGACTGGGTTTGTGTTGTTGCAGCAGCGCCGGCAACCGGCTGCGACCACCGGACGTGGTGTCGCCGCTGATACTGGCATTGACGACCCGCGCCGACATCGATTCCGCCTTCAGCCGGGACTGCAGCAGTGCGACCCAACCACTACCGCGGCGCAAGCCATACTCGGCGCTGAGCGAGTCACCCAGAACCAGAATGGTGGACGTGGCGGCTTTAGCCTTACCATCGGCGGTGGCCCTGGCCTTTGCAGGTGCAGGCGACTGCGCCAACGCGCCGACGCCAAAAAACCCCGATGCGCTGGCTACAGCGGCTACCACGATACAGTGTCTGCGATTCAAAACGATCTACCTTTCATGCCCAACACCAGCGCTGAGCCCATCATTGCCGTCGAACACGTCTACAAGTCGGTGACCGATTCCACCGGCACACTCGATATTTTGCGCGATATTGATTTTTCACTGGCAGCAAGGGAAACAGCGGCCATTGTCGGTGCGTCCGGTTCGGGGAAAAGCACCTTGTTGTCGATCATCGCCGGATTGGATACGCCGTCTCGCGGCACCGTGCGGCTGGCCGGCCATGACCTGTTCGCGATCAACGAAGATCAGCGGGCTGCGCTGCGCGCCGACAAGGTTGGCTTCGTATTCCAGAGTTTTCAGCTGATGGGCAACCTGACCGCGCTGGAAAACGTCATGTTGCCACTGGAACTGGGCGGTCGTCGCGACGCGCGCAAGGCCGCTGGCGAGATGCTGGCCAGGGTGGGGTTGTCCGAGCGCTTGGGCCATTATCCGAAAGTGCTCAGCGGTGGCGAACAACAACGTGTGGCCCTGGCACGGGCCTTTGTCGTGCAACCGGCGGTGTTGCTGGCCGATGAGCCTACTGGCAGTCTGGATTTCGCCACCGGCGAGACCATCATGGCCTTGATGTTCGACCTCAATACCGAGCTGGGCACGACTTTGGTGCTGGTCACGCACGACCAGGGCATTGCGAAGCGCTGCAGCCGACGCATCACGATCGAGGCCGGTCGTATCGTCGAGCCTGTGGGCGCTTGAGGCCGCGTCCTTCCAGGTCCGCGCTCCACCGGGCGTACGGCGGCACCGGATAATCGCCCCATGTCCAGTCTCAAGATCGTGTTCGGCTTTCATGCCGTCGGCGTGCGTCTGCGTACGGCACCGCAGTCCATCGCCGAACTGCATGTCGATGCCAGCCGACGGGATGCCCGCATGCGCCAGTTCGTCGACCGCGCTGGCGAGGCCGGAGTTCGGCTGATTGAATCGGACGGGCTGCGCCTGTCCAAGCTCTGTGGCGGCCATGGGCACCAAGGAGTCGCAGCGCGGGTACAAGCGCTGCCGCGCACCCGTTCGCTGGATGAATTGCTCGAGAACCTGGAAGAATCGCAGTCTGCAATGCCGACGGCGCAGCGCACTGCACCGCTGCTGTTGGTGCTCGACAGCGTAACCGATCCGCACAACCTGGGTGCGTGTCTGCGGGTGGCCGACGGTGCCGGTGCGCATGCGGTGATCGCGCCCAAGGATCACGCCGCCGGCATCAACGCCACGGTGGCCAAGGTGGCCAGCGGTGCCGCCGACACCGTGCCGTATTTCATGGTCACCAACCTGGCGCGGACTCTGGGCGAACTCAAGGAACGCGCGATCCGCGTCATTGGCACCAGCGACGCCGCACCAAGCTCCCTGTACCAGGCGGACCTGCGCCAGCCGGTTGCGCTGGTACTGGGTGCCGAAGGCTCCGGCATGCGACAACTGACAGCCAAGACCTGCGATGAACTGGTACAGATTCCGATGCGCGGCGCTGTCGAAAGCCTGAATGTGTCGGTGGCTAGTGGCGTCTGCCTGTACGAAGCGTTGCGCCAGAGGGGTTTGCCCGCTTCATAGCCATGGCACCGCGAAACGCCTGCGTGCTGCAGTGCAATACGCGGCTCCCAGGGGATTTTCAGCATGGACCGAAACCGGCTCGCATCGGAACCGGAACTGCGCGTGTTGCGCCTGATGGGATGGCAGTCCGACCTCAAGCCACCGGTGCGGCGACCGCCGGCGACTGGCTCGCCGCAGCGTCGGCTGCCTCGACCACCTCGTCGGCGCGGGGACCGGCAATCGACGCCACCACGGCATCAATGCGGTCCAGCCACTGCTGCATCGGTGCCGGATAACTGGCATTGGCCTCATTGCGCCAACGTCTGCGCGCCTCGCGGCCCAGTGTGCGCAACTGCCAGCTCGCCTCGCGTGCCAGCAAGGTCAGCTCGGTCTGGACCGTCTCGTCGTGCACCGAGTCGCCCAGCAGCGCCAGCTGATCGGGCACAGCGCCCACGCCGGCCAACGCGCGGCGCAGCTTGGCACCATGCTCGGCCACCAACGCCATGCCGTCGCGGCGCGCCGACGCCAAGGTGCCGACGTCGCCCAACTCCAGCGGGAGCTGGGCCAGGATCGCATCGATCTCGCCAAGCAATCTGACCGGATCGTCGAGCAAGACCACGGCCGCACTCAGCACGTCAAGCTGAGGCTGAACCAGCGTCAAGATACGTGCAGCCATCTCGGTATCGTAACGCTGGGAGTTGAGCCGCAGCAGCACCGACAACTGCATCTCCGGCGCGCTGCGACCGGGCGCGAAGATCGCGGCGACAACCTGGGCCAGGCAGACCACCCGCCCCAGCATGCTGATGGCATTACCTGCCAGATTGCGCGGATAACCGGAGCCATCGAGGTGTTCCTGGTGCTCGGACACCGCCAGCACCACTTCGCGCGGATACTGGTGGTGGCGCTCGACCAGCGCGTGGGAGATCAGGGGATGAGAATAGAGTTGGCGCCGTTGCTCCCGGTTGATCTGGTGCGCCGTTCGCAGCAGGACCGGGTCGATATGGAGCATGCCGATGTCGTGCAGCAGGCCAGCAGCCGCTGCCATCCCCAGATCGAAACGCGAAACCGAGGAAGGCTTGTTGACCAGCCAGACCGCCATCAGCGCCGTACGCACCAGATGCAGGAAAATCTCGGGCTGCTGGTCGCGCGCCACCGTGAGCTGAAAAGCCATTGCCTCGGGTAAGGGCACGGTCTCGATTACGTTGAGCATCAACCTGCGGGCGGCCGAATCGGGTCCAAGTCGCCCGAAAAACGGCACCCCGTCCATGATCTCGCTGGCTGCAGTCTTGAGCGACTCCCCGCTGACACCGTCAACGCTCATCACCGAATATTCGATCGGGGCCTTGAGCTTGTGCTGCATCAAGCGTTCGTACAGCCCCAGGTTGATGGCCACGCCCTTGTCCACGATTTTCACGCCCTGGGCGTTGAAAATGGCCTGGGACGCCACCACGTCATGGCGCTCGCCCATGCGCGCCACGGCTTGGGTGAAGTGCTTGCGGTCGTCGTTGGTATCTGTCATGGGGAGGCGCTTTGCCGAAGTCTAGCTGGGCAGGAGCCGGACAGGTTCATAGCATACCGTAGTGCCTGCAGTGACCGGTCAGCTGTCCTCTATGATCGCGGTTCATGGCTTCCAACCTCGACGCGCACACTGCCGCGCCTGGCACCCCTACTATCGGCGACAGCCGGGCCCTGCGCTTGGCGCTGGGGCAATTTGCCACCGGCGTCACCGTGATCACGACGCGCTCGGACAATGGCGCGTTCGTGGGGCTGACCGCCAACTCCTTTGGTGCCTTGTCGCTGGATCCGCCGCTGATCACCTGGGCCTTGCGCCTGAACTCGAGCAGCCTGCCGGTATTCCAGCGCCATGCGCGATTTGTCGTGAATGTGCTGACGCAGGCCCAGGTCGAGACTTCGCGCTTGTTCGCTTCGTCGGTGGCAGACAAGTTCAGCCTGGTCGCGCATGCGGAAAACCAGGACGGCTTGCCGTATTTGCATGGCGCAGCGGCCTGGTTCGAATGCCGACGGCTGTCGCACCAGATCGCGGGGGATCATTGCCTGTTCATTGCGCAAGTCGAGCGCTATACCTACGCCGAGTCGGCACCGCTGCTGTTCCACGCGGGCGGCTATTTCGCGCTGGGTTCGCGTCTGTGAGCATGGCACCGACAACCCATGGACACCCTGCAACAACCGAACAAGACCCTGGTCACCGACGGGTCGCACCGCGCCAGCATAGCCACCGTGCACCCGTTGTCGGGCGCGGGAGTCCCCACCTGAGGTAGACACCGATGTCCACTGCCCCGACTGAATCGCCCACCCGCCGGTATGTGCCGCCGTCGATCGCCGGCGACTATGCCGATCTCACCGACAAGCAGCAGCAGTTGTTGGCAATTGCCTGCGAACTGGGGCGCAGTGCGCTGGCACCGCGCGCCGTCGCCGTCGATCGGGAGGCGGTGTTTCCGCACGAGAACTATGCCGACATGCATGTAGCTGGCTTGTTGCGCATATGTGTGCCGGAAGAATATGGCGGCTGGGGTGCCGACTTTGCGACCTACGCAATGACGGCCGCCGAAATCGGTCGTCACTGTGGAGCCACGGCACTTACGCTGAACATGCACGTCAGTTCAACCCTGTGGACCGGACGCATCGCCGACGACCTGGACATGACGCCCGAACAACGTTCCAGCCACGCGGCAAACCGGGCGCTGCAATTCCAGCGCATCGTCCAACACGGCAAGGTGTACTCGCAGCCGTTCTCGGAGGGCGGCGCGGCGGCGGCTGGCAAGGCAGCCTTTGACACGCTGGCGCGCAAGGTCGATGGCGGCTACATCGTCAACGGCCGCAAGATCTTCGCGTCGTTGGCCGGCGCGGCTGACTACTACGGCATCCTGTGCACCATCGACAAGCCGGGGGCGACGCTGCGCGATGCCCTGTACCTGGCGGTGGACCGCAACCTGCCGGGCGTGACCGTCAGCGGCGACTGGGATACGCTGGGCATGCGCGGCACCGCCTCGCGCAATCTGCTGTTCAAGGACGTGTTCGTACCCGACGCCGACCGCCTGTTGCCTGAAGGCTTGTATGCCCAGGCGGCGCAGCGCTGGCCACACATGTTCGCCACACTCTCGCCCACCTACATGGGCATTGCGCAGGCAGCGTACGATTTCACCGTGCAATTCCTGCGTGCAGAAGTGCCGGGCACATCGCCGGTCAAACGCCGCATGTATCCGACCAAGCAGATCGCGGTGGCCGAGATGAAGGTCAAGCTCGAACAGACCCGCGCCATCTTCCTGCAAAACGCCCGCGCCGCCCGCGTCGATCCGTCCAAGGAGACTCGGCTCGGTTTGCTGGCAGCGCATTTCACCGTCATGGAAAACGCCAATGACATCTGTCGCCTGGCAGTGCGCACCTGTGGCGGTCAGTCCATGCACAAAAGTCTTCCGCTGGAACGTTTGTACCGCGACTCACGTTGCGGCTCTTTGATGCTGCCGTGGACCGCCGAGTTGTGCATCGACCAGCTCGGCCGCGAGTGCTTGTACGAAGTGGGCGAGCGCGACGAACCCGACGCGTTGTAGATGGAGCTCCCGCATCGGGTCAAAGTGTCGGCGTACGCCGGCAAGGCGTCGTCTCCCATGCCATCGACGAACTGCAACGCATCGCCGCACTACCACGTCAATGGGTCGATGCAATAGTAGCGACGCAGCTGATCAAACAGGGCAGGGTGCTCCTGCGCCATGCGCGGTGCCTGTTCGAAAAATGCCTCCGACGCGACCGCGAAAAACTCGCCCGGGTTGGTGGCACCGTAGTCGCTGAGCAGTCCATCGTCCTGCCCAGCTGCCACGCGCTGCTGCAGCCGCGCGAACTCCTGACCCATCACCTGCGACCAGGCGCGGTAGGCGCGCCGACTACCGAGCAGCGGCGCACCGTTGGCCTGTCCGCTTTCCTGGTCGAGCTGGTGCGCAAACTCGTGGATCACCACGTTGCGGCCATCCGCCGGATCGGCCACACTGCGCGCGACATCCTGCCAGGACAACACCACTTGCCCTTGCGACCAGGATTCGCCAGATAACACCTGTCGCAAGTCCTGCAACACGCCATTGCCCACGGCCTGCGCCCGCTCGACGACAAACGGTCCGGGATAGATCAGAATCTGGCGCAAACTGGGGTAATAGCCGGCATCCCGGTTTAGCAGCAACAGGCAAGCCTGCGCCGCGATCGTGACCCGCATGGCATCGGTCAGCACCATGTCGCCGCAGGCAATAAAAGGCTTCTCAGCCAGGAACACCTGCATATGGGCCTTGAGCTGCAACTGCAGGTCTGTCGGCAGGCGCTGTACCAGCGGCAGCCGCTGCAGCACCCGCCGCCAGGCAGCGGGAAAGGGTTGGGCACGCAAGCGCGCGCGGCGTTGCGCGACCCACCACGGGCGGGCCAGCAGCCAAGTCACGAAGGCCAGCGCCAGCAGGGAAAAGACAAGAAAGGACAAAGGGTCGATTTCCAAAGGTTATCGCTAGCCGGGAAGGTGGGTGCGAACACCGTGCTTGCAAGACAGGCTTGTTTGGCTACACTCGAAGCACGTTGGAAAGACGTACGCGAGGCACGGGAGGCACGGGAGGCATCATGAAACCTATTATTGAATTGCTCGGCAAGCGCAAAGTCGCGATCTACAAGGTCGCGCCTGGCGTGATGGTGTTTGACGGCCTGCAATTGCTGTCGGACTACGGCGTGGGTGCGATGCTGGTGATGGAAGGCGACAAACTCGTGGGCGTGTTTTCCGAACGCGACTACACCCGCAAGGTGGCGTTGCAGGGGAAAAACTCGCGTGAAACGCCGATTTCCGAGATCATGACGCGCGAGGTCATCAGCGTCTCGCCGCAAACCGGCACCCGAGCCTGCATGTCGCTGATGAGCCAACACAGGATTCGCCACCTGCCAGTGATCGACAACCACAAGGTGCTGGGCATGATCTCGATCCGCGACATCATGGACGACATCATTGCCGACCATGAGTTGACGATTGCCCAGTTGCATCAGTACATCAGCAGCTGACCGGGTGGGTGACGGGGTGGGTGAGGGGCCGGGCGCAAAGGCCTTCAGCCCATGGCGCGCCAGCCGGGATGGTCGCGGTCCAGCAGGCGCTTGATGGCCGCGAAAAACAAGTCGCTTTGTACCCGCTCGCCGGCGATTTGCGCCCCAACCGCCGCACAATCGCCTGCTGGAATTGCGCGCAAGGGCTTGCCGCCTGCGGCCTGGGTTGCCAGGCATTGGTGCATGCAGGCGCGTTCCAGGTAATACAAGTCGTCGAAGGCCCAGGCCATGGTGGCTCCCGTCACGGTGACGCCGTGACTGGCCATGAACATCACCTCCTTGCCAGCCATGGCGCGTCCGATACGTTCACCTTCGGCGGCGTCGAGCACAACCCCACCGTAGTCATCGTCGTATCCGACGCGGCCCCAGAACCGCAATGCGTTCTGATGGCTCCACGCCAGGCGGCCACCTTGTACCAGGGTCAGGGCAGTTGCATGCGGCATATGGGTGTGCAAGATCGCCTTGGCATGCGGATTGAGCCGGTGGATCCATGAATGGATGAAAAATGCGCTGGGCTCGATCGTGTGGATCCCCTCGATCACAGAGCCCTGGCCATTGATCAGCAGGACATCGCCGGCACAGATTTCTTCCCAATGCACGCCCTGCGGGTTGATCAGGTAACGGTCAGGTGCCACTTCGAGCGAGAAATGGTTGCAAACACCTTCGCTCAGGCCGAGTCGGGCAGCCCAGCGCAAAGCGGCGGTGAGATCTTCGCGCTCGTTCAGGAAGTTCAGTGGCAGCATCGGCCTGTCCTTTGAATTGCAGTGGATCGGACCTCGATTATCGGCATCGCGATCGCCGTGGCTGCTGCGCAATCACGCTATGCTACCCAGTTACCTGTTGCTCGACCTGGAAACCACGGGTGGCAACCCGGTGTCAGACCGCATCATCGAGATAGCCTCAGTGCGGGTCGAAGAGGGGCGAGAAGTTGCGCGCTGGAGCACCCTGGTGAACCCTGGGCGGTGGGTGTCGCCCTTCATCGCCAGCCTGACCGGAATTGACAACGCCATGGTGTCCGATGCGCCCAGCTCCGAGTCGGTCGCCCCCCGATTGCTGGAACTGCTCGATGGTGCAGTTCTGGTCGCGCACAACGTGCGATTTGACCACGGCTTCTTGAAAAACGCCTTGCTGCGAATGCAGATCGACCTGCGGGTGCGGCTGCTATGCACCGTGCGCCTGTCGCGCGCGCTGTATCCGCAACACAAAGGCCACGGCCTCGACGCGATCATGCGCCGGCACGGCCTGCACAGCGACGCGCGACACCGTGCCATGGGCGATGTCCAGGCCGTGCGCGAATGGCCGGCGCTGGCACAACGTGAACTCGGGAATGAACGCGTGGGTGCTGCGGCGCGCGAGCTGGTCAGTGGCGTGGCCAGCGTCCCGCCGTATCTGGAAACCTCGCTGCGCAAACTACCGGATTCTCCTGGCGTCTACCTGTTTTTTGGCGAGACGCGCCAGCCGCTGTACATCGGCAAAAGCATGCGCATGCGCTCGCGTGCGATGGCGCATTTTCAGTCTGACCCTGCGACGGGTCGCGACAGGCAGTTGGCGCAGGCGACGCGACGGGTCGATTTCCGTCGCACGGCGGGTGAATGGGGTACCCTGCTGCTGGAGTACCAGCTGGTCAGGCAGATGCTGCCCACCTACAGCCGCCGTTTGCGCCGCAGCGCCTCCTTATGCGTGTTGCAGCTTGCGGACGATGCAAACGCACGGCCGCAGTTGCATCCGCGCGAACTCTCGGAATTATCAGACGGCTTGCCGCAGCCGGCCTATGGCCTGTTCCCCTCGACCAAGGCTGCTCGCCAGGCGTTGCAGGACCTGGCGCATTCCCAGGGTCTGTGCCCGCAACTGCTGAGGTTGGAACCGGGCAACGGAGCTTGTTTGGCCCGGCAACTCAGGCAATGCACCGGTGCCTGCTGAGGCAAGGAAAGCCCGCAAGTTCATTGGCTGCAGCTACAAACGGCGCTGGCGGCGAACCGGATGATGGACTGGCCATTTGCAGGTCGTGTCGGTCTGCGCGAGCACGACGCGGTGACCGGGCGCACCGACATTCATCTGTTCGACCGCTGGTGCCATCTGTAAACCGTACACGACGAAGCCGAGTTGCAGGATGCCCTGGGCATGCGCCAACCGCTGCGTTTCGACGTCGATACCTACCAGTTGCTGCGCAAACGCTTGCCGGCAGCGGCGGCCCGACGCGACCGGGCGCTGCTGCGGTTGGAGGAAGGTCCGTGGCGCGCTGACCGCCGCCTGCGCGCCTGACGGCAAGCCTGTCGGCAGGTCAGGGCGGTTGCGTCAAGCCGTCGCTTGCAAGGCTGCCTCTGGCCTGGTCAGCGTGTGCGCCGCGCCAATGCGCCAGATCGATCTCCTGGTCCAGCGGAAAGATCGGCCGCGGGATCTTGCGATACGGCATCGTGGCGTAATGCGGTGAACATAGCGCGCCGCTGTCGCAGACGATCACCTTTGATGCGATGGGCTCGAAGGCGGCCCGGAAATGCTGCATCGACTTCAGACCGACCACCTTTTTCGTGGCCGGATCGATACCGAAGGCCCGAAACTGTGCCAGATCCAACATTTGCGCGGCCAGCGTCGTCACCAGCACGTCAATGCCCGCCACGCGCAGCACCACGGTCGGGCCCCAGCTCTTGTCCAGGCCGCCGGTCATCGGGCCATCGGCGAAGTAGTGGCCATCGCTGTGCAGCAATACGGTAGCCTGCAGCGCCAAAGGGCCACCACCGAGCCGCGCATCGGTCTTGCCGCCGAGCGAGACCGGTACCATCGTGCCAACGCCGACCTGTTGCAACTGCTGCACCGTCTCGGGATCCACGATCGGGCCAAAACACGCGTCCGTCACCCCGGCTTTCAGTAACGCAGCGAGCAGATGCGTGGCATCGCCATAACCGCCACCGCCGGGATTGTCGGAATAGTCGGCCACGATGATGGGCCGCCGGTCGGCACCGGCATCGTGGTCGCGGCAGATACGCGCTGCCTCGTCGACATCCATGAACCGATTGATCTGCTCGTGGCGTCGCAGCCAGATATCGTCGACCAGTTCCTGCGCAAATTGGCGGTGTGCCGACAGGTCGCCTTGCGCGGTCACTGTGATGGTGGGTCCGATCTCCACGATGTCGGCACGGGCGAAACCGGCGTTGATACTCACCGCGAAAACGTCGTCGTTGACCTCGTAGGCGCGGGCACGGCGCAGTCGTTCGCCCATGGGGCCGATGTCGGTGCGCCCGCCATTGACCTCGTCGATCATCGGCAGATGGGCCCGCAGCACCACCGGACGGATCTCGCCGGCCATGGTCCGGTGCAGGATGTCCCCGGCCTGGGCGCCGGTGCGGCGCATGTCGATATGCGGGTAGGTCTGGTACGAGACCAGGATATTGGCGTGTCGGCACATCGCGCGCGTCACATTGGCATGCAGATCCAGCGTGACCGCGATCGGCATATCGGGCCCGACCACTGCGCGCAGGCGCGCCAGCAATTCACCTTCACCATCGTCGCAAAAGTCAGTCACCATCGCACCATGCAGGCCCAGGATGATGCCGTCGAGCAGTTCCTTCTGGACCCGGGCTGCGTCCACGATCGGTTGGGTCAATCGATCGAAGGCATCGCGGGTGACCGCGCCGGCCGGTTGTGCAATGGCCGACAACACATGCACCAGCTGCCAACCGTGTCGGCGCGCAGCGTCGCAGAAACCCGCCAGTTCGGTGTTGGAGTTGCCGCGGGCCGCAATGGCCGATTCGGCGTCCAGGAAAAAATCCTGCGCCTGAAAATTCTCGTAGCGGGTCGGGATCTGGCTGAAGGTGTTGGTCTCGTGCGCGAATTCAGCGCTCAATACACGGTATCGGGTCATTTTGGAGCCTTCGTGCTGCGCACTGCGCAATTCCCTCGGGGCGGCCCGGCGGGTTCCTGGCCATCACATCACACCAAAGGTGTTGAACGCCTCCACGGTGCCCATGCCAGCGCGTATCGCGTCGCGCACCTTGTTTTCGGTGCTGGCTTTCTCCAGCGCCCTGCGGATCGCCTCCACTTCGGCCACACGCGGAATCACCAGCACACCGTCGAGGTCACCGAAAACGATATCACCCGGTTGGATCCGCACGCCGTTGATCTCGACACCGATGCGGTAGTCGACCACCTTGCCGCGTGCCCCTTGATCCTGGGCGTAACCGCCATAGGAGAACACCGGAAAGCCCGCTTCCAGTACTTCGGGCGTATCGCGCGAATACCCATCCAGCACTGCGCCAGCAGCCTTGAGGTGCTGGGCCCGGGTTGTCATCAGGCCACCCCACAACGCGAACTGCGGTGCGCAGCCCGTGGCCACATAGACCTCATGCTGCTTGAGATCATCCAGCGCTTCGAACAGCAGTCCAAACGGCTTGCTGCTGATCGGCAACTTGCCTCGTGGTTCGCTGGCGGCAAAGCAATTGGTTTCGAGCACCGGCATCGCGCGTCCGCACACCACCATGCTGCTGTGCAGGCCACGGATGTTCGGACTCAGGAACTGGTGCAGCAGGCCCATTGTGTCCAGGATGTCGCCGACCACAGCCGGAAACAGGCGCGACTTCATCAGCGCGAACAACGCGTCATCGTCTTTCCACATGGCGTCTCCGATCAGTGTACGAATCGGCCATTCTAGGGGCGGGGCGGCGGCACTTCAGGGAGACCCGCTGGCGCGAACAATCAGCAGGTCTTATGGGTCAGCCGTATTCAATGCCAGCGGATGCTTGCGAGCCGACGCGACGTCATGGCGTGATCCGGCGGTGGCAATCAGCCAATGGGCGGCCCGTCTGACCCGTTCGATTCATTGCCACACACGTTGCGCCAGCCGGACTTGCTCCGAGACGCGACCGGGCAGCAACCGTTCATCGGCCGGTTCGATGCTTGGCGGTGGCACCTGCGGGGATAATCCTGCCCATGCCCTTACAACCGTACATTCTTCGTCAACGCTGGAGGGCTTCGGTGGCTCCGATGATGGACTGGACCGATAGGCACTGCCGCTTCTTCCACCGCCTGTTGTCGCGCCATGCGCTGCTTTATACCGAAATGGTCACCACGGGTGCCCTGATTCATGGTGACGTGCCCCGCCATTTGCGCTTCAACAGCGAAGAACATCCGGTCGCCCTGCAGCTTGGCGGCAGTGAGCCCGCCGATCTGGCTCACTGCGCCCGATTGGGCGAGCAGTGGGGTTACGACGAAATCAATCTGAACTGCGGTTGTCCGTCCGAGCGCGTGCAGCGGGGCGCATTCGGTGCCTGTCTGATGGCCGAACCCCGACTGGTGGCCGATGGCGTGAAGGCGATGGTCGACGCTGTCGGCGTGCCGGTGACGGTCAAGCACCGCATCGGGATCGACAAAACCGAGGACTATGGTTTCGTGCGCGATTTTGTGGGGCAGGTCAGCGAGGCGGGCTGCCGGGTCTTCATCGTCCATGCCCGCAATGCCTGGCTCAAGGGCTTGTCGCCAAAAGAGAACCGCGAGGTGCCGCCGCTGCGCTATGAGACGGTGTACCGGCTCAAGGCCGACTTCCCGCATCTGGTCTGGGTGATCAATGGCGGCATTGCCACCGCAGCCGAGATGGCAGAGCAGCTGGCGCAGGTTGACGGCGTCATGCTGGGCCGCGAGGCTTACCACAACCCCTGGCAGATAGCCGATTGGGACCAGCGCTTCTTCGATGCACCCGATCATGGCCACACACGGGAGTCGATCGAGCAGCAGATGGTCGATTACATGGCGCGCGAGGCGCAGGCCCATGGCACGCCTTGGCCATCGATTGCACGCCACATGCTCGGGCTGCGCCATGGATTGCCCGGTGCGCGGCGTTGGCGTCAGGTCTGGAGCGACCACCGCCTGCGCGATGTAACTCCGAAAGACGTGATGCGCCTGGCCCACAAGGACACGCGGGCGTCAGCGACAGCAGCGGAAGCGCTGCATGTCTGAGGCGAACCCGGACCGGCAGCAAAAACTGGCACTCACGCTGATCTGGCTTGTGCCGTCGTTATGGACGGTCAATTACATCGCTGCGCGTATGGCCCCCGGCGTGATCGGGCCCTATCTGCTCGCGCTCGGGCGTTGGGCCCTTGCCGGCGCGGTGCTGGTCGCCTTGAGTGCGCCAGAGTTATGGCGCGAACGCCGCCATATCGCTGCACACTGGCGGCAATACCTGGTTCTGGGCGTGCTGGGCATGCTGATCTGTGGGGCCTGGGTCTACCAAGGCGCGCGATCCACCAGCGCCATGAACATTGCGCTGATCTACGCCGCCTCGCCAGTGATGATCGCGCTGGGTGCCGGTTTGTGGCTGGGCGAAGCCTTTGGCAAACGCCAGGCGGTCGGGGTCGCGTTGGCGCTGGCCGGAGTGCTGCACGTGATCGTGCGCGGCCATTGGCTGGCGCTGGCCGATGTGCAGTTCCTGCCAGGCGACGGATGGGTACTGGCCGCGACGATCTCCTGGGCGGCGTTCGCGCTGCTGCAAAAGCGCTGGCCCAGCCCCTTGAGTGCCACCGCGCGCCTGGCAACGATCTGCGTTTTCGGCGTGTTGTCGCTGATTCCGTTCTCACTCTGGGAACTGACCCAGCCTGGCCTGCTGGTGTGGGGAACCGAAGCGCTGTGGCTGGTGCTCGCCGTGGCAGCGATGCCCGGTCTGGGTGCATACTGGATTTACGGCTGGGCCCAGCGTATCGTCGGTGCGGGCCGGGTGGCCGTGGCCTTGTACCTGGGACCTTTGTACGCATCCATCGGCGCCTGGTGGATGCTGGGCGAACCCCCGGGATGGCACCATCTGGTGGGCGCAATGTTGATCCTGCCAGGCGTGTTCCTGGTCACCGCACCGCGCACCCGATAGGTGCCTTGCCACCGCCTGCGCGAGCGTCGGTTGTCCGCTGCGAGGAGTCGGCTGGGGCTGGCCCCTCAGATCGCCGCTTCCAGCCCGTTCTGGAAATGCCGCTTCATCGCCTGCGTGGCGGCGATCGCGTCCCGGGCGAGCAGTGCGTCCATCACCGTCTGGTGTTCCGCCAGGGATTCCTGAATGCGACCCTGCTTGAGCAGGGAATGCTGGCGGTTGAGCTTCATGACCTTGCGTAGATCGGTCGACAGCTGCCGGCTCCAGCGATTGCGGGCAATGTCCAGCAGGCGCATGTGGAACTGCTCGTTGATGGTGAAAAATGCGCTGCGACCGCTGGCACCCTGGTGCGCTGCCTGCACCAGTGCGCCATGCAACGCCTGCAGTTCAGCCAGTTCCTCCCCACTCGCGTGGACGGCAACCAGACCGGCTGCATCGGACTCCAGCAAGGCGAGCACATGGTAGACCTCGGCCAGATCCTGTTCGGAGACTTCCGTCACATAGGCACCGCGCCGGACCTTCATCGTCACCAGACCTTCGCTCGCCAGCACCTTGAGCGCCTCGCGCAGTGGGGTGCGGCTGATGCCATAGTCCTTGGCGAGCTTGAGTTCGTCGATCCAGCTGCCCGGAGGCAGTTCCCGGTTGAAAATACGCTCACGCAACTGCTCCGCTACCTCCTGGTACAACGCACGGGGTGCGAGAGATTGGTCAGCCGTCATGGTCTGGTCCCGGGGGATGGTTGCACGTTTGATGAAGAATTTGTGAATTTATAATTATAAATAACGACACCCATCTGAAACCATTTGCGCCAACCGGTCCATGACCGCGACAGGCGCAATGCAAAAGTCCAAAGGCCTGCCATGCGCAAAAGTACGACACCCGAGACCGCACCGGCAAGCGCCACAGACAACGACAACGCGGCCCTGGCGCAATGGCAGGCCGCTGCCCGCAGATCCGCCCCTGGGGGTGACCTCAACGCACTGAACTGGCGCACGCCCGACGGCATCACGGTCAAGCCGCTGTACACCGTCGACGACCTTCAAGGTCTGGCCCATACCAACACGCTGCCGGGTTTTGCACCGTATCTGCGCGGTCCCCAGGCCACCATGTATGCGGTGCGGCCCTGGACGATCCGTCAATACGCCGGCTTTTCGACCGCCGAGGAATCGAACGCTTTCTACCGCAAGGCCCTGGCGGCGGGCGGGCAGGGCGTTTCGGTCGCCTTCGACCTGGCGACCCACCGCGGCTACGACTCCGACCATCCGCGTGTCACCGGTGACGTTGGCAAGGCCGGCGTGGCGATCGACAGTGTGGAAGACATGAAGATTTTGTTTGATCAGATCGATCTGGCCAAGGTCAGCGTGTCCATGACGATGAACGGCGCGGTGCTGCCCGTGCTCGCCGGTTACGTGGTAGCGGCGGAAGAGCAGGGCGTACAGCAGGCGCAGCTCAGCGGGACGATCCAGAACGACATCCTCAAGGAGTTCATGGTTCGCAATACGTATATCTACCCACCTGCCCCGTCGATGCGCATCATCGGCGACATCCTGGAGTACACGGCCAGCCACATGCCGCGGTTCAACTCGATCAGCATTTCGGGCTACCACATGCAGGAAGCCGGTGCCAACCAGGCGCTGGAGCTGGCGTTCACGTTGGCCGACGGCCAGGAATACGTGAAGACCGCCATCGGCAAGGGTATGGACGTGGACGAGTTCGCACCGCGGCTGAGTTTTTTCTGGGCCATCGGCATGAACTTCTATCTGGAAGTGGCCAAGATGCGCGCCGCCAGGCTGCTCTGGTGCCGCATCATGCAGGGTTTCGATGCGAAAAATCCCAAAAGCCTGATGTTGCGCACCCATTGCCAGACCTCGGGCTGGTCGCTGACCGAGCAGGACCCGTACAACAACATCGTGCGCACGACGATCGAGGCGATGGCTGCGGTTTTCGGTGGTACCCAGAGCCTGCATACCAATAGCTTTGACGAGGCCATCGCGCTGCCAACCGACTTCTCCAGCCGCATCGCGCGCAACACCCAGCTCATCATCCAGGAAGAAACCCATATCCCGAACGTGATCGATCCCTGGGCCGGCAGCTACATGATGGAAAAGCTGACCCAGGACATGGCCGACGCCGCCTGGAAAATCATCGAGGAAGTGCAGGCTATGGGCGGCATGGTCAAGGCGGTAGACAGCGGCTGGGCCAAGCTCAAGATTGAAGCGGCGGCGGCCGAGAAGCAGGCACGTATCGACTCAGGGCAGGATGTCATCGTCGGCGTCAACAAGTACCGGCTCAAGACCCACGATGCGATCGAAGCACGCGATATCGACAACGTCGCGGTGCGCGAGGGCCAGATTCGCCGCCTGCAGCAGGTCCGCGATGCGCGCGACGCCAAGGCGGTGGACGCCGCGCTGGCGGCTTTGAGCCAGGCGGCGCAGGAGAACACCGGCAACCTGCTCGACCTGTCGATCCAGGCTGTGCGGGTACGCGCTACCGTCGGCGAAGTCAGCGATGCGCTGGAGAAGGCATTCGGCCGCCACCGCGCCGACACGCACAAGGTCAGCGGCGTCTATGCCGCCTCCTACGACAATGCTGCCAACCCGGGAGCCGTGATGCAGCAGTGGGAGACGATCAAACAGGACATCGTGCAATTCGCCGAGCAGCAGGGCCGACGGCCAAGGGTCATGATCGCCAAGCTCGGCCAGGACGGCCATGACCGCGGTGCCAAGGTTGTCGCCACCGCCTTCGCCGACCTTGGTTACGACGTCGACATCGGCCCGCTGTTCCAGACTCCCGAGGAATGTGCGCGCCAGGCAATCGAAAACGACGTGCATGCGGTCGGCGTGTCGACGCTCGCGGCCGGCCACAAGACGCTGGTGCCGGCCATCATTGCCGAACTGCGCAGGCAGGGTGCCGATGACATCGTCGTGTTTGTCGGAGGCGTCGTGCCGCGGCAGGACTACGACTTCCTGTACCAGGCCGGCGTCAAGGGCATCTATGGCCCGGGCACGCCGATTCCGGATTCGGCTGCGGACGTGCTCAAGCAGATCCGTGCGGCACTGGCGTCCTGAGACTGCGGTCCGGCCAGCACTTGTCATGGCATCGACATTCGTCGCGCCCGCCGCACAGGCGCACGCAATGGCTTCCCTGGACGAACTGACAAGCCGAGTGGCCGGCGCATCGGGCATGGCCCAGCGCCGCGCCATCGCCAAATCCATCACGTTGCTGGAGTCGACACGCATCTCCGACCGCGAACGCGCCGACGCCTTGCTGGCCAGGTTGCTGCCCCACAGTGGACGCGCATTCCGGATCGGCCTGAGCGGCACACCCGGGGTTGGGAAATCGACGCTGATCGAATCGCTGGGACTGCATCTGATCGATCAGGGGCTGACGGTGGCGGTACTGACGATCGATCCATCGTCCACCGTCTCCGGTGGCTCCATTTTGGGCGACAAGACGCGGATGGAGCGACTCTCGGTACACGACAAGGCCTTCATCCGGCCCAGCCCGTCGAGCGGCAATCTCGGGGGTGTGGCCGAGAAGACCCGTGAGGCGATGCTGGTGCTGGAAGCTGCTGGCTACGAGGTCGTGATCGTCGAGACGGTCGGGGTCGGCCAAAGCGAGATCGCGGTGGCCGGCATGACCGACCTGTTCGTGCTGATGCAATTGCCCAACGCGGGTGACGAGTTGCAGGCGATCAAGAAGGGTGTGATGGAACTGGCGGACCTGGTGTTGATCAACAAGGCCGATACCGATCCCGACGCAGCGACCCGCGCGTGTGCGCAGATCACATCGTCGCTGCGCTTGCTGGGACAACACGGCAATCCGCTTAGAGGGCAGCACGATCCGCAGGCGTGGCACCCACGGGTGATGCAGCTGAGCGCCCTGTCGGGCGTGGGCGTGGCTGGCCTATGGGAGGCCGCGATGGAATTTCGCGAGCGGCGCACGCGCAGCGGCACCTGGGACTCGCGCCGGCGTGAACAGTCTTTGTCCTGGATGTGGGAACGTATCGAGGCTGGATTGCGCCAGCTGTTTCGCAACGACGAGGCGGTGCGCGCGCGGCTGCCAGGTTTGTCGCATGACGTTGCGCAGGGCCGGGTTGTCGCGTCCAGCGCGGCGCGCGAATTGTTGTCCTTGTTTCGACCGGCGCAGCAGCCATCTTCCGGATCGGGAGAAGCGGCGTGATCTCGTTGACCTCCATCGCCCGCATCGAAGCGTCCACCATCTGGCGCACACGGCGGGTCGAAGTGTTCGACCTGCCCGAAGGCAAGGTGCTGGTCAAGGGCCAACGGCCCTTGCGCGGCCCCTGGGCCCACCGCGCGCTCAATCTGTTCGCGCGCTGGGCGGGTGTACCTTATTTGAAAGCAGTTCCGGTGCATGGCGGCGCGCGCTCCCAGGCGATCGAAGTTCAGCGCTTGCAGGCGCTGCGCGCGGTGGGGCTGGCGGTGCCCCAGGTGCATCATGTCGCGCCGGACTATTTCGCCATGTCCTACCTCGGCTCCAATGACCTGGCCCGCGCCTTGCGCGAACAAGGCGACCAGGCCTACGGCCTGTGGCTGGCCGCGATGGAGCACCTGCTGGCGGTGCATGCACGCGGTCAATACCTGAGCCAGTGTTTTGCGCGCAACATCATTGTCTCCAGCCGTTTCGAAGGCCTGATCGATTTCGAAGACGATCCGCTCGAAGTGATGACGCTGGAGCAGGCCCAGGCACGCGACTGGTTGATCTTTCTGCAATCGACATTGTGGAACCTCGCACTGGAGCCCGACCGCCTTGACGCCGCTTTGCGATCGTTACTCGAACGCGAGCGGGAGTCCGTGCGCGCGGTGCTGCGCCATGCGGCCCGACGCCTGGCCTGGCTGCGCCATCTGCCGACCAACCGAAACATCTGGGGCAAGGACTTTGTCAGCCTGCAAGCCGTGGCGGCAGCGCTGGTCCGGCACCATCGGCACACCAACGAATCACTCTCACCGGAGAACAACGATGCATGAAATACTGGAACAACTTGAAGCCAAGCGCGAGCAGGCCCGCAAGGGTGGAGGCGACAAGCGCATTGAAGCGCAACATGCCAAAGGCAAACTGACTGCGCGTGAGCGACTGGAGCTGCTGCTGGACGAGGGCACGTTCGAGGAATGGGACATGTTCGTCGAGCACCGCTGCGTCGACTTCGGCATGCAGGACCAGAAAATTCCCGGCGACGGCGTCGTGACCGGTTACGGCATGATCAACGGGCGCCTGGTGTTCGTGTTCAGCCAGGATTTCACGGTGTTCGGCGGTGCCTTGTCGGAAGCGCATGCGGAGAAGATCTGCAAGGTGATGGACCAGGCGATGAAGGTCGGCGCGCCGGTGATCGGTCTGAACGATTCAGGCGGCGCCAGGATTCAGGAGGGTGTGGCCTCGCTGGGCGGTTATGCCGACGTGTTCCAACGCAATGTGATGGCCAGCGGCGTGGTGCCGCAAATCAGCATGATCATGGGGCCGTGCGCCGGCGGCGCAGTGTATTCACCGGCCATGACCGACTTCATCTTCATGGTCAAGGACAGCTCCTATATGTTCGTGACGGGACCCGAGGTGGTCAAGACAGTGACGCATGAGGAAGTCACGGCCGAGGAACTCGGTGGTGCCATCACCCACACCACCCGCAGCGGCGTGGCCGACCTGGCGTTCGAGAACGATGTGCAGGCGCTGTTGATGCTGCGCCGCCTCTACAACTACCTGCCGTTGAACAACCGCGAGAAGGCACCGGTACGCGACAGTGGCGATCCGACCGACCGGTTGGACCTCTCGCTAAACACACTGATTCCGGATAACCCGAACAAGCCCTACGACATGAAGGAGTTGATTGTCAAGTCGGTCGACGACGGTGATTTTTTCGAGTTACAACCCGATTACGCGCGCAACATCCTGATCGGCTTCGCTCGCATGGGTGGCCAGACGGTCGGCATCGTGGCCAACCAGCCGCTGGTGCTGGCCGGTTGCCTGGACATCAAGTCGTCGATCAAGGCGGCACGTTTCGTGCGCTTTTGCGACGCCTTCAACATACCGGTGGTGACCTTCGTCGATGTGCCAGGATTCATGCCCGGCACCAGCCAGGAATACGGCGGCATCATCCGCCATGGTGCCAAGTTGCTGTATGCCTACGCCGAATGCACCGTGCCCAAGATCACCGTCATCACGCGCAAGGCCTATGGTGGCGCTTATGACGTGATGAGTTCCAAGCACCTGCGCGGCGATGTCAATTTCGCCTGGCCCCACGCTGAAATCGCGGTCATGGGTGCCAAGGGTGCCGTGGAGATCATCTTCCGACAGGACAAGGGCGATGCCGGCAAGCTGGCGGCCAAGGAAGCGGAGTACAAGGCGCGCTTTGCCAATCCCTTCGTGGCCGGCGCGCGCGGCTTCATCGACGACGTGATCATGCCGCATGAGACCCGCAAGCGCATCTGCCGCAGCCTGGTGATGCTGCGGGACAAGAAAATCGAGAACCCGTGGCGCAAGCACGGCAATATTCCATTGTGAGGAAGCAAGCATGTTTGACAAGATATTGATCGCCAATCGTGGGGAGATCGCGTGCAGGGTGATCAAGACCGCGCGCAAGATGGGCATCAAGACGGTGGCCGTCTACTCCGATGCCGATCGCGAAGCCCGCCATGTGGCGCTGGCCGACGAGGCGGTACACATCGGCCCCGCACCCAGCCGCGAAAGCTATTTGCAGATGGATCGCATCGTTGCCGCCTGCAAGCAGACCGGGGCGCAGGCGGTGCACCCGGGTTACGGCTTCTTGAGCGAAAACGCGGAGTTCTCCAAGCGGGTGGAAGAGGAAGGCATCGTCTTCATCGGCCCCAAACATTTTTCGATTGCCGCCATGGGCGACAAGATCGAGTCAAAACGACTGGCGGGCAAGGCGGGCGTGAACTGCATTCCGGGTGTCAACGATGCGATTGACGACGCCGACAAAGCCGTGGAGATCGCGCGTTCGATTGGCTACCCGGTGATGATCAAGGCCAGCGCCGGTGGTGGTGGCAAGGGTCTGCGCGTAGCGAATGACGACAAGGAAGCGTTCGAGGGCTTCACCAGCTGCCGCAACGAAGCGCGCAACAGTTTCGGCGATGACCGGGTCTTCATCGAAAAGTTCGTCGAAGAGCCGCGGCATATTGAAATTCAGCTGATCGGTGACGCCCACGGCAATGTGATCTACCTCAACGAGCGCGAATGCTCGATACAGCGCCGTCACCAGAAGGTGATCGAGGAGGCACCCAGCCCCTTCATCAGCGATGCCACCCGCAAGGCCATGGGGGAACAGGCGGTGGCGCTGGCCAAGGCGGTGAAATACCAAAGCGCTGGTACGGTCGAGTTCGTCGTCGGCAAGGATCAGCGCTTTTATTTCCTGGAAATGAATACCCGGCTACAGGTCGAGCACCCGGTTACCGAATGCATCACCGGGCTCGATCTGGTGGAACTGATGATCCGGGTCGCGGCTGGCGAAAAGCTGCCACTGACGCAGGCGGATGTGAAGCGCGACGGCTGGGCGATCGAATGCCGGATCAACGCCGAGGACCCGTTTCGCAACTTCCTGCCCAGCACCGGGCGTCTGGTGCGGTTTGCGCCGCCGCCCGAGACCATGTTCGCAGCCGACACCCGCCATTGGCAGGGGGTGAGGGTAGACACCGGCGTGCAGGAGGGTGGCGAGATCCCGATGTACTACGACTCGATGATCGCCAAGCTGATCGTGCATGGCAAGGATCGCGGCGAGGCGATTGCCAAGATGCGCGCCGCGCTCGATGGTTTCGTCATCCGCGGCATCAGCAGCAACATTCCGTTTCAGGCAGCACTGCTGGCGCATCCGGATTTCGTGGCCGGCAACTTCAATACCGGGTTCATTGCCGCCCACTATGCCGATGGCTTTCGGGCTGAAGATGTTCCCCATGCCGACCCGGATTTTTTGGTGGCGCTGGCAGCATTCGTACGGCGCAAGTCGCGGGAACGTGCCACAGCGCTGTCCGGCCAGCTGCCGGGTTACGGTGTCAAGGTCGGCCATGACTACACGGTGATCACGCTGGGCACCACCGGCCAGCACCGCCATACCCAGGTGCATGTGGACGAGGTCATCGGCCAGACTGGATCGGCGGTGATCCTGCTCGGCGGCAAGCGCTATGCCTTTACCAGTCACTCGCGGCTCAATGACATCTGCGTCAGCGGCAGCTGCAATGATCAGCCGTTCACGGCGCAGATCGAACGTGGGACGCCACGCAATCCGCTGGCACTGGTGGTTCAGCAAGGCGGCACCCGGATCGAGGCGATGGTGGTCTCGCCCCGCATGGCCGAGCTGTACCAACTGATGCCGTACAAACCGCCGCCGGACATGAGCAGATATGTGCTCTCGCCGATGCCCGGACTCTTGGTCGATGTCGCAGTGCAGGTGGGCCAGAAGGTGCAGGCCGGTGAACGGGTGGCGGTGATCGAAGCCATGAAGATGGAGAACGTGTTGTTCGCCAGCGCCGATGGCGTGGTGGGCAAAGTCCTGGCAGCCAAGGGTGACAACCTGACGGTCGATCAACCGATCGTCGAGTTCGGCTGATGCTGGAACCATCAAAGCCACCTCTGGAGAAGTTCTTGCAGCGTCCCTTCAAAGTGCTCGGAATCCAGCAGATCGCCATCGGTGGCCCGGACAAGGCGCGGCTGCGCCGCTTATGGGTCGACATGCTGGGGCTGGAGGTCACCGGTCACTTCGTCAGTGAACGTGAGAACGTCGACGAGGACATCTGCGCCATCGGCACTGGCGTGACGAAGGTGGAGGTCGACCTGATGCAGCCCATCGACCCGGACAAAAAACCGGCGGTGCATGCCACGCCATTGAACCATGTGGGGTTGTGGATCGATGATCTGCCCGCGGCGGTGCAATGGCTCAGCGCCCACGGCGTGCGCTTCGCGCCAGGAGGCATTCGACCAGGCGCGGCCGGCTTCGATATTTGTTTCCTGCATCCCAAGGCCAACGACGAATTCCCGGTGTCTGGTGAAGGGGTATTGGTCGAGTTGGTGCAGGCACCGCCGGCCGTCGTGGCTGCCTTTGCGGCTTTCGCGCAACAGGCATCACCAGCGTTGACATGACTGCGACGCGATGAACCAGCGCCGGGGACACCAAGTGCCAGCGACTGCCAGTCAGTTGCCGCCACGCAGTGCACGCGCCCTGGCCTGAACCTGGGCAATGAGTTCGCGTTTGCGCTCTGCGCCTGTTATGTCAGTACCGATGGAGCTGGTTGGCACCTGAACAGCAGCACGGCCGGTGCCATCGTTGTTCTTGTCATGCGCCTGGGGCGTGTCAGATGCTGCCTGCGCCACGCGGCGCAGCTGCGATTGTTCGTAGCGTTGGCGCGCCTGCGTGGCCAGTGCCTCAGACCATGCATCCCATCCGGTGGCGTCGCCCGTCACGTTGTCCAACACGATGCAGTCCACCGGACATACCGGAATGCACAGTTCACAACCGGTGCAGTAGGCTTCGATCACGGTGTGCATGCGCTTGTTGCTGCCGACAATCGCGTCGGTTGGGCAAGCGTTGATGCACAAGGTGCAGCCAATGCACCAGTCCTCGTCAATGAATGCCACCTGCCGCGCAGACTCCTGGCCATGGACTGGATTGAGCGGTACCTGAGGCTGACCGGTGATCGCCGCCAGCAGGGTGATGCCCTGCGAGCCACCGGGCGGGCA
>Ga0105045_10000570_pt1 | contig 27519 bp, 17 predicted proteins | sample MAT02_FD_78089 | JGI IMG/M metagenome (GOLD analysis project Ga0105045, IMG submission 78089) | Freshwater microbial communities from Lake Fryxell liftoff mats and glacier meltwater in Antarctica - MAT-02 (megahit assembly) | ecosystem: Environmental > Aquatic > Freshwater > Ice > Liftoff... | reverse complement strand
GGTTTAACAGCGCGACTGCGAGCAAGATTAATATTTGACACCGCAGCGCTTTTACTTGCCGCCGGCAGCTTTTTTCTGTTGCTGCTCCAGGCGTAGGCGCGCAGATTGCAGACGAATCTCGGCTTCCTGTTTTCTGGTGTCGTTGGTGGTAGCTTTTTCACGCTGCAGAACCTCCCAGTAGCGATAGGCCCAGACAAAATCATTGTGACCGCTGTCGAGCATCTGGCGCTCAAAGAATATTTCCACTTGGTCAAGCTTGTCGTGCTCTGGGCCCAGGCCCGACAGTAAGCCGTCGCCTTCGAGAATGCGCGACGGAATTTCTGGTTTGTCGTCCTCTGGGGGATAGTCGACCAGAACGCTCTCGTAGGGCACAATGGACGAAAATTGCGTCAGCTCCTTGTCGGCCAGGCCCTTGGTGCCAATTGCCAAAAGTAGGCGGTAGTAGCGCAAGAATGACTGGCCCGAGGCCGAGAACAGCAAAAGTCGGTAATCTCGCTTCTTTGGAGTACCGGCAATCCCCAGCCGCTCGGCCAGCACGGGGGCAGCGTTTGCGTACGACTCCAAAATGCCAATGCTCTGGCGCATGCGCTCGACCACCACTGCAGTGAACGCAGTCTCCAGCACATCCAGCGTGTCCGACTTAATAACAAGAGAGATCCACTTGCGAAGTAGGTCACTCCACACAGCCTCGAGCGCCACCCCGTAGGCGACTCGCACCTGAGAGCGGTCATACTCTGTGGCAATCAGCAAAATGCGCAGCGTTCGCTCGACCGATGTCCAGAGGTTGGCAAGTTTCTCCTCGGCGAGCGTGTGCGCCTGTTTGAGGTCCAGGGCAATATTCCCGACAGTCGTGGCCTTCGCCTGGCGATTAAGCTCGAGTTGGTAGGCAAGCTCCTCCACCATGGCCGGCTGCAGAGGGGCCAGATTCTGGGGATCGACTGCCAGGTACGGCTTTTTCTCTGGCTGGAGCGCATACTGCTCGAGATCGCGGGGCGGCGGCACCAGCAGGGCATCGGCAGCGCGCGCGAAAATCTCGTACTGCGGCCGCAAGAAGGCGTTGCCCAACGCGGACACGAATCGTCGCAGCAGGACGATGCGCAGCCGGCATTTCAGCGCCTCGAATGCTGCCGCTTCCAGCTCTTTCTCTTGCGTGGCCACCACATCGCGATAAATCGCGTCAATGACCATGCCGCCCGGGATGTTGGCGCTGGGGCGCTGGGCGCCGCTGCCCATCTCTTGGAGGAGCTCGTTGTAGCGAGTCTGCATGCGCATCAACTGCAGCGTGTAGCGATGGCTGGTGGTGATCGCCGACGTGGCAAGCGTGCGCCGGTCCTCATCGTCTGCGGTGGCGCTGTAGACATCTTCGCGCGTCAGGCCGATCTTATCGTTGTTGACGGCGCTGCGATTTTGCTGGATAATGTCAAACTCGAGACCGAGCCAGTCGACCTGCAGGTAATCGATACGCGCGGCCACCTTTGCGACGATCTCCTTCAAGCTGTCGCGATAGACCTCGAAGCGAGCCGGCGTGGCCTGCTCGTTGATCTGCGCCTCGCTCGGTGCATAATAGGCCGGCTCGCTCATGGGGTGCGAGAAATAATAAATCATATGGTTTAAAGTGTTTTATACTAATCACGGTCGCGGATCGGCGTACCCTCGGGCGTGGCAAGCGCGAATTCTTGTTCAGCATTGTCCATGCTGTCGGGCGGCTGCCTCCTCTTTGCCGGGCTTGCAAGCTTCTTGGCGCGGCGGGCAATCTTGAGGCGGGAAATCACCGAGTCGATCAACGACTTTTCGTGAGCGGCTTCGGCTTCAGTTCGCACCAGCCAGGCATCCCAAGCGGCAATCAGCCGCTGGTCATCTTGCTCAAGCGTCGCCAAGGTCTGGATGTGCGGTTCCAGCAGCCGGTTTTCACCGTCGAACAGGGATGTCATCCACTTTTCCGAGCTACTGCATCGCTCCCACACATCGCACTGGGCGCCCAGGCAGCGCAGTGCCTCGTCTGCACGCGCGTCAGGAAAATGCAGCAGGATGCCAAAGTAAGCCGAACACACAACACGCACACGCTGGACCATGTTGTCGATGTAATGCGGCATCACGTGCAAGATCGACGGCGTGAGCTGCGCCCGCGATGCCGTTCCGGTTAGTCGCTGAAAAAGCGTGGCGGGAGAACTCGTAGGACCACCCAGAAGCTCGGCAAACGGGGTGCGGATTTTTGACAGCATTTTTTGTTAGATTGCGCAGGAGAGTCAATCTTTAATATTTGCGCGATTCAATTATTTGGCTCCGGCCGACTGGGCGTCGAGCCAGGCGCGAATCCGCCCTTGCCGGGCCAGCACTGAAAAGTAAACGGATATGTCGATGGCAAATTGCGCAGCGCGCGCCTTGCGCACCCAGTATAAAATGGGAAACGCCATGAAAGCGCCCACTGCCCACTTGGCCCGATCGTCGACGTAATCGTAGTAGTCGCAAATTGACGGCACTGTATAGAACAGGCAGATCCAAATCCACCACGCGGCGTGAATTGCCGAAATGACTGTCCACACCAACCGCCTATACAGCGGGCTGGCATAGGATCGCCGAGGCCACAAATCGCCCATTAGCAGGTCGACAAACTGTTTGCTGGCAAACGCCGTGGCCGCGCCGCTGCCCAAGACCATGGCGATGGTCGCGCTCGTCGAGAAGCGGCTGAGCGCGCCCGCAAGCCAGATCATTAGCAACAGCATGCATTGGCCCCAAATCACGGCGACTGCCGGAAACTTGTGCACGCTTCCGATTCCAGCTCCGTAGAGGCCGAGCATCGCAAGAGCACTGGCAAAGGCGGCGCGGTCGTATGCATCAAAGCCGTAGCGCCAAAACTGATCCATAAATCCAAATCCAAACACGATGCAGACCGAGAATAGCGCCGTAACTAGTCTGGTCACAAACACCAGCCACATCGAGTAGTAAGGCGAGCTGGGCGACATTTCGGTGTCGCCGCCAGAGTAGAGTTGGCGCAGGGCGAGCGGCACATCTTCGTCCGTCTTGCCGATCCGCAGGTCCTTGGGCACCGGCGTCTCTCTTGACCCGGCGCCATCTTCGTCGAGATAGACAAGCACTGCCGAGCGGGCCGATGCGAGGTTGAGCGCAGGCAGCTGCAGACCCTCGTAGGCAGCCTGGGCACTGCGGGCAACGTGGCTGCTGTGCATCATCACAAACATCCAAAAGACCAGCAAGATGACAAATGGCACGTAGAACCACACGTAGTCGGACGGAACCAGCCACGGCCGGTCGAGCCATTGGTTGGTGAGCACCACCTGCGAGGTGAGCACATCGGCGCTGACCACAAAGCCTGCGCCCAGGAAATAGCGCCCGAGGATAATGACGTCGCTGGCTTGCCACGCTTCGCTTGTTGCAGCCGAGAGCTCGCTGGCAACGCCAGTGTGATTAGGGAAAATGCGGGTGCTCATGGGCCGCAGTGTGCTGATCGTGGTGCCATCAAATGCGTGCTCGTGGATCAGCTTCGAGTCGATCTTGATGGTGCGCTTGGAGCCCATCAGATTGAGGCGCCAGCTGTCGGTTTGGGTTGCCTGCACCAGCGCATAGGGCACAAAGCTGTAGTCGATGTCCAATCGCACCTGCGCCCAAACCTTGGTGCCGTCGATGGCAGCGGGTGCGAAATTGCCGGCAACGCAGAGCGAGCTGGCGTCGGATTGTTGCTTTTTGATGGCACCGAACGGCCGAGGTGAGAGCGCGAGGTAGCTAAATGTGTACGCATAGTAGCGAAAGTGATCCCACGCCGGCGATCCCACGCCCAGGCCCAAAATGCCCTGGTAATTGCGGGCACCGATGGGCAAATGCGTGTCGGCGTACTGTGCGACGTTCTCGTGCGATGCGTAGCCCACGTTGATGCGGACGCGCGGGCAGAATGAGCCGCCAAAGCACAGATTGTCCTTGCTGGTCCGCGGATCAAAGGAGCGACTGAATTTCTGCACATCGACCGAGGGTCGGATAGAAATGTAGCCGGCGTCCCAGCGCAGCCAAAACACCACGGCCGTGCCCGGATTGCCCAAATGCAGCGTGACAAACTCTTGATCGTAGATGGGAATCAGCAGCTCGTCCCGCGCGCCAGCCAGCGCGATCGCGGCCAGCAAGGCGACGAGACCGAGACATGCGCGACTTGACATTTAGAAATGGGCCCAGGGGGAGATATAAATATTTGGACGACTTTTGCGGCTGTATTGCGTTACCATTTAATTTCTCGCGCTTGTCCCGGAAAAAATGATCGCACCCAAGCGTGTCACCGACGACGGCGTTGCCACCGAGCAAGCTGCTGCCGACGAGATGTTCGATATGCTGGCCGAGGTTGTGGAGCAACAGGAGGCTGTCATCAAGGCAGCAGCTGCAGCCGAATCTGCCGTGCCGCTGGTGGGCCAGACGGTGTCGCTGGGCACAAAGACCATCGTGATGCCCAAGAGCATAGAAGAACACATTGTGGCTCGCCAAAAGACCCGCAAGATCACGCGCGAAGAGCACATCAAGGCACAGGGCGAGAACAAGTTTGTCGGCCCCGAGCGATTCAACGTGTTCGAGAGCGAAGAGTTCTTTGTGCACTACGACGCGCCCAACGAGTACTACCTGACCTTTGACTGGTTCGCAGTGCTCGAGCATCTTGGCGATCAGAAGACCGCCTGGCGCTTTCTACCCTACAAGCTGGACATGGTGTTCAACGCCCTGCGCCTGACCAGCGAAGACGAGTTTACGATCTTTTCGTCGGCCATGATCCCGCACATGCTGCTCTACACCAGCGGGCTGTGGTTGATGATCGACGGCGGCGACGACATGGCACGGGCCAAGCAAGCGGGCGCCACCGACCACAACCGCTATCGCCACGTGACCATCAACAGCTTCAACTATGCGATCTACCTCAACATCCTCTGGCAGCAGATCAGCGCGCCCGGCGACCCGCTCCTCGACTCCAAGGGCCACGTCCAGGAGGCCAAGACTCGCGACGAGGCCGTCGCAATCTTGACTGACTACAAAGAATATCGCGCGCTGGTGGAGGTTGTGGCTGCGCGCACAAACGAGGACCAGACTCGCGTGTGGCTGGCTCATTGCGATGCCTACGCGGCGAAACGCGACATCAAATGGCTGTATGCCTGGGGCATCGAGTACATCCGCTGCAAAGAGCGTGCCATTCTTGCGCTTTGCAACATCAGCCCCGAGCTGTGGGAGCGGTTCCTCACGCCAAAGTGCCGACCTGCCCCAGAGCATTGCCACCCGGCCGTCGTGGCCAGCTGCAACAACAGCATCATCGCCATGTGCCAGGCGGGCAAGACCACATGCATGCGACGCCCCGACGGCGAGCAGTACTGGTTCATTTCCGAGCATCACACCCAAGATGTGCTTGAGGAAATCAAGACACCCGACCAGTATGCCGAGATCATCATTGGCGACATTTTTGGCATTCCCAAAGAGACGTACCTCAACGCGGTCCAGTTGGCAGAGGCTCGCGACGCTATCGCTATCAAAGCAGCTGCCGCCAAGGCCGCCCAGCCGCCAGCCCCGACCACCGATCCCAAGAAGCAAAAGAAGCCCACCTCATCGCAGAAAAGAGAAGCTGCGCGCCAGGCATTGGCGACTCGCACAGCCGAAGACCAGCTCGGCGCACCAGAGGACGAGGCACCCGCGCCCGAGCCCATCAGCGACGAAGAGAAAGCCGCACTCTTGCTCGAGAGCAAGCTCAGGGCCAGCGCAACCATTGCTGCAATGCAAGCCGGCTCTGAATAAATTTGATCTCCTTTAGTACATTTCGGGCTGTCTAAGATTGCAAGGCGTCGGGCAATGGAACTCAACCACAATAAAATAGAACACATTGTTTACTTTTTAACAGCTAAATGTGAGGGGACCGAATAACGCTTGGCTGCAGAGGCGTCTGGGAATCGTGGTCGCATCGAGTCGATGCCGGTGGGCAAACTCTCGGCGGCGGCCGGAGGATTTGACGGGCCCGGTGGCGCACTGCCCAGCACCGAGGCAGGCGCAGAGGCGCAGCTGTCGGCAAGCGAAGTGCCAAGCAGAATGCTTCTGGCTGATTGGCGCTTGAGGGTGTCAATGGCCAGCGCCGGGCCAGCCGCACGCGAGCCGGGCTTGGATCTTTCTCCCGATGCAGAAGCCATTTGCGATGCCTGCCAATAGATGCGCTGGCTGTGCTCGGTGAACAGCACAAAGTACAGGTTGGCCCGCAAGCTGCGCACAGTGTCGCGCGCGCTCAGGTAGCGGCTGTACTCTGAGGCGTTGGGCAGAGCGGGCATCTCTTGGCCAGGCTCGCAGCAACTTGCAGCAGTGGCGCGCGCAATTTTGCAGGACTGGACGATGGTGTTCATTTGAAGCACAGTGTCGCGATTTGCCGAGTCCATGGCAAACTCAAAGGCCTGCGAGATGCTCATCGCCGGGTTGACACTGAGCACCAAGCTGATTTCACGCAATGCTTGGCGGAAAGTAAAGAATTGGTCCAGGAAATCCATGTGCTCGGGGCCGTCAAAGTCGGCCAGCAGCACGGAGTCGACAAGATTCGGTGTCTTGGAAGAGAAGAAGGCGGTGGTCTCGGCGACGAAAATTGCCAATTCGGCCGGGATGGTCAGGGCAGAGGCGGGCACAACCGCGTCACCATCTTGGCGAGCCGTGTATACGTCGTTGGACGCGCGGACGACCACGTCGGAAAATATCCCGGCGCTTTGCATCTTGAGCAGATGCGCATGCCAATCGCCTGCAAAGAGCTTCCACTCTAGGCATTTGACATAGCTGGACACTTTGTGTAAGCCGGTCCACTGCAGGCACAGCGCGGGGTTGTCGCCTTGCTCGCTGGAGCGTGGCATGTAGAGGGCAGTAGGCTCCTTGCACATATTGAGCACGCGATATTTCATGCGCTCCATGGCGATGTCGGTGCGCGGATACTCGGCCTCCAGCAGCTGGGCCGAGCTCGCAAAGACGGCAGAATTTTTGTACAGATAGCGCACTCTCGTCTCCGAGTAGCCGGGCTGGGCGTCCGAGTGGTCGATCCAATGGCGCATCATCTTTTCATATTGCACAGGGGTGGGGTAGTTGCCCGCGAGTTCCAGTTCCTCGTCCTCGATGTAGGTGGAATCGGCGGGCAGGGTGTGCCGCAGCATGGAGAGCCACTCTTTGTACTCGGGCTCGTTGTTGGAGGCGCGCATGTGATTTTCAAAGTACATCTTTTCAAAGTCGTCGGTGATGGTGACCTGCGACTTGGAGATGTTGTCCAGGATGCCGCTGTCGCGAAAGATGGGCATCTGGCTCTGGCGCGCAGTGGCCAAGCTGGTGTTGGATGCGTGGTTGATGATGCTGAGCGTGACGTTCTTGCGCGGCTTGATTTTCCACTGGTAGAAATGGTTGGGAAAACCGCGCACCATCATAGGCAGCACGGTAGTGACGGGTCGCGTGTATTGGTTCTCGCCCGACGTCAGCATGACGAACAGCAGATGGGCCGGCGGCAACATCAGTGCACAAGTGCTGACGCGCACCTCTTGCATATCCTTGCCCATGACGTGCACCTTGACCACCGGCACATTGTCGTAGCGCGGTGCGCCGTTGACGTCGCGCTGCACGGTGATGGACTCGAATTTGCACAGGTGGGGCTCGACGTTGCGGACCAAGTTGAACAGGGGCACGCGCACAACTTTGGTGGCAAGAATGCCAAAGACGCTGCGAGCCACATCGTTGTTGATGCTCATAAGCTGCGAGAGGAACGGCATGCACGAGTCGGCAATAGAAGTGTAGCTCGAGCCTAGCACAATCCAGTTGGGATCGCAGCCTCCAGACATTGAGCTTGGGACATCGCCGGCATAGTCGTCGCTGCCTTCGAACGAGGCACTACGCTTTGCGCCGCCAAAGCGGTCCTGATGCCGAGCCTGGCTGCTAGCGCGAGTGGTGTCCCAGAAACGGGCAAATTGCGGCGCATACTCATCGACGGGACCGGTCTGGCCGGGCAAGGGATTCTGGGCCAGGTTGGTGCTGGTGATAAAGTCGAGCGTGGCTTCCATTCGGTTCATGTCCACGATAGACTGGTGCTGGAACACGTCGCCGCGCTCCCTCATGATGCGGGCTACCTCGTCGTCGATAAGATCAAGGCCGTTGGCTCGCCACGCGCGTTTCATCAGCTCGCGACGAAAGTTGGCCTTCAAGCTGGCAACGGCGCGGATCATCAGCCACATGTCGGGCGAGTAGTCGATGAGCATCATGCGCGTAATTGCGGCAATGGCATCCTCGTAGGTAGAGTAGAGATGCGGCGAGAAGAACTGGGCAATGTCGCGGATGTCCAGTGAATTGGAGCCAATGATTTCGCTCAGATCGCCAGAGAACATGAGCAGCGGGCTGGCTTGCGAGCGCAGCATGCGCCACACGGCCGTGCGAATCATGCCCTTGCGAGCAAACTCTTCCTGTCGCAGGTTGCCACGAATGTTGGCGAAAACTTGCGGGAACCAGCGCGAGCCGGCGCTGAGCGCCGTGTTGGTGACCAGCGAGAGCACGTCGGTGTTGATAGAATCGATGACACCGCAGCGATACAAAATGGAGATGAAGATGGCGACGGCCTGGTCCTCCACCATCACACTCTTTGTGGACTTCCAGAACTCGATTCGCTTGTCTTTGTTGGGGTCGTTGATTTTGTCGACCACCGACACGGTCTCCTCCTTGCTGGTCATCCAGGTCACCAGGTCGTGGCGAGTGGCCAGCGCCATATCGGCACCCGGTCCCAGGATGTAGGTGTTGACGTTGCCGATCGTGGCGTGGTGCAGGTCGCGCTCGGTGCGCTCGGTGATAGCCTTCTTGCCGGTGGGGCCTTCCTTCCAGCCGAGACGCGAGGCAGTCATGCCGTTGAGACTCAGTTGCGACTTGGCCTTGGCAATCTTGTCGGCATTGGCAGCTTGAACCTCAATGGTGTGGCGCGAGAAAATGGGGCCCATCTCATCCATCACCTGCACACTGTTAGTGCCAACGCGCGAGGCATTGAAGCCATCCAGCTGGCTGGTGTGGCCCGTCTCGGTGGTCGAGCCGCCCATCAGAACCATGCCGAGCAGCGCCCACAGCATAGACTTGCCCGTGGCCGGAGCGCCCAAGGTAATCGAGGCCTGCTGGGCCATGCGAGGTTGCGGATCTGCGGCGCTCAGAATCATTGTGAGTGCATGATGGTAGTGCTCAACGCCGTGGTGCACGCCTGTGCCAACCTGCAAGATGGTCGCGTCGGCGATAAGCATGTTGGCGTGGATGGAGGCGCCCGGCACAATAGTAAACACTTGCCGATGCTGCACAGAGCCCTCGGCAGAGAGCACGCGGTACAACTGATTCTGGATGTCCGAGGTGTCGCGGGCCTCTGCCAGGACGGCCATCACCTTGTCGAAATTCTCAGAGCGGCGTATGCGATGCAAGCGCATCATGACGATGCGGCGATACACTTCGGGGTCGACGCCGTCTTCCTCGAACTTCTTGGGCAACGGCAAGCGCGTAGCGACGGCCTTTATCTGCTTGGTGATATGCTCGTGCGAGCGCAGCATCGGTGCAAACGCATTCTCAATGACGCTGATCACATCGCCGCGGTTGGGGTTGAGTTGCAAGTAGGCAATGTCGCCCTGCAGGCGCTCGCGAATTGTCATCTTTTCATAGTCGCCAGTGATGCCAGGCAATTGAACCGGGCCGCTGCTGTCTTCGTCCGAGTCCACGTCCATATCACTGTGATAGGGCATCTTCTTCTTGGGAACGCCTGCCATGTCGACTTGCCGCCTGCCATTGATGCGATCGTGACTGACCTTGCGCAAACGCCGGTCAAGCTCGTTCGGTGGCACGTATCCGGGCTCGGACCCGCGGGAAGCCGCGCTGGCCATCAAGCCAAAGTTGTGGGTCATGCGAGTGTTCGGCTCGGTTGGCACATGGATGCCGTCCTTGGCAATCTTTGCGTTCTTGGTGAGACACTCTACCTCGCCGATTTGCGTCCAATAGGTCGTCAGCATGTCGGCAAACTTGACCGAGCCCCAGAAAAATGTTTGGCTCAAAAAGACAACGCCCAGCTTGTGGGGAGAAAGTTCCCAGATCAAATCGCGCATGGGAAAGTAAAGCTGGCCTTCGTCCAGGCCGTAAGCTGGCAAAGCCGTCTGCACGGGGCACGCCCCGTCGGCAGAGTCGGCGCCGCGCGATCCAATGTCTTCGAGGATTGCCGCCGACTTGTCAAAGTCCAGCACGTGGTAGACGGTCCAGTAGACTTCGTCAATTTTCGAGAAATCCACGCAATCGGGCCACTCGCCGTAAACAGCTTGCTCTGCTCGGCCAATTTTCCACTCGTCCGAGGTGCGCGTGGCTGCATGGATGGGCAAAATAAAGCGCCGCAGATAGTTGATGAGCGAGCCTCCCACTGTGACATGTTGATGCCAAAGCAGCTTTTGGCGCGTGTTTTTGTAGTTGCTAATGTCGCTATTGTTGTGCGGATACTTGAGGGCGGCAAAGACCATGCCCTCGGTCCTTGTGTAGAGCTGCCGGTAGAGCTCGATCTTGAGGCGCTCCATCGCTTCAGAGTTGTCGCTGTGCTCGACGGCAACATCGTTTTCGTCCCGCGGATCGTCCTCGTCGTCCGCAGAATCGCCGCCAGCCTCGTCATCAACAAATGCAGAAGCGGCTTTCTTGGCTTTGCGGCGCTTGGACTTGGACTTGCGCTTGGGTGCATCGCGCGACGGGCCGCTTTTCGTCTCGGTCATTTTCTGGAGGGCCTGCAGTCGGGCGAGCTCCAGCGCCACCTCCTCTTGCGTCTTGAGCTCAATGTACTCGGCAATGGCCTTGTCGCGGTAGCCCTCATCAATGATGGTGGCAAATTGCTTGCGCAGGGCCAACTGCATCTGGCTCATGCAAAACTTGACCTCGCCCTGCAGTTCGATGACAGCGCGGCGCATCATGGTCTCTGGACCTGCGGATCGGCAGCTAAACAGCACCCAAATGCGATAGCCTGCAATGTTACTGCGCGCCAGCAAGAGGTCAAGGCCCGCGTAGGGCTTGTACTCGTAGCCGGGCACTGCGACGGCACCCGTCGACGGTTGCATTTGGCCGCGGTTGCAAACGATGGCTTCTGCAAAAACACGCACGTGCGGATGATCCACGTGTTTTTCCAGCGCATACATGAAAAAGGAAAACGAGCGCAGCAGCTCAAAGTTTTCGGGGTTGTCGAGCACATTAAAGTCGCCCCAGCCCTTGGCATCGGGCTTGAGGGCGCGCGACGGCACCGTGTAAACAACGTAGTCGCGAATTGTGTTTGGCGCGATCGCCGGTGACTCGATGGCAAGATGATCGGGATACACAGAGCGCGGGAACAGCTTGCGATCGACCAGATGGAAATGGTTTGCGGTGCCAGGGCCGATGTTGGGCGCGTGATTGCCGGTGGTTGCCTCGCGCGGCGGCGTCGGGTTGAAAGTCATCGTGTGCACGCCGCCCGTCATGCCGTCGAGAGAGTCCTCGCGAGCCTCGATCACTGACATCTCTTCGTCATCGCGGCGGGGGCCCTTCTTGGGGCCAGATCCAGACGACTTTCCGCGCTTCGTTCCGCCGCCAGACATGTCTCAAAGTGGGCGCGGGTGCCAGAAATTTTGAAAACAAAAGTTGTCCACACAGCCTCTTTTATAACCAAAATTATTGTCGTTCACTAAAATTTTTACTGAGTTTAGAAGGATCGCATACCAAGCCGGCGAGACAGTACAGCAAACAGCGACTCGCTGGCTGGCTCTTTGGCGCTGTCTTCGTCTGGTCCGCCGGCAGTATAACCGCCGTCGGCAGTGCGCTGGCGCCGAGACCGCTCGTTGGTCTCGAGATCGTCCGGCAGCAAATTCTGGTGCGCAGTGGGATCGTCGTCGGCATAGGCGCGGAGCCCGTCCGGCATGAGCGCATTTGTGTCGCTGCTGGCCTCTGCGCCCGATCGCTTCACCTGGGCACCGGGAAGCACGCAGCGCACCACAAGCGCAGGCGGCCGCTCATACAGCTTGACCTGGACCGATTTGACGTGCGCCATCGACTGCACAACATCGAGGTGCGCGAGCGTCAGCGGGCCCTCGTAGCCGCTGGTCGTAATGTCAAAGCGGCCAGGCCCCAGCTGCGAAATGGTCTGATCGGCGGCGGGTGCGATCGCGCTCTGAATCTCTAGCAATGCGTTGCACATGCGTGTCAGCATGCTAGCGTGGTACTCGGGCATGGCGGCGGGCAGGTTGTGCATAAAGAGGCTGTCGGCGGCAGGGCGCTCGGGCATCACGATCGCACCGGAATTTTTGTGGGCGACCGCTCGCGTGTTGTGCGTCCTGGACATGCTGGCCAGGTAGGCCGCGTAGCGCGTAGTGTAGATGTAAATGACGATGGCGCCCGTTGCAATGCCGGGCGGCTCAATAGACTTGACTTTGAAATCAAACTCGACGCGGATCACCGACTCGCGGAGCTCCGGGCGCGACAGGAATTCACGCACCCAATCAGCATCGAGCACCAAACCAACGTTGGGAAAGCAGTGCAAGGCAATGGAGCCGTCGGCCGGGAAGCGAATGTCAAAGAGGACAATCCACTCGTTCTCTCGCATCTCGCGCGTCATCAGCGAGTTACCCACACGTTTCACAGTGGCCCGATCGCAGGGATCCACCTTGTCCCATCCGAATGGCGGCGGAGTGCTGAACGTGATGACCTCAGGCTCAGGCGCGGGTTGGTTGTGATAAAATGCCATCGCAAATAACTACAACTAAAATTAGGGCGTTTTATAGCTCAAAAATTGGGCAGAGATCTGATCGCAACCGACACGAGCGGCGAGTAGGCAATGCCGGCGCTCAGCACCACTGCGAGCACCACCTGAAAGGCCTGCAGCAGAGAGAGTTTTCCACCGGGCGCAAAATCTGCCGGCGCGATGTAGCGAATGTGCTGCACGCCGGTGATCAGAATGGCCGAGAGGGTGCCCTTGGATCGCGAGCCCAGTGCACTGGCCAGTCGCGAGACGTCAAACGTGCCCTGTGTCAGCAGCGGGACTGTGAAGCCGCGCACACTCCGAGTGTAGCTCATCGACTCTTTGGGCCCGATCGAAACGTCGCACTCGCCGTTGGACACGTTAGACGCCGCCGCCTCGATGATCAAATAGGCGGCATCGGCAAAGACCCGCTCGCCATCGCCCAGCTGCTTGTAGGCAATGACATTGGAGGCGCGCGAAATCAAATGACCGGAATCAGAGCTCATCGCAGGCACAGCACAACAAGCAAAAATGAACTACCAAATCCAATTTCAAAGAGTTTAATAAAGTAGCGATGGCCTAGTCATCGTAGGTGCTCGTCGTGTGCATGGGCGAAGCGCTCCGCTCGCGCGAGTCTGAGTCGTGGTCGGCGGCGGCAGCGAGCTCAGGCGATGGCGGAGGATGCGCAGAGGCACCGGGCAGAATGGTGGCGGCGTGCTGCTTGGCCAGCTCCTCCTCGCCGTCCAGGTCCATCTCGGCCAGGTCGTCGTCGGTGGGCTCGGCACGCTTGCGGGCCTCAATCTCGTCCTCCTCGGCAGTGCGCTTGCGAGTGGCAAATGAGATGCAGTCGAAAGGAGGGAAGAACTCGCCACTGAGCTTGTTGAGGATCTCAATTTCGTTGGATGAGGAGCGAGTGGTGACTCCGCGAGCCTTTGCGTGGTCGCGCTTGACAGCATAGAGGAGCATGTCCGCGCGCGGTGCACTGCCGCGGTTGAATGTCGCCTCGAGCTCCTGGGGCAAATCAGAGCCGCCCTTCAGGTAGAGGACGAGCAACTTGCCAAAGCTCTTGGCCAGCGCATTCTCTGCAGCCAGGTCGATCGCGGCTTCGTCGACGATCTCGCCGGCCTCGACAATTTTTTGCCGGGCCTCGGCAAACATGTCGAGATAGAGCTTGGCAATGTCAGTGGTCTCGCCATCGACAAACTTGCCCGCGATGCGCTTGTGCAGGTTGGGCACAGCGATAAAGTCGTATTCGGCCTTGAGGGACTCGAGATGCTCGTCGTGCTCAAAGCAGTTGACGATGGGCCAGCGAGTGCTGAGCTCGTTGGTCTGCAGGCTGTCGGTGGACTTGGTACCAGCGACTGCGGGCTGGCGCATTCTCATGTTCTTGACGAGCTTGGGGTCGACATTGATCTGCAGACCGGGTAGACCAAAGGAGTTCTGCGCTCTGCAAATGCCCTCGACGGCCTCGTAATCGACAAGAAAGCCAGCGTTGTAGACGCCCACCACCAAGTCGACCTGGCCGACAAGCTCGTCCTGCTCGACGGGCAACTTCTTGTCGTTGCCGCCCGAACATCCGGTCAGGTTGAGGGACAGGGGCGAAGACTCTGGCTCCAGCGCGCCAATCGCAGTGCCGCTCGTGACGTAGCAGTCCACGGCCGCCGGGGTGGCACAGATCATCTGGAAGCCAGCCATGCCGGGAAAGAGCTGCGCATGGTTCTTGACGCCAATCCAAATCTGCCACTGCGTGACGCCAAACCGCACGCGAATCTTGTGGTCGTAGATGGCGAGCAGCTCGGACTTGAGCTCCATGGGGCCGAGCGAGTCAGACTTGGGGATGCGCGACTTGTTGCGAATGTACAGATCGGCCTGGATGTTAAAGTAGAGGCGATTCCACGGCACAGTGTTCACTATGCTGCCGGGCAGGCCCTGGTGATCGTCGCTGAGGCCGGGCGCAGAAAACATTGACACGATCGGGCAGCCGGTGTTCATGATGCCCAGCACAAAGGGCTGGGGCACGCTGCGGAACACCGGGATGCGCACAGTGGTGGTCTTCATGAAGGCAGTCTCGGGGGTCAAGTTGCCGACTTTGAGCTCGCGCAGTTCCTTGCCTGACTTGACAGCAACCACACCGCCCGAGACCTGCGGATAGCGCAACTGCACGGGCACCCTCTCAAAGTCGCTGCAGAGCCACATCGCACAGAGGCGCATGTTGAACGCCTCGGGCGACAAGTCCGACACCGTATCGATGATGTCGATGTTGCCCACGCGAATACTGAGCTTGCCCGGATAGTTGGGCTCGTCAAGCACGGCGCGGATCTGCACCGAACAGATCTTGCCCTTGACAATGGTCTCGATCGCGGGGCACGTCAGGCCCGTAGACATGGCATCGATGGTGCTGCCCAGGCGCAGGCTGATGGTCTGGCCGGTGGCAAACTTTGGGATCGACGCCTTGCTCTCCTCATCCGGCATCTTCTCACCGCGCGCCTTGTACTCAGCCTTGCGAGCATTCTTGGCCGCACGAACCTTCTGGTTCTCCTGCATGACGGGCAAGATTGCCTCGAGCCCGTCGCGGCTAAAGTACGCGCCAGTGCCCAGCGTTATCGCCTCCTTGGGCAGCGCGATGATGCGGAAGCTGACGGTGTTCATGCCCTTGGTGCCGATCTTGCTGGACTTGGAGATCGCCTCGCAAATGACGGTGGCCAGCGCACTGACGCCAGACGAGCCGGTGAAGCGGGGTGCCGCCATCGATTGCAGATCGTCGTGCGCCTTTGCAGCGTCTTGCTCGTCGGTAGCAGCACGAGCCTCGGCCATCTTGGCGGAAAGAGTGTCAAAGAAGCTAGCCATTGTGTGTTGTAGGTTTCTGTGGGCGCGAGGGTCGGAGAAATAATACTTTTGGGTACTGGCCCGCCAGACTTTTATATGCGCGAAACCCGCCCAACTTCTAATTTTTCCGCTTCACAAAATTAGCTCGCTTACCGCAACTTTGGCACCGCCACCCAGAACGGCCCGCCGGCCGAGAGCTCGTTCAAATATTAAAGATGATCGGCTGCGCGAAATGCAAATCAACTCTCACATGAGCACCGTCGCGCCAGTGGATTGTGTGCATTGCATGCAAACCGCCTCCACGGCAGCGCAGGATCGCCCCGCGTGCCTTTCGTGCGCCGCCCTGATCGGTGCACTGATCGGCAAGAAGCAGATGGCGCTGGACGTCAATGTGGCCGAGGTGCCCGAGGCCAACTGGCTCAGCGAGTCGCTGGTGGCCCCCGCGTATCAGCGCACCAGCAACATCGACACGGCCCGCGAGCGCGTTCGCTCCGCGCTGATCGCGCGTGCCTCCTCGCAGGGCCGCCCGCCGCAGGTGCTGATCGACCAGTACGATCGCATGGCCCAGAAGCTCAACGAGATTGCCGACAATGACGGCAACGCGATCACGCGCCACGGCGTCGATGCCAACACGCGCAAGATCGACGCAGCGAAAGCCGCTCGTGCGCTGATTTCTCTCTTTGACAAGTGGGTTTCGCGCAACGAGAAGGACACCGACCTGCTGCGCAACTTTTACGAGGTGGTGATCACTGTGCTGGTGCGCATCCGGCGCGAGAATCGCTGGGCCGCGCGCAACCTCTTCAAGACGGTGGTCCGGCCCTTTGGGACTGCACGCAGCATGCTCAGTGTGCCCTTCCTGGGCGGCATCCGCGAGCAGATTGGCGAAGAGCTTGCCGCGCAAATTGACGCTGTCCTGATGCAGCTGATTGCCGACAAGCGCCGCGACTATAGCGACGAGGACTCGTGGGCCGGCGAGTCCGGCAAGGGCGGCGGCGACAAGAAGCGCATGGCGCCGCGCGATCCCCGGAACCCGAGCGAGGAAGGCTACTCGGAGAAGGACGATCCCTCGTCGTGGTTCAACACCGATCTGGACCCGGACGCTGCCGATCGCAAATTCACCGCCCAGCAGCGCGATGCATTTGCCGCCTACAATGCGTACGGCCGTGTGAACTTCAACGACAACCCCGAGCTGCTGGCCCTGCGACCGCTGCCGGGCTCTGCGTTCACTGAGGCCGACGACGAAGATCTCTACGGCTCTGAGAGCATGCCTGCGCCCGGTGGTGGCATCGGCGGCGATCCCGACGACGGTGACGACGGCGGTCCCGGCCGCGACGACGACAGCTCGGATCTCAGCGCATCTGATGATGACGACGAAGAAAGCTCTGATTCCTACGCAGAGGGGCGCAGTGCCGAGCAGATCGAGTATCGTCGCATGCGCCGGCTCTACGCCGAGCTGGAGGAGGCCCAGCGCAACTACGACCGGCAGCAAGCGCGCCTTGCGGCAGGCGGTCGCCCCGACGGCCCGCTGCTCACACGCCCTCGCGACGATCCCCGCTTTTCGTCTTTGACTGGTCGCCGCACTGGTGTGGTGCCGAGTCTGCTGAACCCGGACGCGCGCCCCCTCTCTGACCGTCGCGTCACGGAGCCCGTGCGGCGTGCTGGCCGTCCTGCCCGCCCGTTCTCGGCTCGCGAGACACCGAGCCGTCCGGCAGGAGAGGTCCGCGCAGCTGGTCGCCCCAAGGGAAGTGCCGGCACGCGCCGTTGGACCTGGGACTACCCAGAGAATCTGCAAGGTCGTTCGGCCGCCGACGCTGCTGCACCCCCGCAGCCCATCGAGGCGCTATTCCGCGTGCCCGGAACGCAGATCGGCGCGGGTGGCAAGAAGTTTAGCGTGGCCAAGATGCGCAAGGAGATGCTGCGCTACTATGCGGCAGCGCGTCGCGGTGGCGAGTACCCGCGCGACTACTGGTACGGCTTTGGCAAGGGCGTGGCCGACGTTGCCGTGAGCCAGTACTCCTCGCAGATCAAGGCGGCGGGCCAGCGCTTTGGCGAGTTTGTTGACTTTTTGAGCAACACGGGCTACCTGCAGCAAAAGGTGTCCTCGCCCAAGCTCACGGCGGCCCAGATGCAAAAGAACCTCACCTCTTTCCTCAACGACAACGCCTACCGCGCAACGCCCAATTACTCGGAGTTCTTCTTGCAGGTGTGGGAGATGTATCAGCACTACTTGCGCGCGGACCGCGACCTGCGCACCAGCCAGAAGTCGGCCAACCAGTTCCGTGTGGACGTGAGCAACGCGTTCCTCGAGCTGTATCGCGCCGTGATCAAGCGTGTGAGCAAGGTGGACGCGACTCCGCAAGCGCTGCTCGACAATGTGTTTGTCGACATGCTGGAGGAGCTCAAGAGCGTGGCGCCCGGCTACCAGGGCGTGCGCTACAGCGTGGCCCAGAAGAAGGCCTCAAAGCCGGCCCGTGCTGCTCCGCCACCTCCGCCGCCGCGAGGCACGGACGAGTAAACGCTGGGCGTGTTGATCCTATTAAACTTTGAATTTGCGCGCATAAACAACAATATTGAAGCAATCCATGCTGAGGGGAGTTTCTGCGCTTTTTTTTGTTGTGCTGCTGGCGAGCGTTTATCAGGCGCGCGGCGACCAATCCACACGTGCTGTGAGCGGCAATGGCGTGGTCGACACCGGAGAGGAATGCGACTCGGGTGTGCGTTGCGTCGACAAGCACATACAACCGGGGCTCGTTGTCCTCGGCCAATGGAATTATGCCGTGTCATTCCAGTACGTTCCGCACACGTCAGCGTTGTTCAAGCACAACGTGTCATTAGTCGACATCAATGGCGGCGGAACCACATACGTTGACATGAGCGCCAACACTTACTATTGGTTCTGTGAGACGACGCTGACTAGCATTACGCTGGGCGTTAGGTCTCTGACCAATAACTATCCGCGCTTCACCATCGAGTGGACATACACGGCGCTGTTGCAAGATTGCAGCACCTACGACATCAATCTGGCGGGGTTTACGATTCTGGACGGCGCTCACGTCAACTACCAACCAGCTTTCGGTAGCAACTACGACCAACACTTTGTCAATGTGATAGCCGCGCAGATTACGCCCAACACCCACTGCGACACAGACTGCTGCACGGCCGGCAACCAGATCGTCTCGAGCTCTAACCATAAACCCTGCCCCAACCAGACGCCGGTTCTGGTGCCGGCCGTGGCCACTTATGTTTGCGACGACCAGGGCAAGTGCAAACCTCCGACTATTTCGACCACCAACACGGCAACGCCGACTCGTACGCCCACCATCTCGACCACGAAGACAGCAACTCCGACGCGCACGCCAACCATCTCAACCACGGGCACTGCGACCGGCACGACAACGGCAACGCCATCGAATACGCCGACGCCCACCGTGTCAACCACTAGCACTGCAACGCCCACTCCATCGCCCAGCATTTCGACAACCCGGACACCGACCAGTTCGCCCTTGCCGTCGACAACCGCGACGGGAACTGCCACAGGCACCGCGACCGGAACGACAACTGCCACGCCGTCGACCACGGGCACAGGGACCGCTACTACAACTCCCACACCATCGCCCAGCATTTCGACAACCAAGACACCGACCAGTTCGTCCTCGCCGTCGACAACCGCGACGGGGACTGCCACAGGCACCGCAACCGGAACGACGACTGCCGCGCCGTCGACACCATGCACCAACACTGCGACGCCCACCCCCAGTGGCAGTACGAGCATGTCCAGCACGGCTTCGTGGACCATGTCCAATTCGGCGCCACCCAGCACCACTCCCACACCTACCATCTCGACAACTGCGACGGGCACAACGACCGCAACACCGACACCCGTGCCGTCCACCACGAACACGGGAAGTGCTACCGCCACTGCAACTGGCACGAGCACCGCAACCCCATCGACCACGAACACGGGGACTCCTAGTGCGACGCCGTCGCCCAGCGCGTCGATGACAAGCCTGCCCTCTGCGACACGCACGCCCACGCCCTCTATTTCTGGGAGCAGCTCGCTCTCGGGCTCACAAACACCCACCGCAAGCTCCACGCCGAGCTCTAGCAACAGCAAATCACCGTCCACCACGTCGTCCAGCACCGCATCGAACACACCGTCTTCGAGCAAGAGCCCGAGCAACAGCGGCAGCGCAACTGCATCGCCCAGCGCCGACCCGAGTCCCAGCCCAGTGCCTGCAGATGATGATGATGATCTCGATCCAGGGCAGATCATCGGTGTGACGGTGGGCACGGTTGTCGGCGTGGTGCTGTTCATCGCATTGCTATTCTGTGCTGCGATGGCCTGGCTGGCCAGCACTCGCAGGCGACCGGCCGCGGAGGACGCGCTACTTGTTGTTGAACGAGCCGACCAGAGTGCTATCGGCAACGACCGCGCCGAGGTGGTCTGGCGGTATTGAGCCCCCAAAAGTGGACAATAAATTAATTTTACGCTCATTCCAGCCCATCGCCGATTTCAGAACCACCACTCAGGCTCTGGTAGGTTTCGCGCTTGTGAAATGCGGCCCACGAAGTGATGGCTGTGTTAATTGCAGCGCCAAGCAAACGCAGCAGAACCACGTCTCCTTGTGTGAACAGATAGATGTACAGCGTGAGCAAGCTGCCCCAGCGCGACGAATTCTGGTGCACATTGACCAAGATTGTTGTCTTTGTGCGCGAGTACGGCAACACGCTGCCAGGCTCGTAGAGAGATGCGATCCAATTGCGAACGACCTCCTCGCCCCAGCACTCTACGATCGAATCGATAATCACAAAGGCCATCAGCAGGGCCCAGCGTGGCCACGTGTTGATGTGCAGCCCGACAAAATACATCTCTTCCGAGGGGCCAAAGTTGGTGATGCGGCGATCCTGGTAGCCTCCCATCACAAAAAAGATCAACAAGGCCAACACTTTCCACACAACCGACACGCTGATGGCCACAGAGGCGTCGAGCCACACGCGTGTCACGTATTTCCTCCAAAGCCCCATCGCTCCACCGTTTCGCCTGGAGCGTACAAATAAGATCGCAAAGTTGTGTCCGCAGCGACCGCAAACCGAAGCAAATTGTTGCAAAATTTACATGGGCGCCCCTTGCAGACGAGCGTTGGCGCGCGCCCTCATCTCTTTCTTTGAATTCTGGTAGATCTCTGCAGCCTCGGCGATCTCTTCGGGTGCTTCGTTGTTCATCATATACCACAGATCGTCATCGCTGTATAGCTCGGTCATCAGCTGTGAGACATAGTTGATGGCCAACGCGTTGCCCGTCTCCTTGCTGTAGGCCGAGAAAGATATCTCTTCTTCGATCATGCAGCGAATGAGCATGATTTGTTTTTGTTGCTCGCTGTATTCTCGCTTGCCCAAACGCTTTTCAGTTCGCAAGCGAACAGGCTTAGATGGCTGGCTAACGTCGATGGAATCGAACCAAATGTTGGCAAGGGACCAGCACTGGCAGTGCAATTTTCCAAAGATGGGATACTTGCGCAAGATCGCCCGCTTGGTAGCCGGGCCCAGTGGGCGGGCCATACCCAGTGCGTCTATCCATGACATGCGAGCTGGAGGCATTTGCAGCAAAGCATCCCAGCGTTCAACTGGCTCGGGCTCCATTTGGATGGAAAAATGAGACCGGCGAAAATTTTGCCCCGACCACCGACCACGTCTAGAGAAGCTGGGGGTTTACTTCAGCCATCCACTTGCAGTTTGCGCAGCTCGGGGCGACGATCTCGCTTGTCCGGCGGCCGCTGTTGTAGTAATGGTGCTCCACACGCTCCGGCTCGCAGTTGGCACCCCTGCATGATATCAGCGATTGCTTGCACGTGCGGCACTCGGTGGGGCGTTGGTGCGAGGTGTAGCATGTGCAGAAGGCGCATTGCCGAACGCAAGATACCTTAGACTCGTCGACAGAAGACATGAAAAGAGGATCGGGGGCTGGAGATTCGTTTAGAAGTGGCATACAAGAAAATCGCACTCGATTATGTCACATTTATTCCTGGCAGAAAATCTTCCGTGAATTTTGCTAATAAACGGAGCTTTCGCGCATTTTGGATGTCCAAGCCATTTTGCATTCATGGCAACCCGCTACGCAACGCGCTTCTTCTTTGCATTTGCCGGCAAGCTCGTGATCTTGCGAGACCGAGCCGCTCACGACGCTTTGTACTCGCAAGAGGACGATCTGTGCGTGGCCCACTGGCTTACCGACGCTCGAGATCAAGGGCTGGCGACAGAAGTATCACTGCTGGAAGAGACTGCCGCCAGACCGATCGCCGAGGTAATCACCAAAGGCAGCCGTTTGTACATTGTGCATTGTATGCCCGAAGAAGTGGAAGACCTGGTTTGCGGCCCGGACAAGTACGTCCCGCTCCTACTCGAGCAACATCCTACCACCATTAGCGTTTTGTAAAGAGCCTAAATTATTAGCGCGCCCGCCTGGCTGCAGACCTATTGTTGCCTACAAACATAATTTTGCAAAAAAAAAAGCGTCGCCTGGCAGGATCGAACCACCGACCTTCCGGTTCAGCTCACCGGACGCTCTACCACTGAGCTAAAGCAACTAGACCTCTCCATCGAGTTTGCGGCTTGACACCTCCAGTGCACATCGGGAGGTTCTAAATTGAACCAAGAGAGATACCGCCTGCCGAATTGCGACCCCGGGTTGTGCAGCCGGAGACAGACACACTGATGGGATTTCCGCGGTGCAAAAAAAAGCTTGCGTCGAGTGGAGTTGCGCCACCGTCCCCAAAGCACAAGGCCTTGGTATTCTGCTCTTGAACTACGCCGCGAATGTGATAAAATTGCAGTGCAGTTAAGAGGTTGCGCGCGATTTCCGGGTCGTGGGATTTTTCTGAGCATGCTCTCGTAACGCGCGATGACGTCATCGGTCGACGGCGAGGAAAAATCGTACTCTTTTTCTTTTACTTTTCCGTCAGACTTGGTGGCTTTGACCGCAAGCCAGCTGCGAAATGTCTTCGTCCGTGAACAGCGCGGCGAGGATCATGACCATATCGGCGCGGCGGATCAGCTTGCTGTTGGGCAGCTGGATTTTGCTGGCAAAATGGTCAGCGATGCGGCCGCGCGTCGATGCGATGGTGCGCTCGGCGTCGCTCAGCGTGTCTTCGTTTGCGCCAGAGCCCTTTGCGGCCGACGCTCGCTTCTTGGGCACCGGATCCGTTGATCTCGTGGCAACGACTCTCTTGCAGGCCAGGTAGAGGCTGGAAAACGAGGGATACTTGCCCGCGATCGCCCTCGCAGTCTCTCGGCCCACGCGCGTTGGCATGGCCAGCGTCTCCAGCCAGCAGGTGGGCTGGTTGTCGAGCTGTGGACGTCGGCCACTCTCCATGGCCGCGCGCCACACGGGCAAATCTGCAGACAAACCGGTCTTGGCGCAGGACAAGTGCAACTGCAAATACTTTAGGGTGTGGCCCAGCCAAAGCACAGTGGCCGCCTCGTTGTCGTCGACGCGGATGACCTTGACCTTGGGAAAGGCGTTGAGGTGGTCGATGGCCGAGGACACGGCCTTGCGCTGCTGTGGGGTGGTTCTCTCCGAGGGGCCGCCAACAATGAGCCAGAACAGCAGATCGCAGCCGGTCGCGTCCATCCGCTGGCTCTGCGACACGTAGCGGTCGTCGCTGGTCACGGAGCCCACCATGTCGGCATAGTTCTTGCGCTCGATGAGGGCAACGAGGCGCCACTCCTCCGGGGGCAGCGCGGGGTCCTTCAGCACCACCGCGTAGTCTCCGATCGGCAGGGTGTCCACCTTGACATCGGCAAACTGGTTGAGCTGCCGATCTAGGTACTCTACGCGGCTGTAGGGGCTGCTCTTTTTGCGCAGGAAGTCCTTCTGCTCGCCGGCCTCAATGCGAAGTTCGAGGCGGACATCGGTTGCGGGCGACGCCATGTGCGAGGGAGCGACAATAAAATGGGCACAGATCCGGCCGCGCATCGCCACGGACACACTTTGCACCATTTACTCGCCCGCAGTACCGCAAAAAAGCTCGGTGAAGGTGTTCTCGCCCGTCGGATTGCTGGCCAGCGCGTCGGCGGCGTGGTTGCCCTCCGGTGGCCTGCGCCTCTCCTCCTCAGTGAGCGGCTGATGCGCATAGACGTGGACAAACTCGAGCTGGGGACCGCCCAGCAGCTTGGCCTGGTGGAACTTGAGCACGATCGCCTGCAATCGCAGGGCCTGCGCGCGGTAGTGTGGGACCTTGGAGCGAGTTGCATCCAGCGTGCCATCGCCGTACTCGATCACCTGGCGATAGTCTGCATGCAGGCGGACGCGACGCACTGCACAGTTGCGCTCGTTTCGCGGCCACAGCAAGACAAAAAGCTGCTCCAGGACCGAGGCGGCTGCGCGCAGCTCCATCGTCGGGTTGCTCTCGTTGGGATCGAGATCATCACACGACTGCGACATCTCGTACACACGGTCACCGTAGCGACACCAAGCCGCACAGCCACGCTTGGTGCCGATCGTGCCGGCAGCATCGCGAGCCTTCTTGTGCGAACCGTCTGTGAACACGCTGAGGCGAGATGGCTCATCGGCGGGCAGTACAAAGCGCGCACGCGCCGAATTGACTGCGCTGGAGCGAGCATCTATCGCAGCGCGGCTCGTGCGAGTGCGAGACGCCGGTCGGGCAGCTGCTGTGGGCGAGAGCATCGAAAAAATGGCCATCGCACCAAACACACTTTGATCACGGCCGAGCAAGCCAAGCTCGTCAACGCGGCATTTAGGTTAGCAGCCGGCGCATGATTTTGCAATAAAAGTTTTTCCGCTCCCATTTTCTGACTCGCGCTCGCCCTCACTGTCTGCACGATGAGCGCCAGCGCAGATCGCAGCACGGTACCGCCAGATGTCGCCGAGCTCGCGGAAATGATTGAGCTCGCTCGCGAACGATACAAATCACTGGACGTAGAGGGCAGACGCCTCTTCTTGTGCCTGCTGCAGCATGAGTTCACGTCCGAGCAACTGAAAGATATTGCAAACCTTGTCCGCCTGCCGTTGGATCAGTAAAACATGAGATTTACTCCACAATACGCGTCGCAGTGTAGGTCAAAATCACCCAATAAGTACCAGACGTCCGCAACGCGATCGGCGCCAAGCCGCAATGGCACTGTCCTCTTGGGTGCGGGGCGTTTGGCATTTGTCTTGCGCTTGTGTGCAGAGTGCTTGCGGGCAGAGCTCATCCAGGAACGTGATCCGGCTGATCGCATCTGACAACCCTGCCCAAAAATTAGTTGGACCTTTGCGAACATTTTCATCATCTGCTCAGCCCCCACGCATGCAGCGCACCGGCTTTCGCGATGCCGAGGAAATCTTGGCCGAAGGGATCTGGGACAGCCTTCTGCCATTCGATCGCGCGATGGGCCGCGTGTATGCCGAGTTGTACCGACCCGAGGGCATCCCGTATCAGGTTCAAGAAGCAGAAGCTCGCCACGTCTACTTGATTGGCGGGTTGGAAGCGGTGCAAGCCAACCGCGATGAACACTGGCTCGACAACGCTGCCGAGCTGTGGAAGCTGATGGGCGATCATTTTCGGCAGACGTGGCTCATAGCGAGCGATCTGCTGGTTTTGCGCAACAGCGCGGTGACCCTTCTGGAATGCAGCCGGCACGTGGATGCTGCAATTGGCAAGCACGACCGGTACACTCGCACACCGGCGCACCACCAAGATCGAACACGGCGAGCCATCGCCGCCGAGCTGTCAGATCGTGAGAGAGAGCGAAGCTCGGAGGATGTGCAGTTCTCGCGATTCGAAATGGAGCTCGCGCGGTGCCTCTGTTCCGACGTGCCACCTGGGAAACGGGTGCGCGACTCAAAGCTGCTCAAGGAATTGCGCAGGGAGGGTAACCGTGGCCGCATTGGCGTGTTGGCTTTTATCAATTGGGTATGCGACATAAGCTACGTTTACGAGTATGAACTCGAGCCAACTATAGACGCCACGCTGGACGGACCGGAATGGGCCAGCGATTCGTCGCATCGCAGCAACGTGGGAACGCATATCCGTCTACTCCAGTCGTTGCAACCCGACGAATCGCTGGCCCAGGCGGACCAACTGTTCGCCCTGATTACTTCCGAAATGGAGGCCACGTTCGAGAGGGCCCAACTGCTGCAGGCGCACTATGACAGCATCAAGTATGGCTGGAAGCAATTGCGCTATGTTTCTGCCGCGGCCGATGTGTTTGCCATCGCACGCGATCTCCACCAGAAACGCGACGCCGCCCGAGTCCGGTGAAGCGCCGCCGCGACGGCCAAAATGATTCAAAGATATTGGATAAATTATCCATCGCGATCTCACGCCTCGCGTGGTCGGTTGGGTCTCGCATTTTTTGTTGGTGATGCCGCAATCGCGTGGGCGATATGCTCGGCGAGGGTTTGTGGTCGGTATCTGACAACCCTGCTCAAAAATTAGTTGGACCTTTGCGACCATTTTCATCCTCTGCTCAGCCCCCACGCATGCAGCGCACCGACTCTCGCGATGCCGCGGAAATCTTTGCCGAAGGGATCTGGGACAGCCTTCTGCCATTCGATCGCGCGATGGGCCGCGTGTATGCCGAGTTGTACCGCCCCGAGGGCATCCCGTATCAGGTTCAAGAAGCAAAAGCTCGCCATGTCTACTTGATTAGCTGTTTGGAAGTGATGCAAGCCAACCGCGATGAACACTGGCTCGACAACGCTGCCGAGCTGTGGAAGCTGATGGGCGATCATTTTCGGCAGACGTGGCTCATAGCGAGCGATCTGCTGGTTTTGCGCAACAGCGCGCTGACCCTTCGGGAATGCATCCGGCACGTTGAGGGTGCAATGGCCAATTACAGACAGTACGCTAGCACACAGGCGCACCACCAAGATCGAACACGAGTTTGGCAATGGCTCGCCGCCGAGCTGCCAGATCGTGAGAGAGAGCGAAGCTCGGAGGATGTGCAGTTCTCGCGATTCGAAATGGAGCTCGCGCGGTGCCTCTTTTCCGACGTTCGACCTGGGAAACGGATGCGCGACTCAAAGCTGCTCAAGGAATTGCGCAGGGAGGGCAACTGTGGCCGCATTGCCGTGTTGGCTTTTATCAATTCGGTATTCAACATAGGCGGCGCTTACGAGTGTATAATCAAGCCAGCTATAGACGCCACGCTGGACGGACCGGAATGGCTCAGCGATTCGTCGCATCGCAGCAACGTGGGAACGCATATCCGTCTACTCGAGTCGTTGCAACCCGACGAATCGCTGGCCCAGGCGGACCAACTGTTCGCTCTGATTACTTCCGAAATGAAGGCCGCGTTCGAGATGGCCCAACTGCTGCAGGCGCACTATGACAGCATCAAGCATGGCTGGAAGGAATCGCGCGATGTTTCTGCCGCGGCCGATGTGTTTGCCATCGCACGCGATCTCCACCAGAAACGCGACGCCGCCCGAGTCCGGTGAAGCGACGCATCGCGTGGTCGGTTGGGTCTCGCATTTTTTGTTGGTGATGTCGGAATCGCGTGGGCGATATGCTCGGCGAGGGTTTGTGGTCGGTAGCGCGCTCTCGGCGAGATCGAGATTTTTTCGTCTCGGTCACCCGGGTCACCGAGATGTCGACACATCCTGCACGCATCGATCTCACATCTGTGCCCGAGCTATCGCGGGGCCCGATCGCCCAGCAGCGGTTTCGATCCGCTCAACATCGTTCGCGAGGCGCTATGAAGATCTTGTCGAGATGGAAACTTTTTTGTGTGAGCCGGTCCGAGCCCAACGCGAGGCCGACGCTCGGGCTCGAGAGCTCGGCCGCGAGACCCAAGCCCGACCGGCTGGAGGCTCAGCCAAATGATGTGATCGAGCCCCAAATTCTACAAAGTCAAAAAGAACAAATCGCGTAGAGTGTTATAAACATGGCCAAATTATCCCCCATTGGCCAAACTCGAGACGACACCCTGTAGATCGTTATGACTTTGGATAAATTATCAAAGTTCTGTTG
>Ga0105045_10000569_pt1 | contig 27538 bp, 20 predicted proteins | sample MAT02_FD_78089 | JGI IMG/M metagenome (GOLD analysis project Ga0105045, IMG submission 78089) | Freshwater microbial communities from Lake Fryxell liftoff mats and glacier meltwater in Antarctica - MAT-02 (megahit assembly) | ecosystem: Environmental > Aquatic > Freshwater > Ice > Liftoff... | reverse complement strand
TGTGCGTGGTTGACAAAGGATTGATATGCGACCGCTCTTTAGCAGCATTAAAAATGGCTTGTACGCTTCGATCGCTGTACGGGCCGCCATCTTGGCCCTCAAAAAGCCAGTGTGCCGGGCGATATACCGCTAAATACGAGCGAAGCAGCTCCTCGGCACGCCGGGCCAGTATGCTGCAGCGGTCTTTTTTCCCCTTGGCATTGCGTACAAATATCCGGTGGGTATCGAACTGGATGTCTGTTAATTTAAGCTGTGTGGGCTCACCTAAGCGGAGTCCGGCGGAGTATAGGACGCTCAAACTTTTGCGGGGCTGCGTTGCAGGTTCCAGTCGAGTTTTTGGCGGTCAGTTTCTGCTTCTTTGAGGCGTTGAAATTCTTTGATTACATACAACTTGAACTCAATAGAAATCCACGAGGCAAATTCAAAAGCAATGTCTTGGTGGGCAAAAGTGCCACCATACCTGCCTGCTTTTGAAATAATTCCAAGGGCGTTAGTGGTTTCAATCCAGCGTTATGGGGTTAGCACGAAGCTGTTGAGGCCTGCTTGTTTTCTAAACCCGTCGAATTCGATGGGTTTAAAATTGGAATCATACATTTGCTCCCAAAAGCCAAGCAGCTCAATGGTATTTCGGTTGCGTAACCAGTTTTTAATGATATCGTCAGTATTAGACGCATCTTTGGTCTATGTCTAGATATTAATTGTCTTAAAAATATGGGAATCGGTGCGCAATTTTGAGTTCACAAAACTTAAAAACTATGCAAACCCAATTCAATGAGTTGACTAATTCCCAGCGGGAAATAATCAAAAATTTTCTCCCAGTGCAAAGAAAGCAAAAACATGATTTTCGGGACTTTAGTCAACTTAATTTGTATTTCCCCAAAAATCTCCCCATCCTTGTGCGCGCTCTGAACCAGCTCCCGCTTACAAACATCTTCCAGTATGAAAAAAAAACTTTCTCTCCCTCTAGTGCTTATTGCCTTTGTATTGTTTTTAAACACGCTATCAGCCCAAAAAGAGGCGGCTCTGCGAACGGGCGTGGACAAAATTTTGCAAGAAAAATTTAAAAAAGATGGCCCCGGCGGGGCCGTTTTAGTGGCCGAAAAAGACCAGATTCTCTACCAAACGGCCTTAGGAATGGCCAATTTGGAGCAAAATGTGCCCCTTCGTGCCGACCATGTTTTTCGCATTGGCTCGGTGAGTAAGCATTTTACCGCGGCCGCTATTCTCCGCCTCTCGGAACATGGCAAACTAGATTTGCAAGACGATATCACGCGCTTTATTCCCGATTACCCCACCCACGACCTAAAAATCACGGTCGAACACTTACTCACCCATACTTCCGGCATTAAAAGTTATACCAGCATGGAGACTTGGGACGACCAGGTACATCGCAAGGATTTTACGCCCGTCGAATTGATCGCCTATTTCAAAGACGAACCCATGGATTTTGAACCCAACACCCAATGGGAGTACAATAATTCAGGGTACATTTTGCTGGGGTATATCATCGAAGTGGTGTCGGGCAAGCCGTACGAAGATTACATCACGGAGGAGTTCTTTGCACCCTTGGGCATGAAAAATTCCTACTACGGCAATGTGACTCCCCTGATTAAAAACCGCGCCAACGGCTATTCTGAAAATGAACGAACGGGTGCGTACGAAAATGCGGCTTACCTGAGCATGACCCAACCCTATTCGGCAGGTTCCCTCATGTCCACCGTCGAAGATTTGTTCATTTGGACCCGCGCTTTGCACACCGGTAAGGTCGTGAAGCCCGAAACTTTTAAAAAAGCCATCACCCCGTACGTGCTGCCCGACGGCACCAACACGCTCTATGGCTACGGATTGGAAATAAAAAGTATGCTCGGCAGCCTCAGCATCGAACACGGCGGGGGGATTCACGGCTTTTTGAGCGACTTAATGTATTTGCCAGAAGAGGAGATTTGTGTGGCAGTGCTCACCAACTGCGACTGTGTTTCGCCCGGAAATATTACCGAACGGGTGGCTGCTTTGGCACTCGGAAAAGACTATCAGCCCGCCGCTATTACGCTGACTACCCAAGAATTAGAGCCATACATAGGCGTATATAAAAATGGAAAACGAGAGATTCGCTACATTCGGTTGGAAGAGGGAAAATTGACCTCTCAGCGCAAGGGAGGTTCCAAATTCACCTTACTGCCATTCAATGAAAATGAATTTTTCTTCCAAAATTCAAGCGCACGCATCGCTTTTGAAAAAGAAACCAATTACGATATTCCCATCATGGTGGCTTATGTAAGCGACCGCTCCGCTTCCATTGATCGCTGGGTGCGTTCCAGTCAACCGCTGCCCGCCGAACGGGCGGAAATTTTGCTCACCAGGGCGCAAATGCAGCCTTTTGTGGGCGAATACGAGTTGATGCCTGGGTTTAATATAACCGTTGCACTTGAAGGGATGCAACTGGTTTGTCAGGCGACTGGGCAGCCCTCGTTTGAGGTATTTGCGTTGTCGGAGACCCGCTTTTTCCTAAAAGAAGTGGACGCTGAAATTGAGTTTTATCCCAATCCTGACGGTTCTGTGCCCAAAATGGTGCTGTTTCAAGCGGGGCAAGAAATTCCGGGAAAACGAGTAAAGTGATAAGAACTTGTTTGGGTTTTCACGATTGGCCGCTTGTAGCCCAATAGTGGGAATCCAAACAAGTTCTTAGGGGAATAGCAGGGCTTTTTGGCATCAACCCTCGGCTCGATAAAAAACCGCCGTATCTTACGCGTCCATTCCACAACCACTGCACCATTCATGCAACAAGACAGTTTTGAAGTTACCGGCGGACAAACCCTCCGAGGCGAATTACACCCACAAGGCGCCAAAAATGAAGCCCTGCAAATCATCAGTGCCGTTTTGCTCACCGACGAAACCGTCACGATTTCCAACGTGCCGGATATTCTCGACGTAAACAAACTCATCGAACTGCTGCGCGGTTTGGGTGTAACCGTGGAGCGATTGGCTCCCGACTCCTATCGCTTTTGTGCTGGAACGGTGGATATTCAGTACCTCCGCTCCGATGATTTTATGCGCGATGCGGGCAAATTGCGCGGCTCGGTGATGCTGATTGGGCCGTTGTTGGCTCGTTTTGGTCGTGCTACCCTGCCCAAACCAGGGGGCGATAAAATTGGTCGCCGCCGACTCGATACGCACTTTTTGGGCTTCCAAAAACTGGGAGCCGATTTCAAATACGATGATGTAAAAGACATCTACTACGTAGAACAACCGCCTGGCGGACTACAAGGCGGGTATCTGCACATGGACGAAATATCCGTGACGGGTACGGCCAATGTGGTGATGGCCGCTGTGCTGAGCAAGGGAAAAACGACCATTTACAATGCCGCTTGTGAGCCTTATGTACAACAACTCTGCCGTATGTTGCAGCGTATGGGGGCAAAAATAGAGGGCCTTGGCTCTAACTTATTGCACATTGAAGGGGTGCGTTATTTGGGCGGCACGGAGCATCGCTGCTTGCCCGACATGATTGAAATTGGCTCCTTTATTGGACTGGCAGCCATGACCCAAAGTGAGATAACCATCAAAAATGCGGGCGTGGCGCATTTGGGCATTATTCCGCATACTTTTGAGCGTTTGGGCATTAAAATTGAGGTAAAAGGAGATGATTTGCACATTCCAGCCCAAGAAAATTACGAAATTCAAACCTTTATTGACGGCTCCATCCTGACCATTTACGATGCGCCTTGGCCTGGTTTTACGCCCGATTTAATGTCTATTATTCTGGTGACTGCCACGCAGGCCCGCGGCTCGTTGTTGGTGCACCAAAAAATGTTTGAATCCCGCCTATTTTTTACGGATAAACTCATAGACATGGGCGCACAAATCATCCTATGCGACCCACACCGGGCCACCGTGATTGGCTTGGACCGCCGGTATCCGCTCAGAGGCATCGAAATGACCTCACCGGATATTCGAGCCGGACAAGCCTTATTGATAGCGGCCCTCTCGGCGAATGGGAAAAGTATCATCCGAAATGTACACCAAATTGACCGCGGGTACCAGCACATTGACCAACGCCTGAAGGCGATTGGGGCTAAGATTGAGCGTTTTTAGGCAGATTCTACCCGAAATCGCTCCAAATGCTGCTGCACGGCCTCCTTATTTTCTCGAAAGACTTTGGCTCCGCGTGTGGCGGTGACAATGCTACAAGGCACTTCACGGGCTACTTCCCGTTGTGAGCAGCCTCGGTCGAAGGCTTCGAAAATACGCCAACGCTCCAGCATCATGGCGCGTTCATTTTCGGTGAAAGTGAGGTTCAGTAGTTCGTTAAACGCTTCCTCACTGAGCGAAGATTGAAATAATTGGTACAGCATATTACGGAAAAGGCGAGTGGTGAAAGGATATAAAAGAACGGACAAATGTAAGCATCGTTTTTTGAAATTTCACCTAAAATGTCATACTGTGCTATGACAAAAATGGAGATTCGGATTGCCTCCGAACCTCCATTTTTTATTACAAATAATTGATTTTCAATTATTTAATCCTTTTTCTTAGTCAGCATTTCTGCCCGAACCTCCCAAAACGGCTTAATCACCCCGGGGGCTGATTTCCCATTTTGCTGCTCCCATTCTGCTTTTTCTGTAACCTTTAGGAGGGGGAGTTTGGCTTTTGCCAGTCCCGCATTCACCGCTTTTAGGTCTTTGTTGAAATATTCGGTAGCCTTCGTCTGGGCGGCTGAAAGATCTTGCCGAATAAGGGGAGCACCCGCCACCTGTGATTGGGTGGGCATTTCGTCCGAAAATTCGGTATAAACATACAATCGGCCCACGCGCGCGCGCAACTGCTGCTCGCCGGTAATTCCCTTGGACTCAACGGTTTCGGTGAGTGTTTTACGGAATTCGCCCAGTTTGGTGCTCAATTGGGTCAAATTCGCTTTCAGTTTCTTATCTGTTACCATGGCCAAACGCCGGTCAGTGCTGTCTTTCAGGTTGCGCACTTGCGCCTCCAACAAGCCCAATTCTTCTACCATGCCGTAAAATTCGTCCGAAATGGCGCGTTTTTTAACATAATCTAGGTCTGGTTGAAGCGGGTCGGGCACGAGCACAATACTTCCTTCATCCACCCATTCGCCCGCCCGAAGCCGCACTGTATAGGTACCAGGCAGCACTAAACGGCCTATGAATCCGGCATACACACCAAATTCTCCTTGTACCAGTACCCCTTGCGCCGCTTTGGGCGGCGGGAGGCGCATGTCCCAACGCAAGAAATTGATGCCCTTGCGCTTAGTCCCGGGCATGGACGCAATCACATTTCCGGTATTGTCCAACACCTCAATGGTCACGTCGCCATTGCTCAAGCGGTCTTTTAAATAATATTGAATAATCGCAGACTCCGAGGGGTTCGGTCCGGCATACGAATCCGTGTTGGGGAAGGAGGATCCATAGTGGCCGCTCGTCACTGCCGTAGGGCGTGTGGGCAATAAGGCCGCGTTTTTTTCCAACATATCGCGGGTTAAGCGGCGTATTGGAGAAATATCATCCACAATAAAAATGCCGCGACCGTGGGTAGCAATCACTAAATCTTTGGTCTTCGGCTGAATGACTAAATCGTGTACGGCCACATATTCCGGAATCTGAGATTTGTACAGTACCCAGTTTTCGCCGCCATCGGTGCTGATATACAAGCCCATTTCGGTGCCTAAAAACAGCAAATCGCGGTTTTCTAAGTCCTCGATGATTACCCGTGCATAGCCTTTTAGGGCTTTATCCTGACTAATGAGTTGCCAAGTTCTGCCGCTGTCTACCGATTTGGCCAAATATGTATTTACATCGCCGTAGGCGTGGTTGTCGAAGGTAGCATACACCACGTTGAGACCATAACGACTGGGCGTAACGCGGCTCACCCAAGCACCTGCTGGCACGCCGGGAATGTTTTTGCTGCACAATTCCCAGGTTTTGCCGCCGTTTCGGGTAACTTGAATGTTGCCATCGTCGGTGCCGACAAAAATCAAATCAGCATCCAAGGGAGATGGCCCGATGCTAAAAATAGTGCAGTGGTTTTCGGCAGAGGTATTATCTACCGTTACCCCACCGCTTTGGGCTTGTTTTTGTTTTTCCTGATCGTTGGTGGTCAAGTCGGGCGAAATTCGCTGCCAACTGTTGCCTCGGTCGTCGCTTTTGAACAGGTACTGCGCGCCTATGTACAGTGTTTTGGGATTTTTAATGCCCTTAACAATGGGGGTATTCCAGTTCCAGCGATGAGGGTCTTCACCTTTAACCAGTTGAGGTTTAACGAATTGCGATTGATTGGTGCGTAGGTTATTTTTGGTGATTTCACCGCCTTGGCTTTCGCAAAACACAATTTGAGGGTCTTCGGAATCGGGTTGAACCCAAAAACCGTCGCCGCCGCCTACATTCTCCCAATCCCTGTTTTCAATGCCGCTTTTACTTTGTGAAGGGCCACGCCAAGAGCCATTGTCCTGCAAGCCGCCATACACGAAGTAGGGTGCTTGTTCATCAATTTGCACGTGGTAAAACTGTGACACGGGCAGTGTATTCAGGTGTGTCCAAGTAACGCCTTGGTCGAGGCTCATATACACGCCGCCATCGGTACCGAGGTAGAGATGCTGTGTATTGTTCGGGTTTATCCACAGCGCATGGTGGTCAGAGTGTACCCAGCCGCCTGCATTGCTGGCTTCGCTGAAGGAATAGCCGCCATCATTGCTGATAGACATCGAGAAGGCGGGGCGATACACTCGTTTGGGGTCGTTGGGGTCCACCACCAGGGTGCTAAAATAGAAGGGGCGGGCCGTTACATTGTTGGTTGCACTTTGATATTGCCAGGATTCGCCGCCGTCGGCTGAAATCATGAGGCTGGTTTTTTCACTTTCTACGATGGCCAACATGTTGTCGGGGGCACTCGGAGCGAGGGCGAGTGCAATTCGGCCAAACTCGCTTTTGGGGAGGCCTTGGGTGATTTTACGCCAGTTTTTGCCGCCATCGGTGCTTTTGTACAAGGCACTGCCTGGTCCACCCGACACAAAAGAATAGGGGGTGCGCCGAAATTGCCACATAGAAGCCAGCAGCACATCGGGGTTGCGCGGGTCCATTAGAATATCGGCGCAGCCGGTTTTTTCGTCGGTGTAGAGGATTTTTTCCCAGGTTTTGCCCCCGTCGGTGGTTTTGTATAGGCCACGGTCGGGGCTGTCGCTCCAAAGTTTGCCCGGTACGGCTACAAACAGGGTATTGGGGTCGGAGGGGTGTAAGATAATTTTGGAGATGTGTTCAGAATTTTCGAGTCCCATGCTGCGCCAGTTGCGGCCACCATCGGTACTTTTGAAAATGCCTAAGCCAACGGATACGCTGTTGCGCATATTCGATTCGCCGGTACCAACCCAAAGGGTGTCGGGGTGTTTTTGGTCAATGGCGAGGCAGCCGATGCTTTGAGGGTGTTTTTCAAAGATGGGTTCAAACGTAAATCCGGCAGTGTTGGTTTTCCACACTCCGCCACCCGCTGTGCCGATGTAGAGGGTTTTGGGGCTGGTATTCACCCCTTCAATGGCGGTGATGCGTCCGCCCATTACGGCTGGGCCGATGCTGCGGGCTTCGAGCGCCCCGAAGGTAGAGGAGGAGAGTTTGGCTTGGGCTTGTAGGCCCGTTTGGGCGAGTAGAAAAAGGGAAAGTGCAGCAAATAATGGTTTCATAGTCAAGCAATTAAGAAGCAAAAAAAAACCGCAACAACACAAAATCTGGTTGTGCTGTTGCGGTTTATTGGATAAAATAGTGAGAACTTGTTTGGGTTTTTACTTTGGAGCGAAAGTGTAACTCCAAACACGCTCTAAGGGATAGCCCTCACTTTTTAGGCATATCGAATGATTTCATGTCCACCAATGGATTGATGGCTAAGCTGGTGATGGTGACGGTAGAATTGCCCATAACAGGGCTGGCTTGCTGAATGGTAAAAGGCATCATCATGCCATCTTGCTTCTTGAAATTGGAGTAAGTAGTAACCGTTTCGGATGCTTGGCCATCTACTTCTTCTACACGAATGTTCTGAATTTCGTAGTAGGTTTCTGGATCAAAGAAGGAGTACTCCGTGCTTTTATCGCGCTTGTTAATTTTGATTTTGATGGCTTCAATGCCATCTACATCTTCTGTACCGATATACTCAAGGGTGTAGCCTTTTTCTTTGTAGCCGATGAGCGTACCGTCCACATCTGTCATGTCCATCATGGATGCTACTGCGTCGGCAGTCATGGGTTCTGGGTCCAATTGGTTCATGAATGGGTTGGTGGACCAGCCTTGTTTTCCATTGAGGACAGTGGTTTGGGTCATGCCCATCACGTTTACGTCCATCCGAACGGCTTTATCGCGGATGGCGATCATTTTCATGGTAATAGCCATGCCGGGAGCGCCATCTGCGGCGATTGAGGCTTCTGATTGCAAGGCTTCAATGGCAGCCCATTTAGCACCACCAATCGCGGCAACGTGTTTGGCTACGATTTCTTCGGCACTTTGTGCTTGCGCAAAGCCAACTACAAAAAATAGGAATGCTGCAAAAGAGAGCGTTTTTTTCATGGTGTGTAATATTGATTTGGAAATGATTTAAGTCAACAGTTTGTATGATTTCGGGTACAAAGAAACAAAAAGAGGTCCGGAGAGCGGCAAAAATTTCGATGAGCGTGGGCGTTCGGGCGATTAATGCCGTTTTTTTTGAGGGAAAAAAGAAAAGGGCGGCCAAACGTTTTTGACCGCCCTCTCTATTCCACTGGTACAATTGCGTCTTTCTCTTTCACCTATTCATCCTTGCTATTGTATTCTTGAACCCCCGCGGATTAGGGGGGTATTATTGACAGGCTGGGCTGTTTTGTATCCACTTGGCGGCCTCCACCGCTTCTAATGAAAACTGGTTAACTTCGGTCCAATTCGGGGCTGCAAGGGCTTTTCTGCAACTTGCAATCGCTTCTTCAGCTTTTCGCAGTGCTTCAGAGCAGTCGTTGAGCGTCCTTGCCAAATTCTTCGCATCATATAATAACCGAATAGCATGCTCCAGTTTTTGGGATAAAATGTGCAAATCTTTGCTCGCCAAACCATCCTGAATGTCCATTTCGGCCATAAAAGCGTCGTGTTGAAGCAATTCTTGGGGAGTAAATGCCTTAACCGAAAAGTCCGATGGTGCTACTTCTTGTGTGCCACAAACTTTGGCGGCTTCACGCATCCGCATCGCCGCACGCCGAGCCTCTACTGCACGGTTCAAATTAGTATTCAAGTCGTTACCCAACCGGAAATGAATGATATCACATTGCTCCCGTCCGATTTCTACGGCTGACCTCACCTCGGTGCAATACAACCCCGCCATCGCCACAGCATCAAACAAAATATAGGCATCTGCTAATCTCTCATATATTTCAAAAGGCTGGCTCATCAACATTGCATCACTCAAAATTTCTTCAATTTGGATGGCTTGTTGGCCTACCCATACCAAAGTTTGGGGGGCATCTTGGCGCATTTCTGAGGGTTGTTGCGCCGATAAGACCCCTGCAAAAATTAAAAATAAAAGACTGACCAACGGTTTTCGAGCGGTTTTCGTAAGTTTCATGGAAAAAAAATATGAATTAAGGGTTAAACTAACCGGCTTAATAGTAATGCTATTATATTTTAAACACTTACGCTCAACTATTGTTTTTATTTCGCGTTGTTATTTTTTAATTTTTATCCATGAATATTCAAATTAGTATACAGCCCAATCTAAAACTTGCCCTAAGAGACCCAGAGACTAGTGCTCTAGGCCGAAAAATAGTTCGAGAAGGCATAGTCTTGATGTGTGAACTGGGCTTCGAGCAGTTCACGTTCAAAAAATTAGCCGAGGCAATCGAAAGCACGGAGGCTAGTATTTACCGGTATTTTGAGAATAAACACCGGCTGCTCTTGTATTTCCTGACTTGGTACTGGAATTATGTGGAATATCAGGCTACGGTGTCTCTCCAAAACTTGAGCGACCCAGAGATAAAAATTAAAAAAATAATTGCAATACTAAGCTCCGGTTTGCCCAACTGGTCAGATACCTCTGGTATCAACAAAACGGCCTTGCAAGAAATCGTCATCGCTGAAAGCAGCAAGGCTTACCTGACTAAAGAGGTGGATGCCATCAATCATGAGAAACTATTTAAGCCGTACAAAGACCTCTGCCACCACATTGCGCTCATATTTTCTGAATATAACCCTACCTATCCTTACCCCCATTCTTTGGCAAGTACAATAGTAGAAGCGGCGCAATTTCAGCCCTTTTTTATGGAGCATTTGCCCGCTTTGACCGACTTTGGGGGGGGACGAAATGGCGAAAAAATAGCCTTGTTTCTGGAAAATATCGTCTTTTCTGCCCTCAATTCTCTTCAAAAATAACGAAAAACACGGCACTTTCTGCCCAACTTTCGTCCCTTGATTTTGTTCTACTCGCGATTGTTTTCTCCCCAACGGTTTTCCGCTTTTCTTTTTGCGGAATTCAGTCCGTAGGTTTGCCCCCGCACATGTCACTAGACAAAATCAAACAACCTATTGCCGCCGAACTCGATATCTTCGAGGTACGCTTCCGCGAAGCCATGAAAAGTCATGTGCCTTTGCTGGATAAAATTACCTGGTACATCGTTCAGCGCAAAGGAAAGCAGGTGCGCCCCATGCTGGTGCTGCTCAGCGCACGGCTTTTTGCCCCGATTCAGGAGGCTACTTATACCGCTGCTTCCATGGTGGAATTGCTCCACACGGCTACTTTAGTACACGACGATGTAGTGGACGACTCCAACGAGCGTCGCGGTTTTTTCTCCATCAATGCCCTATGGAAAAATAAAATTGCGGTGTTGGTGGGTGATTATTTACTGTCGCAGGGATTATTGCTTTCCGTAAAAACCCAACAGTTTACGATGCTCGAACTGGTGAGTAGGGCGGTCAAAGAAATGGCGGAAGGCGAATTGATGCAAATGGAAAAAGCGCGGCGTATGGACATTAAAGAAAGTGTCTATTTTGAAATAATTCGGCAAAAAACAGCCTCCCTGATTGCCGCCGCCTGCTGCGCTGGAGCCATCAGTACCGCCCCCAACGACGACGAAATACGGCAAAGAATGTGGCTTTTTGGCGAAAAAACAGGCATGGCCTTCCAAATTCGCGACGACCTGTTCGATTTCGGCGACGACGATGTGGGCAAACCCTTGGGCATTGATATTAAGGAAAAAAAGATGACCCTGCCCTTGATTTACGCCCTTCAAAAGGCTGATAAACCCCAACGCCGCCGCATCATTAATTTGGTAAAAAACGAAAGCCACAAACCGGAAAAAGTAGCAGAAGTCATCCAGTTTGTACGCGAAAGTGGTGGCCTCGAATATGCCCGAGGTGCTATGTACCAGTATCGTCAAGAGGCATTCGATTTGTTGGATGCTTGCCCAGACGGTCCTGCACGACAGTCGCTGCGGGATTTACTAGTATTTGTGACCGATCGAAAGCGCTGAAAATCAAGCACTTATATTTTATAAGCCATCCGGACTACCCCCTTCCAGGTTTCTCCAGGCGCTAGCGAGCAGCCATCCGCTTGGTTATTAAAAGCATCCACATTACAACTCATTGGCTCTAAAGCAATGCTCTCCCGATGTGGTGGCGTAAATACTTGGAAAAATGGAAAAGTGGCCGCTTGGGCGTTTATTTGAAGTGTTTTGCCCTCATTTTTTAAGATTATGCGATAGCGACCTTGGCTATTTTTGTAGGCGAAACAAGTGTCGAGCGCTTGTTTGTTGATAGGTGTAAGTTTTTGAAAATCGGCCATTTTTTCGCGCTGGCCGGTCGGTATCATGCGTTCATTCACGATTATTTTTTCAGACGCAGGTAATTTCATTTGATGTACATCGGCATGGGCGGCCAATTTGAAATATGGATGCCACCCAAAACCCATTGGAATAGCCGTATCGTGCAAGTTTTGAATGCTGACGTGCAGTTCAAATTTTCCGGAATTATGAATGGCAAAAATCACCTCCATCGAAAATGGAAAAGGGTAATACGCTAAGTCGCCCGGATAGTGATACACACAGCCAATCCGCGCCATGTGCGCACTCAAAAAAATATACGTCGGCTCAAATACCTGCCCCCGAACAAAGCCGTGAATGGCATTGCCCGTCGCTTCGCTGTTGAGGGGGAATTGGTAAGATTTCCCCATCCAGGTATATTTTCCAGCGTCGAGCCGATTGGGGAAAGGGCATAACAGCGCACTTTTCCCCCATTTTCCGGCATCCAATTCTTCCGGTGTCTGATACCCGTCGAGCAGGTGATTTCCATTAAAAAATAAGTCCAGTAAGTTCGCACCCGCCGCAGGCACTAGGCTAAAACCGTTGTTGGACGTTGGATGATGAAAACTGTAGCGCGTATGTTGGCCAAAAGTCGAAATATTGAGTTCGTACATAGGAAGAAGACTTTGCAGCCGTCCGCATTTTCAGAAATACAGACTAAATTGCGGGCTTGGTGTGAATTTTGCACAAAGTCGGAAAAAGGCCGGAAATGAGGGACAATGTTCAAAGATAGTGGTAGCGTGTGTTTGGAATTCTATTGTTGGGCTACAAGCGGCCAATGTAGTTTTGCGCTGCGTTCAATTTTTCCGCCGGATTGCCTACATACGATTGTAAAATTTGCCTTGCTCAAAACTTTATTTACGCACTTTCGCTCCGAAATGGAATCCCAAACAAGTTCTTGGATAATTGCCAAACACTCAAGCTTCTAAGCGCTTACCCATAACCGCTCACCACTAAAACTTACCACTAAGAAAACCGATGCGCCCCGATATTGTCATTTTTTCCCTTTTCCGCACCGATAATCCATACTCCTCCATCTCTCTTTCGATGGCAAAAGCACTGGCCCCATCGGTTCGGGTGCTGTATGTAAACCACCCGTATTCCTGGAAAGATCTTATAAAAGGCATCTTCCAGGGCAACCCAGCCTTGCGCCCACGCCTAAAAAATTTGCTGCTTTTCCGGGCACACCAGGAAACCTTGGATACCATTCCCCACAACTGCTGGGTCATCACGCCGCCGCCCACAATACCCATCAATTGGCTTCCGCCCGGTAAGGTGTACGATTATTTTCAACGCCTCAATAATCGCATAGTATTGGGTTGCATTGCACGGGCTACTCAAGCGCTCGAATTTCATAACTACTTGTATATCAATTGTTACAATCCTTTTTTTGCAGGCTGGCTGCCGCCAGAAATGGGCGCAAAACTCAGTTTTTATCATTGTATTGACGACATTTCACAAAATGCCTACACTGCGCGACACGGTATTCAACTGGAAGCAAAAGCCTGTCAGCAAGCAGATTGTACGCTGGTGACCAGCACCAATTTGTACCAATTAAAAGCCCCCACAGCCCGACGAGTTCAAACTTTTTTCAATGCAGCCGACGTAGCAATTTTTGCAAAAGCCCGCACAGAATCATACCCTCGCCCCGAAGCACTGAATCATCGGCCCGGACAAGTCATCGGATTTATTGGAAATTTGGACGAATTGCGGATAGATTATGTGCTATTACGTCAAATTGCGCAGCATTTTCCTGACAAAACCCTGCTGCTCGTAGGGCCAGTCAACAGCACCGCACCCGCTGAGATTGGCCTTACGGATCTGCCCAATGTCGTTTTTGCCGGTTCGCGCCCGCTCCAAGATTTGCCGCCTTTGTTGCAGTACATGGACTGTGTATTGATTCCTTTTTTGTGTAATACCTTGACTTTCAGTATCTATCCGCTCAAAATAAATGAATATTTGGCCGCAGGAAAGCCTGTGGTGAGTACTCGTTTTTCGGCGGATATTGGTACGTTTGCGCCCTATATTTATCTTGCGGACGACTCGGAGTCGTTTATTCGCCAAATTGGATCGGCGCTCCAAGAGAACAACCCAGCCAGCGTATCCGAGCGCGTAGCCGTCGCGAACCAAAATACTTGGGAAGCACGGATTGAACAACTTTTTGCACTGGTCAACACATTATCCGAAACAACAATACCAAATCATGGCACCAAAACCTGAATTAAGTCCTTATGAACGATTGATTGAGCGTATGATGCACCTATTAATCATAGTCGTGTTGGGGGGTATTTTTTTGAAAGTGTTGTTTTTTTGATTCTGAGCGCAGGTGTTTATTTCAAAATAGAACACCCAATGGCGCAATCCAAACACCTTTTTTGATCACAATAGTGGGTTTTGAGTTGTAACAATGCTTGCGTTTGGTAGGCGTGGCGAGCCGTAACGCCCAGTTTTGACCAAGCCTCCACAATCGTATTCGACTCGGCTGGGATGGCCTCTAGCAATTCTAAGGCACGTTTTTTCGGAACAGGCAAATCCCGAGTTCGGCCATAATGGAACAAAAACGGGACGATTGTATTGATAATCAGCAGGTGAATAAACTCCCGACTTAAGCCTTTTTCGCGTTTTACAGAGGGTTTGTCTAAGATAAAATGATTGGTCCAGTACGCACTGGGTTGTAAGGCGAATAAATTTTCTAGTTCTCTTAAGTTATTGATTTCCAATACTTTAGAAAATAAATGAACCGATTGATGCACCAAGGCAGCGAACTGCGCGAGTCGGACGGTTGGGAAACTAGCCGGTCGCATGCGCAAAAATTTCCATTGTCCGGGGGGCAGCGGTTGAAGTGCATATTTATGGGCTAAATGCCGATATTCCCTTAGCAGTAAACTTGGCCAAGATTCCGCATAAGGGCCTTCCAATAGTCCGGCCTGACCCAAAAACAAGGCTTCGATTTGAGGCAAACTCGTTTTGTGTTTGGCTAAAATGCCCAATGGGAGCGAGCGAGCGAGGCTTTCGAATGGTTCGGCATTGACTTTTAGCCCAAAATTCCGCGCTAAAAGTCGGTAAAAGGCTTCTTCCCAATGGTTACCTGTTTGGACAAGCATTTGTTGAACCAAGTCAGTTTTTTGTTCCATGCGCTCAATGAGCACCCGATCGAGCCAATTTAAACGGATTATATCGGGCACTTTGGGCCAAAAAGTTTCACAAGGAATCCACGCGCTTGACTGGGCCAGCAAATGATAGTTTTCCCAGATTTCTCTGGGAACTCGGCCTTTGAGTTCTAAGCAGGGAATGCGGGTACCATTAGACCTAAAAATCGGGGTGTCTTCTTCGTACACGACGTGTAATACCACATTTTCGTAAGCCGGGTCGTGTTGATGTCCGTGAAGCAGCCACTCAGAAGCGCGGATATGGATTTCAATATTTCCGGCCCAAAGAGTGTCTTCAAGACTGACACGAGCATTGAAAAAATCAGGGCCGGCGTTGCGGTTGTGCTCGCCGACTTGATGAATTTCAATGAATTGATAATCGGTGGTACACAAATCTTGCGCTAAAAAACGCCGGCTACCCCAGAGGAAGTGGAGGAAAGATTCTTGCATGGTTTCATTTGATTTAACACTGTTTTGAAGATTGGTGTTTGTGACTAATATTTTGGGGACTTCGTTGAAGCATACAAAATTAGGGTTTGCAACTCATTATTACAAGTATAATTTTTAGAAAGGCAAATGCCTCGAAAGACGCGGATTTTCAAGTCGTTTCTCAAATTTCTTCCGACCTTTGCATAATTATGGACTTTCCAGACGCAATATTTCCTTTAGAAACTTACTTAGATGGGCTGCGAAATGCCGACGAGGCGGTTGTGGAGGGACTCTACAACGAGTTTCGGCAGCCTGTAACCCGCGCGGTGGAGGCCGCAGGAGGGAGTTATGCAGATGGAAATACGTTTTTTCGAGTAGCCGTAATCCAAACGGCGCAATGGGTACAAGAAGGGAAATACCCCGAAGGGACTCCCATTGGCTTGTTTATCAAAAATTTATCCATTGCTCAATATCAGGATTGGGTGACAGAAAAAGGGCAAGAATTGCCTCCTAGCCCCGTTCCTGAGCCTGAGGAGTTGGCTATTATCCAAGCACTGCCTAAGTCGGCAGACCAGGGAATCGCCCGAAAACAAATTCGGGCTAAAAGATTTTGGACTCGTCTCTCCACCGAAGATCAGCAGCGGGTACAATTGGTGGCGGCTCGTTTGGCGCAATCAGAAAATGAAACTACCCTCAGTGATGCGGAGCGGGGAAGCATCGAGCGGTACAAAACCTTGATGGGCAAACAAGAAGGGGCCTGGGAAAATACACTCCCAAATTGGGTGGTTTTTCCCATCACCAATGCTCCCTTTCACGCAATTTGGGCAGCCTGCGAATCGGTTGAAAAACGAATTGAATCGAGCCAAATACCGGCATCTGGGGCTAACAAGGCCATTTTGTATGCATTCTTTGGCTTGGTTATTCTTACATTTGGGTACGGATTAGTTCAGTGGTTGATGCGAGACAAGACACCCGCCGAGGTATATGACAATCACTACAACCCACCGAAAAGCATCTTAGTAGATTTGGCTGCGCGGTATGCCCAAGACAGCATAGCTCCTGTACGGCCAGAGCGGTGTCAACTCGCTTTCCAAGAAGCAGACCAATACTATCAAAAAAAAGAATGGCGGGAGGCTGCTAGAAGTTTGGCTGAAATGATGGACGATTCTCTGTTGGCGTGCCAAACGGATGCCTTGTTTTATTTGGCCATAGTGGGATTGGAATTGGAGCGGCCCGATTTATCCTTGGAGTGTATTGCCAAAATGGATGATTTAGAGCGGTACGGCGAAGATATTTATTGGTACATGGCGTTGGCATACGTGCAAAAGGCCGCCCTTGATCCCACTGAAAAAGACATTGCCAAACGCGCCGTAGAACGCGCACTATCCAATACAGAAATACCAGAGCGCCGCCAACAAGCGGAAAAAATGCTCGAAGAATTGTCCGAATGATATCTAGAATTGCCCATTATTTCCCGCAGTTAAGTGCTGCACAGCTGGAGCAGTACGCGCAGTTGGAGCCGTTGTATCGAGATTGGAATGAAAAAATCAATGTCGTATCTCGACAAGATATTGAAAACCTCAGCGAACGACACGTGCTTCATTCGCTGGCGATTGCTCGATTGGTGCACTTCAAACCGGGCTCCAAAGTACTCGATTTGGGCACAGGTGGCGGTTTTCCAGGCATTCCGCTCGCCATTTTTTTTCCTGAAACCGAATTTGTACTTCTTGACGGAACGGGTAAAAAAATACGAGTAGTGCAAGAAGTAGCCGATGCCTTGGGACTCACGAATGTGACCGCTATCCACGGCAGAGCCGAGGAGTTAAAAATGGTCGGACAGTTTGACTTTGTGATGTCTCGCGGCGTCACCACCTTGGATAAATTGCTAGTGTGGACACAAAAATTTCTGAAGAAAAAACATGAACATGCGCTGCCCAACGGCTTAATTGCGCTAAAAGGAGGCGATATCAAGGCAGAAATCAAGGAATTGCCCGGAAAAGGCAATAATTATAGTGATGTATTTCCCATACGCGATTTTTTTAGTGAGTCGTTTTTCGAAGAAAAAGCGGTGGTTTATGTGCAAGGATAATTGATACTGGGTACCCTATAAACTAGGCCGTTAGCCCATGCCAAGGCGCCCAAACATTTCCTTATTTATCGTACTGATGCAAATTATACCGCTCAATAATGCCGATTAATTTCTCTGCATAAGTCCGGTCGGTAGCATAGCCCACCGATTTGAGTCCATACGCCCAGTTGCGGTAGTTGCGTCCGTGTTTTTTTAATTTCGCGTAGCGACCAGAGGAGAGTAACTGACTGTGGGCGCGCCAACTGTCCCATGGATTAGCGAATTTTTTGAAAAAATCCTTGTGCGTATCGTCGGTAAAATTAGAGCAATGGCCTTTTTTGCAATTTTTGGCGAAACACTTCATGCCAAAATGGTTGTTGTTATTCATCGCTAATTTGCTGGTACCTGCTCGACTTTCAATCAGGCCTTGCGCCAGACTAATGCTGGCCGGAACCCCATATTTTTGCATCTCCTCCCGAGCAATTTTGCCGTATCGCTGAATATAATCCTTTGTTTGTTGAGACATCAGCTCTCGTGCGGAAACGGGTGCCGCTTCATTTTTTCGTTTTGAAACGGGATGTGCGGCTTTTTTAGCCGCCTTTTTGGCTTTGCTGGGCGGATGATATTCCTCTGCACCTACTTCCAAATTGGTTTCTTGCGCCCAAGCCGAAGTTTCCGATTCAGGCCGTGTTAGAATACCTGAACTTCCGTCGGGGCCCAATAAAAAAAATGCTGAGGCTGCAGCAATTCCAACTTGGATCACAATCTTATTTTTAAAAATGCCAAAAGACCAGCGGTTCAACTGAAAGCGCAAGGCCACCCAACTTCGGCGCAAGCGCAGCCAAACCAAGCGTAATAACTTGGGAAGGGGCATGTTTTCGGGGGAGTCCAGCACAAATAGACTGGGCATTAAATTGGATTTTTTCGGTTTGCCTTGGTGCTGACTGGAATGGATACTACCTGGCTGTTTGCTGTTGTTTTCGGACTCGAAGTACCACTTGTTCTTACCCATGGCGTTGTCATATTTGATGGTGTGAAAATGTAATTTGCCTAGCTTGGTTTTTGCTATACTCTCCGACGTTTCGGCTTGCAAAATTACACACAAAATGTTTTAAAAAAATAAGTTTGCGACTTTTTTTAAAATTATTTGATTCATATTAAAAGTATATTTTAGGTATCATACTGTTAATCAAATATTTACGTCTAAATGCTTGTAATTGTTTTTGCCAACAAAAAGTTGTTTATTTTTTGAACTCATTTTTTTGCAAAATTTTGATGCCCTGTAAACTAAGTTTTTGTGCGTTGTATGTTTATCACCTTCAGGCATGTTTTTGGGCCAAGGAGTGCCCGGGAAATCCGGCGAAACAAGAAAAATGCCGACCCACCCAACCATTTTACCCTGTTTTGCGCCAAACAAGCAGCGTTCGCCCGGTATTGTTCGTTGTAAGGAAACAACACCGCGGCAAACGAGCATTGCTCACCTTTACACGAGAATCAACACCATGGAAATTGCCCTTAATTTAGAACTTGCGGAACGTGATTTTGTCGCGGCACTCACCCGTCAGGAGCGCTGGGCGCAACAACAAGTATATGAAGAACATTATGGCCGTATGATGGGCATCTGTCTTCGATACGCTGGTTCGAGGGACGAAGCCCTGGATTTGTTGCACGAAGCGTTTATCAAAATTTTCCAAAACATTGGTAAGTACAAACTCGGCACTTCGCTGGGCGCTTGGATGCGCACCATCGTAGTCAACACCTGCATTGATTACTATCGGAAAAACAGCCGCCGACGCACTGAAGACCTCGAAACGGTGCATACGCTTACAAATAACGATCCGGATATTTTGAGTAGCCTGACAGAGCGCGAAATTTTGGGAGCCGTACAGCAGTTATCGCCCGCTTATCGCTCCGTTTTTAACCTTTTCGTGGTGGAAGGTTATTCACACAAAGAAATTGGTGATGCCCTTCAAATTACCGAAAGCACTTCAAGGAGCAATCTGGTGAAGGCAAGACAGAAATTGCAAGAAATTTTTGCAAACAAGCGCATGGACTTTAACACTAAATAAGTCGGCACTTTCCCGAATCCTTACTAAAATACAAATTAATGTCTGATAATCAAGACGTTATCTCTGAAATGATGGAATTTCAACCCTTTGATAAAACGGTAAAAAGTGCACTCGAAAACATCGAAGTTCCGTACGATGCAAGCACTTGGGACGCGCTGAACACGCGACTCGACGCGCTCGACGCGCCTGATGCCGTAGATAAGGTGGTGAAACCGGTGCTCGAACGCATGGAAACGCCCTACGATTTCGGCAATTGGTCGGCCTTGGCGCGTAAAATGGACGGTGTAGCCCGGGTTCGTAGGATTCGCATGACTAAAGTAGCCGAAGCAGCCATTTTCTTGTTGCTACTACTCAATTTGGAAGGCTTTTTTGGCGTAGTAGAGTCGGTGACCCGGCCCAAAGCAACGCCAGCCAAAGCCATAGGTCCGGTGGCCGCCGCCCGCAAATCCAAATCCCCTAAAATTGCCCCTAAAACTTTTAACCCAGCCACAAACTTAAACGAAGAAGATTCGCTCACTTTATCCGAAAAAGTGGCGGCGATGGTCCAAAGTGTCACTAAGGTTTGGGGGGGCAGTGCCGAAATCAGTCCAACCAGCCCATTGGCACCGGTGGCCGTTCGTGCTACCACATTGGACCCAGCCTTATTTTATACACAAGCCGGATTACTGGGCAAAACATCTGAGTCCATATTGGCACAAAAGGCGATGCTGCCTGTTTTGTTTGTGGCTAATTCGGTCGAAATTTCAGGCATTCAGGTACCGTTTATTCGCAGATCCAAACATCCATTTTATGCGGCTACTTTTGTTCGGTTCGACCAAAACAATGTTCTGGATGCCGGCAGTCGCGATCAAACCAACAGTTTTGGGGGCGGACTTGCTGTTGGGTATCGAAAAGGAAAATGGGGGGTAGAAATGGGCATTTCCTACAGTCAAAAAAATTACCGCCCCAAACGTGAAACCGTTGAATATTACAACAATCCGTTCCAAGGCATCGGCCTGTTTTATGTGGATGAGGTGACAGCAGATGTATTCACCCTCCCCGTAAAGGTGACCCGCCAGGTGGCCAAGGTTGGCACCGTTCGTGCCCATGCCGTAGCGGGCGTGTCGGCTCAAGTGGCCGCCCAGAAAAACTACGCCTATCAGTCGCTGCATTTTCCACCAGCCTCCCCCCAGTCCAACCCCCACTCGAGCGGAACGGCAGAGGCTGATTTGCCAGTGGGCAGAGGAGTGCTGGAAAACGGAGGCTCGGCGCACAATATTTACACAACAGTTGACTTGGGTTTGCGGGTAGAACAAGCCCTTGGAAAGCGTTATGTGGCATTTATTGAACCTTTATACAGTGCCTCTTTGGGCGGTGGGTTCGGGCCAAAAACGGCTCGAATCAACACATTTTCCCTTCAAGCAGGTATTTTAGCCAGTTTGTAGGTGTTCCAAGGCAGCATGCGGCCAAACATCTTTTTGAGCACTTAATTTTTTCAGGCAAACAGCCTGTTTTCGATTGTTAAATTTGCCTTGCATCAAGCATTCTTTTCTGCTTTCACTCCAAAATAAAATCTCCCACAGGCGTACAGTCGAAATGAAATTAGCCCTCGGATTCCAATTCCTTTTCTTCCATCCATTTATGGCCAAATTCGCCTACCTTTGCCCGCCTTTTGGCAGACATTGGCCATGATAAAATTGAAATTTTCTGTCGTTTTGAAGCATTACTTTGGTTTTTTTCTCGTTTTCGGCTGCGTATTACTCAGTCAATGCGTTTCCAAAAACACGTCCAATAAAGAAGATAAACTCTTGGCCAATGTCTATGACCGAAATTTATATTTATCTGATTTGGAAGGAGTCGTGCCAGAAAACACCCTTGATACAGACAGTGTTTTATTGGTAAGTGCCCACGTGCAACGTTGGATTTTGGAACAATTGATGATGTACGAAGCCGAGCGAAATATTCCGAAAGACCTCAACATTGACGAGTTGGTGCGCAATTACAGGGCCAGTTTGGTCCGTTTTAATTTTGAAGAGCAATTGATTTCCGAAAAATTAGATAGCACCGTTTCTGAGGATGAATTGAGGGCCTATTATGAACAAAATTCCGACCAATTTCAGTTGGAAAGTACCATTTTGAAATGTCAAATGTTGAAAATCTCGTCTGAAGCATCTAAGAAGGATTTAAACAAACTTTGGAATAGCAAAAACCCATTAGATGCCCCTAAATTGATTGCTTATGCCCAAAAATGGGCCAATTTGAGTCTGTTGGACGAGGAGCGGTGGTACACCTTAGAAGAAGTGGCTGCTTTGTTGCCGAAAGGAACTTTAACGGCCGACAATGTATCGGCACGGCGAGAAGGCACCCTTTCGGACGGAGGCAACCAATATTATTACCGCATTTTGGAGGCATTTAAAGGCAAAACGACGGCGCCTTATGATTACGCCAAAGATCAGGCCCTTAAAATTATCTTGCACAAGCGCAAACAAGAACTTTTGGTGCGTTGGAAAGAAGATTTGTACCAAAAGGAATTGCGTCGTGAAAACATAAAAATATTGAAATGAAACATTGCATTTTATTAGTCTTGATAGTGCTGGCAACGGCTGCTGTGGCGCAAGACCGGGCGGTGATTGACCGTGTGGTGGCCACCGTTGGTGGCGAAATTGTTCTGCTCAGTGAAGTGCAGGAACAAGTAAGTTTTGCCCAAAAAGACCAGCCTAATTTGCCCCCCGATTTTGAATGTACGGTCATCCAAAATTTGATTGTACAAAAATTGTTGGTCAATCAAGCCAAATTAGACTCCGTAGTGCTCAAAGACGAGGAGGTATATGCTCAAATTGATGCTCGAATTGAGCGACTTAGGACCTATTTCAACCAAGACGATCAGGCCATTGAAGATTTTTATGGCCAGAGTGTGGACGAGATGAAAGCGATGCTCAGTGCCGATATGCGCAGCCAAATGCTGGCCGAACGCATGCAGATGCAGATTACCGAAAAAGCCACCGTCACCCCCTCAGAGGTGCAACGTTTTTTCTTTGATATTCCGCGAGATTCGCTTCCGTACTTCAATGCTGAGGTAGAAATCCGGGAATTGATTTACAAACCCAAGGTCAGTCCGGAAGCCCAATTAGCCGCTAGGTCTCGCATGAACGATATACGCCGACAAATTACCGAACTAGGAGCTGATTTTGCTGAATCGGCCAAAAAATACAGCGACGACCCCGGAAGTGGCGCACAAGGAGGTGATTTGGGCTTTCAAAAGCGCGGCACATTTGTTCCCGAATTTGAGGCCATGGCCTACAAACTAGAAACCAACCAGATTAGCCAGTTGGTTGAAACCGAATTTGGCTTCCACATTATTCAGCTATTAGAGCGCCGCGGCAACCTGATACACTGTCGCCATATTTTGATTAAACCTGAGATTTTGGAGACAGACCTAGAAGATTCTAAAGCCAAACTTGACACGCTTCGCCAACTCATTCGCGACGGACAACTATCGTTTACGGATGCGGTAAAACGTTATGGCGACAAAAACCAGCAGAGTTACAACAACGACGGTCGGGTGGCCAATCCACGTACTGGAAATTCATTTTTTGAGGTGGCCGACTTAGAAACCAGCGTATTTTTTTCCATTGATGGGCTAGATGAAGGTGATTTAGCCGAGGCATTCCCATTCAAAGGCCCTGATGGGAGTGATATGTTCCGGATGGTTCAACTGGTAAGCCGTTCCAAACCACACAAAGCGGATTTAAAACTGGATTATGGAAAAATTCAGGTGGCAGCATTAGAACAAAAGAAAGGAGCATTTACCGAAAAATGGGTGCTCGATAAACTAAACAACACCCACATGAGTGTCAACTCAATGTTTGGATCTTGTCCAAATTTGCAAGAAATGATTGAAATTTCGGCGGCTCGCCGGCCCTAATGAATGCGGCTGGGAGCCTGGATAGTCCTCCCCGTATACTTTGTTACCCATATTGCTAACTACCTTGATTTTCAGGCATTTATAATCAATGCCGCACTGTTTTTACCATGATATTTTTGCAAAAAAAACAAGCCGCTTTCGGATATAAATTTGCTTCCCTAATTTGTGTGGCAGCCTTTTGGTTCATGGGTGCGGTGGCTGGTTTTGCCCAGCAAGACCCCTTTGTGACTACCCTCGATTATTCTCAGCAAAAAGAATATGAAATCGGTGGAGTAAGAGTTTCTGGTGTGCAATACGCCGATGTAAGCACTTTGATTTCACTTTCTGGACTGCGTATTGGGAATAAAGTACGGGTTCCCGGCACCGAATTTAGTGCGGCATTGCGCAATTTGTGGAATTTGAAATTATTCACCGACGTACAAATTATCCAAGAGCGAACGGTCGGTGATAAAATTTTCATTGAAATAGCCGTAACTGAAATTCCCCGATATACACGACACTCTTATGTGGGAGTTAAAAAGAGCAAACACGATGATTTGAATGAAATTATCAATAAATACCTCCAAAAAGGGGCCATTTTGACCGATAATGTGAAGGCGACTTTGATATATAAATTGGAGCAGTCTTATATCAAAAAGGGTCATTTGAATGCACGGGTTAAAATCAATTCCTTCCTAGATGATCGTGCAGTGAATGCTACTCGACTAGAATTTTCGATCATCCCGGGTAAAAAAGTCAAAATTAAAGACATCCGTTTTGTGGGGAATAAAAACATGAAAGCAAGGGTTTTGCGCAAAAAAATGAAAGAAACCCACCGAAAACGCAAATTATTTAAGAAATCAAAACTCGTACAAGAAGAATACGAAGAAGATAAGTTAAAAATAGAATCCTATTACAACAACAACGGATACCGCGATGCTCGTGTGGTGAGCGACAGTATTTGGCGCACCCGAAAAGGTGAACTGATGATTGAGTTGACCATAGACGAAGGAAATCGCTACTACTTCCGCAACATCGTGTGGAAAGGAAACACCTTGTATGAGACGAAGTACCTCGACCAAATATTAGGCATTAATAAAGGGGATGTATTTAACCAAGACCTCCTTGATACGCGCCTTTCTTTCAGCCAAGATGGCCGCGACATTTCTTCTTTGTACCTCGACAATGGATATTTGTTTTTCCGCGTGGATCCCATAGAGATTTCCATTGAAAACGATTCCATTGATCTAGAATTGCGCATTTATGAAGGTCCTCAGGCCACGATTGATCGAGTAACCATCAATGGAAATGATCGCACCCACGAGCACATCATTCGCCGCGAACTCTTTACACGCCCGGGCGACAAATTCAGTCGCGCTGACATCATTCGCTCCAATCGCGAAATCGTAAACCTCGGATATTTTAACCCCGAAGCATTGGGCATCAATACGCCCGTGAATCCGGACCGGGGCACGGTGGATATTGAATATACGGTAGAAGAAAAGCCCTCAGATCAGTTAGAATTGTCGGCAGGTTACCAGCCTGCTACGGCGTTTAGCCGCGGCGGGGTAATTGGCACCTTGGGCGTCACGTTCAACAACTTCTCCATTCGAAACATTAAAAACAAAGAGGCTTGGAATCCGCTTCCGCAAGGCGATGGACAGCGATTTAGTTTGCGGGGCCAAACTGCGGGCGACCGGTTCCAATCGTACAATATTTCGTTTACGGAGCCTTGGATGGGCGGCAAAAAGCCAAATTCCTTGACGGTTGCTGGTTTTTACAACCGTTTTGCCTCTGGTTTTTCTGGGGACGCCAGTTTCCAAAAACTGGAAATTTTGCAAGGAACGGTGGGCTTTGGTACCCGTTTGAAATGGCCGGATGATAACTTTATTTTCCGCGCCGATGCTGATATTCAAACCTTGAAATTGAGCAATGCCTTGTCTTTTGCCTTCCGCGATGATTTGGGCCGTACGGTTTCGGATGGTATTGTGCACAACTACAGCCTTGGCATCACAGTGGCGCGCAACAGCATCAACGACCCAATTTTCCCGAGACAAGGCTCTTTGATTTCGGTTAAAATGAATGTTACGCCGCCGTATTCGCTGTTTAAAAGCGCTGATTTTTATCAAACGGCCTCAGTCAATCAAATTTACAATTACGCCGAATACATCAAATGGCGAGTGGATGCCGAATGGTACACTACTTTGGTAGGCAAATTGGTGTTGAGAACCCAAGCCAAAATTGGTATTTTGGGCAAATGGACTGACAAAACGAGTCTAAGTCCTTTCGAGCGATTTGAATTGGGCGGCGATGGTTTGAACAACCAGAACTTTGGTCTGAATGCCCGGGATATCATAAGTTTGCGTGGTTATAATACCAGCGATATTATGGCGCGCTTACCAGGGGGGGCCGGCGTATTCAACAAATACACGGTCGAACTTCGTTATCCAATTTCGCTCAACCCACAGAGTACTATTTTCGTGACGGCTTTTGCACAAGGCGGAAATGCTTGGGCTAACGCGAGCGAGTTCAATCCATTCGACATTAGACGCTCGGTGGGCATGGGCTTGCGCGTATTCCTACCGATGTTTGGTACGCTTGGTTTTGACTACGGTATTGGTATTGATAAACCTGAATTTTACCCCAGCCGCAAGATCACCGATTACGCACGATTCAATATTGTATTGGGCTTTGAGCCAGATTAAGAGCGTTTTTTAAAAAGCGAAGCGTTGATTCAAATGCTTGACTGTCAATTCTACAGGGATGGCAGTCAAGCATTTTTTTATGATTTTGCCCTTGCTGCGTAGCAACCCAGGTGTCATTAGGATTTTCCAAGGGATACGGTACAAAGAAGAGACTTCTGTGAAGTCCTTATGTGTAAAAAAATATTCAGTGGGCTGGTTTCAATCTTATTTATGGCCTTTTTCGGAAAAACTAAGTCGCAGAATGACAGCAGAGAAGTCTCACATTTGTTAATTACCATTCCAAGCGCCAAGTAAAATTTGGAATTGTGCCTAATTGAAACTTGTTTTCAAATCGGTTGGTGTACCCGTTGAAAAAACGATGCGCCAAATTTTGCTGTCCCGTAAGGTTTTGTAAGTCGAGCGAGAAGGTAGATGTTCGTCGGCCACCCAAGTTTTTGCGCCAATAGACGCGAAAATCGAGTCGAAAATAGTCGCGAGCCTGTCTGGAATACCCATTGGGGTCTGTGATATTGATTGTATTAAAGGGCACATCATTTTGTAAGGCAATATCGGCCTCTCGCAGTCCACCCGACCACACGGTGCGGGCGTTCATGCCGACGGTTCGTTCGTGGCCGGGGCTTTTTTCCCGCTGCCATTCTTTCCCGACCGTTGTGTTCACAACATGGCCAATATCCCAGCGAGTAGAGAGCCATTCTTCGGGGGCATTGCTGCCACTGCGGGTGTATCTGGAATCAATAAAACTGACAGAAGAGAGCAAATACCAGCCGTCGGAGACGGTTTTTTCTAGGGAAATTTCTACGCCGTCGTTTTGGCCGTTTGTGTACCGAACGTTGGAAAGGTTGAGGTTTGCAGAAAATTCGCTTGAATTAATTTGAGAGAACCCTTCGTTTGCGAAGTACGGCACATTTCCCAGCCATTGGCGGTAAGCGGCGGCATTGATTTGCCAATTTGGGGCGATTATTACACGATAACCGAGTTCAAATTTTTGAGAGGTAATGCTATTGTTATTACTGATATTAAAAAAATTTCGAGGGTTCAACCACCAAGGCGATGCCTGAGAGTAAGTACCCAAGGCTACTGAGAAAGTTTGTTTTGGTGCTACTTTTCGTGTAAAATTAAATCTGGGCTGGTAATTAATACCGCTATAACTTCGATATGTAAATGCTAAATTTGCGATGTAATTCAATCCTAGGCTGGTCAGATTTTTCCGGTTCCGACTACGCCATTGCAGCTGCATCCAGGGTTGAAAAAGCAAAGATTCCAAGGCCGGAATTTGGAAGTTCGGAGACCCTAGAACTTCTTTCTGTGAAAACTTAGAAATTTGTCCCTGCATCCCGGTAGAAAATTCCACCCGACTCGTGATATAGACTGCAAGACTTGCCGAGCCAGATAATTTGCTTTCAAACAAGTCGTCGAGTTCGCGGTAATCCGG
>Ga0105045_10000568_pt1 | contig 27568 bp, 24 predicted proteins | sample MAT02_FD_78089 | JGI IMG/M metagenome (GOLD analysis project Ga0105045, IMG submission 78089) | Freshwater microbial communities from Lake Fryxell liftoff mats and glacier meltwater in Antarctica - MAT-02 (megahit assembly) | ecosystem: Environmental > Aquatic > Freshwater > Ice > Liftoff... | reverse complement strand
GATTTGAGCCAATCCTGTTCCTGGTTTAGTAGAGTTGTTTCTTTAAGGTTGGCGATCATTTGGTTGATGGTATCTTTCAACGCTTCCACTTCTCCTTTAGCTTCTACCCTGATCATTCTTGTGAGATCACCTTTTGTTACCGCTGATGCCACTTCTGAAATAGAACGCACCTGTGTGGTAAGATTTTGCGCCAGCTGGTTCACATTTTCTGTAAGGTTTTTCCAAATACCGGATGCACCGGGCACACTTGCCTGTCCGCCCAACCTTCCGTCAACACCTACTTCACGGGCCACCGTAGTAACCTGGTCTGCAAATAGGGCCAGTGTATCAATCATCTCATTAATTGTATCAATCAACTGTGCAACTTCACCCCTTGATACAATCGCCAGTTTTTGTTTAAGATTACCAGTAGCCACTGCCGTTACTACCTTAGCAATACCACGTACCTGGTTGGTAAGATTGGATGCCATCATATTCACAGAGTCCGTAAGATCTTTCCATACACCACCTACATCTTTTACAGCAGCCTGCCCGCCTAATTTTCCTTCGCTGCCTACTTCTCTTGCCACACGTGTTACTTCAGATGCAAAACTTCTCAACTGTTCCACCATTGTATTGATGGTATTTTTTAACTCCAAAATTTCTCCTTTTACATCCACATCAATTTTTCTTGACAGATCGCCTGTTGCCACAGCGGTGGTTACTTCGGCAATATTTCTTACCTGCGATGTAAGATTACCTGCCATGATATTCACAGAGTCTGTAACGTCTTTTCATGTTCCGGCAACACCCGGTACCTGTGCCTGTCCACCCAATTTCCCTTCGCTACCTACTTCACTTGCCACACAGGTAACTTCCGAACCAAATGAATTCAACTGATCCACCATCGTATTGATGGTATTCTTCAATTCCAAAATTTCTCCCTTAACATCCACCGTTATCTTTCTTGATAAATCACCCTTTGCAACTGCAGTAGTTACTTCAGCAATATTTCTTACCTGGCCTGTAAGGTTACTAGCCATCCCATTAACAGAGTCCGTAAGATCTTTCCATACACCACCTACATCTTTTACAGCAGCCTGTCCGCCTAATTTTCCTTCACTACCTACTTCTCTTGCAACACGGGTTACTTCAGATGAGAAGGAGTTCAACTGATCCACCATTGTATTGATGGTATTTTTTAACTCCAAAATTTCCCCCCTAACGTCCACCGTTATTTTTCTTGACAAATCACCTTTCGCCACGGCAGTAGTTACTTCAGCAATATTCCTTACCTGGGCGGTAAGGTTACTAGCCATACCATTTACAGAGTCTGTAAGATCTTTCCATGTTCCGGCAACTCCTTTTACCTGTGCCTGCCCCCCGAGCTTGCCTTCGGTACCTACTTCCAGCGCCACACGGGTTACTTCAGATGAGAAGGAGTTTAACTGATCAACCATTTTATTGATGGTATTTTTTAACTCCAAAATTTCACCCTTAACATCCACGGTAATTTTTTTGGATAGATCTCCTTTTGCCACCGTAGTAGTTACTTCTGCAATGTTTCTTACCTGTTCGGTAAGGTTACTACCCATCTGGTTTACTGAATCTGTCAGATCTTTCCATACACCAGCTACCCCTTTTACTTTTGCCTGTCCGCCCAGTTTACCTTCACTACCTACTTCCCTTGCCACACGGGTTACCTCCATTGAAAACAAATTTAATTGCTTCACCATGTCATTTACTTCCTTTGCAATTCTTGAAAACTCCCCTTTCAACGTATGACCGCCTATTTCCAATGGCATCTCCTGCGACAAGTTTCCTTTTGCCACCGAACTGATAACATGTGCAATTTCAATAGTGGGGTGAACAAGATCAGAGATGAGTGTATTCAATGATTCAACGCCTGTGCCCCAGGAACCTTTAGCATTGGGCACTTCAATACGTTGCGTAAGTTTGCCCTCCTTGCCAATAATATTTCCTGCCTTGGTAAATTCCTGCATCATTCTTTCATTCAAAGTAATAATGTCATTTATTGTATCACAAATCTTTCCGCTCAATCCAACTTCATCAATCGGCATACGAACGCTGAAGTTCCCGTTCTTTACTTCCATTAAAACTTTAAATAGCTGGTTCCTGGTAAATCTTTCGATATGATCAGTTAATCCTTTATTGCTAACAGGTTTTACTGTTGTTTTCTTCTTCCTGGAAATTTTTATCCCCCGGAGTGGAGCGTTCCATTACATCAGAGGTTCCATTAGATGAACCGTTGGCTTTAGGTTTTAGGCTTGCCATAAAGAATTGTAATTTAGTTGTAGAAAAAGTGAAACAATATTTTTTAAATGCAAAAGTTAGATTTAAAAAGATGAAGTCATACCTATAGTAAAAAAATAATTTATTTAACCAATGTTTGCTTAAATATACAATAATTATAAGGTTATGATTTTTTTTAATAAATCACCAATATATGCAGCTATAATTATCCCAAAAAGAAATCAGGTACAAAATTTATGTAATCATATTGTAAACGTGATACCTGGTTTTATAATAAAAATAAAACGTGTTATCCGAGCATATTCCGCTCCAAAGTGGGCCAACATTCCCGGTCAAAGTGAGCAACTCTTAACTTTTTCCGATAGCCCTGATTTCGGGATAAATAATTTGGATTCCGGACAAACTGAGCCACCTGTTTAAAAGATGGTAACGTAACATTTCCACGTAAACGAGCCACCTGGTAAGATCGTACAAATTCATTTGTTAAGTAGATTTCTTTACCGTTTATTAAAACGAAAAAGAGATGTTTAACAATGCGGTAAAGATGTAAAATTTATGCGGCGCACTCCAATTTTACAGAGAAGCTTTTCCTGTCGCAAAATTTTCTATATCCAAATCAACATTTCATATTAAATTCGCCGTTTTTATAACAATAAATTTTATTTAGGAAAACCCTCCGTTTTATAACATTATGCAGCAGGAATTATACCCACAAAAACAGCAAGGCCTTGTTATTACTACAGCCGGCAAAAAAGTGCTTACTAAAAATCAAGAAGCTTTTAACAAGTTGACCAAACGGATAGAAAAGCTCCACAAGGATATAGAAAAAAAGGAACTGCAATTTGATACAGCGTTAAAAATTTATGGTAACGAAATTTATCCGATTGTAAATCAGTTAGTAGCCCACAGGCGAAACCTCGTAACGGTTTTATGGGATGTTTACCAAAGCAATAAACTTTCAAAAACTGATCAGCACCACCTTAAAAACATACTCAAAGACCATGTAGTTCCATTGTGTCAACTGCCGGAAGGCCGGGTAGATGCCGCTTTGAATGAAATGTTTACCAAACTGAACGGCGAAACATTTGAAAGGATGGAACAAAGGGAAAAAGAATGCCTGAAAGAGGAGATGTTGCAGGCAGTTAAGATGATGGATCTGGATATAAACCTGGATGGGATAGATACGAACGATATGAGAGCCATGCAGGAAAAAGTGAACGAGATGGAACAAAAAATGGCAGAAAAGCAGGAGCAGGAAGAGCAACGATATGCTCAATTTAAAAGGAAAAAGCCTGAAAAGAAAAAGACCGCAAAGCAATTAGAATCGGAGCAGATGCAGAAAGCTGCAGATGAAATGAAACAAAAGAATATCAGCACCATTTATAAGCAATTGGCAAAGCTTTTTCATCCCGATCTTGAGCAGGATGAAGGGCGGAAAATTGAAAAAGAAGCGCTGATGAAAGAACTGACTACAGCGTATGAAGCAAAAAATTTGCATACGCTTTTGATGCTGGAATTAAAATGGATCCACAACGAAAACGACCACCTGGAAACATTGGGCGAAGAAAAACTATTGATCTACCTGCAAATTTTAAGAGAGCAGGCAAGAGATCTGGAGTTTGAAATAAACAGTATTTCGCACCAACCCCGTTATGCTGTGCTAATGGAAGTGTGCGGTTTAAAGGTGCAGCGTTATCCATTAGAAACGGTGTATCAGCATCTGTCAGAGTTGAGGCAAACTGAATCGGCTTTTAAAAAAGATCTGAAAGTTTTTCAATCACCCACTGCACTTAAACATATAAAGGAAATGATACAAGAATGGAAACAAGGCCAACAACAGAAAAGAGGATTTGATGATATGGAGGAAGAGTTTCTGAGAAGGATGTTTTCCTAAAACAAGCATCTTTAAATCGGGCAAAGGGGTAAACAATTTTGGCAAATAATAAGGGATGAAATCATTTTAGGTAGCGTTCGCTTACAAAATAAAAAATCTTTCGTAGTTTAAACGAACGTTTTTTTTAATAAAAGCTTTTTTGAAAATATCGGTTTAATCGAATCAGTGAAAAAATGTAAACAACAAAATCAGCAAATCAGTCATCGTATCTCTAACATTACACATTATTCCAGCTCATCTCCCCATCCTTTTCATCCTTCAATGCAATACCCAATGCAAGCAACTGATTTCTTATTTTATCGGAAGTAGCATAATCCTTTTTAGATTTTGCTTCCTTTCTGATATCAATCAGCAACTGCATCACGCCATCCAGCGAATTATCCTCAGCAGCGGTTGAATCTTTCAACCCCATAATATCTTCCAAATAAGTTTTAAACGCATCTTTCAATAACTGCAACGTGGCGCTTGAAATAGCTGCTGCTGCTATATGGCCATCCTTAATAGAATTAATAACCGGAGCCAAATCAAAGAGATTGGCCAAAACTTTAGCGGTGCTAAAATCATCGTCCATAAATTCTTCCAGTTCATTTATTAATCTCACAACCTTTTCCTCCAGTTCGGTATCGCTCGCAGTTTGGCTTTCAGCAATGGTTAGCTTCTGCAGAACCTCATAGGCTTCCCATAAACGTTTCAAAGCTTTTTCACTTGCCTGTAATGCTTCGCTGCTAAAATCTATCGGACTGCGGTAATGGCTTTGCAGAATAAAAAAGCGAATGGTCATCGGGCTGAAAGGCTGTGTCAGCAATGGATGGGCGCCGCTAAACATTTCCGTCAGTTTTATCTGGTTATTATAGCTTTTCCCCATCTTGCGGCCATTTATCGTAATCATATTGTTGTGTATCCAATACTTTGCCGGCGTGTGATGGTTGCAGATAGTGCTCTGTGCAATTTCGCTTTCATGGTGCGGAAACTGCAGATCCATACCGCCACCGTGAATGTCAAATTCGGCGCCGAGGTACTTGGTAGCCATGGCCGAACACTCAATGTGCCAGCCGGGATAACCCTCTCCCCACGGGCTTTTCCAGCGCATGATATGCTCCGGTGCAGCCGATTTCCATAAGGCAAAATCTGCTTTATCTCTTTTCTCTTCCTGCCCATCCAGTTCCCTGGTAGTTTCCAGCAAATCGTCAATTACCCTGCCGCTTAGTTTACCATAATCGTAGGTAGCTGCATATTTTTTCACATCAAAATATACCGATCCGTTTACTACATAAGCATAGCCAGCTTCTATGATTTTTTCAATCATGTTCAGTTGCTCCATAATATGACCGGTGGCAGTTGGTTCAATACTCGGTTCTACGCAATTGAACTGTAGCATCGCCCAATGAAATAAATTGGTGTATTTCTGCACCAGTTCCATTGGTTCCAGTTTTTCGAGCAATGCTTTTTTGGTTACTTTATCTTCGGCTTCTTTTCCTTCTTCTTCAAAATGCCCGGCATCTGTAATGTTGCGTACGTAACGAACTTTATACCCCTTAAAGGTTAAATAGCGATACACAAAATCAAATGTTACATAAGGTCTTGCATGACCAAGATGGCTTTCGCCACTCACGGTTGGTCCGCACACATACATACCCACATGGCCGGGGGTGATGGAGCTAAATAATTCTTTTTGGCGGGTGTAGGAGTTGTAAACTTTTAAAGGCATAATCCTGTTTTAATATGGGTTGTTTTTTATACCGGTCTTTTAAATCATTCCGCCGCTGTTATGTTAATCCTTTTTTTGCGACTTACTTATTATTCATCTCTTTTGATCTTTTTTATAAGGGGGCAAAATTCTAATTGACGTTTGTATGTCGTTGCCCGGCAATCATTTCTTTGATCAACCAAGCCAATCGCCGGAACGATTCAACATGGGCAACAGCAAGGAAGGAAATGATATGGGCGGTTTGCTAAAAACATGGATGGCAAATATAATCATTTCACTTATTCCTGTGGTCGGCTAATATCGGTAATTATTGGAAAATGATCGCTTAGCTTTTTAGTGATTCTGGTAAATTGGTTGATTGAAAATTGTTTATCAACAAATATGTTATCAATGCGTAGTGTAGGAGATATGCCGGTAAATGTTCTGCCAATACCGGCACCTTTAATTACAAAAGCGTCCTGCAAACCTTTTCCGATGGTTTCATAAGGGTAAGAGTTGGGAACGTTGTTGAAATCGCCGCAAACAATTACCGGGTAAGGGCTCTTATCAATTTCATCCCTGATCCGGTCTGCCTGGGCTTCCTGCCGTAAAAAGGTATTCTTAAATTTTGCGATCACACTTTTTGATTTTTCGATATCTGTTTCTGTTTTGATAGATGGATTTTGAATGTATTGCAAATTGGTAGTATTAAACTTTAACGACTGTAGGTGACAGTTGAAAATCCGGATAGTATCTGGGCCTTTTACAATATCTGCATATTGGAAGGTTGAATTATAATCATAAGGATAACTACGGATCGTCTGCTTGTTGATGATGGGGTATTTTGAAAAAATGATTAAGCCAAAATGCTGCTGGCTCATAAAATTATTTTTATAATCATAGCTATAAAAATGATTGGGCATATTGAGTTTTTGTACAAAATCAAACAAAGTGTAAAAACTATATTTTTTGTAATAGGTGGTATTCAAATCCGCCAGTGTATCGCCACAAACCATTTCCTGGAAGCAGGCAATATCTGGTTTAAACTGGTTTATCAGGCCAATCATTTCGTTGTAGGTTTCCGGGTTTTCAGCGTGATTCAGCACATCAAACTGGGCTACATTCCAGCTCATAACCCGTAAGTCGTTCAGCCTTTTTTCGATAATGAATAGCGAGGATAAACGGAATGGGATAATGTTTTGTATGTGTCCAAAAGAAAGGGCAGCCGTTACGATAAAAATCAGTGTCCATATCGGTTTGCTGAAAAGCCAAATGAGAAAAAAGATAAAAAGAATTAGCAGTAAATAAAAAAGAGATATGGTTAAAAAGCCTACCGGCCACCAGGCTGCGGTGAAAAAGTATTCATTGTAGCAGCCAATTAAAAACAACGAAGCAACTACGAGGTTGCTAATGATAAAAAATTTCTTTGTTAATCTTCGGAAAATGCTTTTTGGCATAGCATAAAGATACTGTTTGCTTTTAAAAATAGATGGATTGAAACAGTTGAAAATTTTGATGGATCAATCGAAAATGTTACAAGATTGACTATTTGAGTAAAGAATGGTTCCCTACAAATCTTCTTCGGCAGCCCGTTTTAAAATACTCTTTTCCTCATCTGTTAAAAAATGATAACCTTTCTGATTTATTTTATCCAGAATTTCATCTACCCGCTGCTGAGTTACCAAAGAAGTTTTATCGAATGGCTTTCGGTTACCAGAGTTGTAAAAAACTTTTTCTTTAATGGATGTCTGGTCATTCTTTTTATTAGGATTAAAAAGATTCATGAACCAATCGTACAAATTATTCATCCAGATGCTGCCATCAATTTCTTTACGTAGCAAATAAACAAAAATGAAACCTGCCAGGCCACCACTGATATGTGCCAGGCTAAAACCGGCACCAAGGGAAGCAACACCGGCAAAATCTATGAATACGTAAACCAGCGTAAGTACCCATATCGGGATACCTCCATTTAAATTTCTAAAAAAACGATAATTAGGAGCCAACATGGTGGTAGCAACAGCAACAGCCATGGTAGAAGCATTTGCACCCAACAACGATGCATTAGATATGGATGGCCTCAATTGCGGGATAAGATAATTGGCTAAAATGAACGCAAATGCACCAGCCAGGCCACCATAAATGTAAATGGGAATTAATTTTTTGTTACCGGTAAGCTCCTGTAAAATAAAGCCAAAAGCCCATAGCCAGATCATATTGCTTAGGATATGGATTACGCCGGTATGGCTAAACATAAAAGTGAATATCGTCCATGGCCGCTCGCTTAATTGAGTAAGCTGGGCCGGCATTTGAAAATAGGGCACAACCTGAGCAAAAAAAGCTCCCTGGCTCGCCTGAAAAAAGAAATATACAACTTGGATCGTGATGAGCAATAAAAAGAAAATTACATTAATGGTAAACAAACCTACTAATGCATTGCCATCGGCGCCCAATGTCAGCCGGTTTCTAGGCCGTCTATATTCCGGATATCTTTCTGTTTCTCCCATTTAAAAAATTATAATACAAATTTACAAAACGCTTCAAATAATGATGTTTACTTTTAATAGAACGTTTTTTTGTTGGTTTTGTTCCAATAAACCACTAATAAAAAACCAATTAAAGCGCCTCCTATATGAGCAAAGTGGGCAATATTGTCGCCCTGTACTTTCACAACTCCACCAAAAACATCCAAAGCAATCATACCCGAAATGGCCCATTTTGCTTTGATGGGCACCGGAATTGGAAAAATGATCATTTCTGTATTGGGGAATAAGTAACCAAACGCTGCCAAAACACCCATTATTGCACCGGATGCACCCACAGTAGCCTGCAACCGCAATCTGTTCTGGTAAAGATCATACATCTCCGTATTTAAAACAGTGTGATCCACAGTCCACCAATCAACAGCATACGATCCCAGTTGAAAGAAGGCTGCACCCAATCCGCAAATGAAGTAAAATATTAAAAACCGTTTAGGCCCCCAAACCCTTTCTACCATTGAGCCAAACATCCAAAGAGCAAACATATTAAACAACAGGTGAAAGAATCCGCCATGCATAAACATGTGCGTTACTAGTTGGTAAGGTTGAAAATAAATAGATTTGTAATGGTGCAAAGCAAATAAATCAGTTGCAGGATCAGCCTGCATATTGCCGCCGGTTACTATCTGGGCAAAATATGCTAGTGCGTTTATGATAATAAGATTGAGTACAATTGGAGTGGTTTGCTGAAAACGATTACCAGAATTATTAAAAGCCATTTAAAATAAATTGATTAACCCGCAATTTCGTTATTGTTATTGGATTTATAATCTCCTGTTGCAAGGTTTTATGATAGTGTTATAAATCAGCAATGAATTTTAAGTGGTTAACGCATCATTTTTTTAATTCATTTCAAACGTGGTTTTTTAATTTCTTCAAATAAGACATCCGATCCTTAATTTTTCCACAAACTCCGTTTTTATTTTCGCCGGAATAAAAGCGGAAACTACTTTGCAGTTAAAATCGGAGGGGAAATTTTGAAGGAAATTCTATTTTGCGGTAAAAGCTGTATGCTTATCCGAAATTATTTATAAACCGGACTATAAAAAAGGGAAGGAAGTATTTCTACGATACTTTAAAATTGCCTAAAATTAGAGTGATCCAATTAACATCCACTTGCTCATGTGCCCAAGTGGTATGATATGGAATGAGAACAGCATGCCCGACAATACTGATTAACGGCTTTACATCCGACTTTATTGAATTTCCAATCATTAAAAATTCTGCCGGTTGTATATCCAGGTGTTTGGTGAGTTTGATATAATCTGACTCCTGTTTATCACTCATGATTCCTATGTGGTTAAAATAATGTTCCAGACCGCATTTCTTAAGCTTGCGTTCATGGTCGAGCAGATCGCCCTTAGTTGCTACTACCAACCGGTAATGGCCCTTCAGCGACTGAAGTACATCTTCTATACCATCCAGTATTTCTATTGTTTTCCAGCAATTCTTTCCCCAGTGCCAGCGTTTTTTCCAGGATAGAAATACCGAGGGTATTGTTTGAAACAACAAGCGCCGTTTAAACCATCAACAATACAAATCATTTGATGCCACACCCACAAAATAGGAGGTTTCCTATTTCGTTTTTATTTAATTCCTTAGCCAGCGAATGGTGCGGCAAATAATCTTCCAGCAAGGCACAGAATTTATTTTCCGTTTCCTGAAAATAAGGCTCGTTGACCCAAAGCAAATCATCTGCATCAAATGCAATTACTTTTATGGCCATGGTTGTTATTTTAGTTGTAGCAACACCACACATTCAATATGGTGAGTATGCGGAAACATATCTACCGGTTGAATTTTTTCAACACTGTATTTGGCGCTTAGCAGACCAAGGTCTCTTGCCTGCGTAGCTGTATTGCAACTTACATACACAATTTTGGGAGCAGCAATTTCCAGTAATTTATTCACCAGTTTTTCGTGCATGCCAGCCCGCGGCGGATCGGTAATCACCACATCCGGCCGCCCATGCGCTGCAAAAAATGCATCATCACAAATCTTAATGACATCTCCTGCAAAAAATTCAGCGTGGTCAATATTGTTGAGGGCTGCATTTACTTTTGCGTCCTCAATGGCTTCCGCAATTACTTCTACCCCAATTATTTTTTTAGCCAGTTTGCTAACAAAAATGCCAATGCTTCCCGTGCCGCAATACAGATCGTACACAATTTCGTTACCGGTTAAGCCGGCAAAATCCCTCGTAATGCTGTATAGTTTTTCTGCCTGTCTGGTATTGGTTTGAAAGAATGATTTGGGACCAATTTTAAATGAAAACTCTTCCAGCTTTTCAATCACAAAGCCTTTACCAAAATACACTTGTGGCCTAAGGTCATAAATGGTATCGTTCCATTTGGTGTTGATGGTGTAAAGCAAAGTAGTGATGGCAGGTACCTGTTGCAATACATAATCCAGCAGTCGTTTTGTTTCCACCTGATCTTCATACCCAAGGCAAATATTTACCATCAGTTCTCCAGTGGCACAAAAGCGGATGATGATATTGCGCAGCCAGCCGGTATGCTGTTTTATATCGTAATAGCTATAATTATTTTCCAACGCAAAGTTGCGGATGCTGTTGCGGATAGTATTATTTACATCGTCCATCAGAAAACATTCCTGAATCTCGATAATTTTATCAAAAATGCGGGGAACGTGGAAACCTAAAGCCCCCCTGCCCCCCGAAGGGGGGTTCTTAAACGCAGATAACTCATCCAACTTTTCAATAGTTGAAATATCAAGCCAATCGGATTTAGAAGACTCGTTTGAATCAGCAGAGTCTAAGAACCCCCCTTCGGGGGGCAGGGGGGCTGGCATTGTTTCAATCTCCTCCCTCGTTAAATACCGCTTATTACTAAACGTAAATTCCAGTTTATTTCTATAATGCACGGTATCAACTGCTCCTATAATTTGCATCATGTCTGGGAATGCTACTTTACCGATGCGGCGGAAGTTTTGTGCTACTTCCTGCTGCTTGTATTCCAACTGTTTATTGTAAGGCAACATCTGCCATTTGCAACCACCACAGGTACCAAAGTGTTGGCAGAATGGGGTGGTTCTTTCAGTCGAATACTCGTGAATCTGCGTAGCTCTGCCTTCGCCGTAATCTTTTTTATTGGTGCTTACAAACACATCCACCACATCACCGGGTACTGCACCTTCTATAAATATTACTTTCCCATCCACCCTTGCCAGCGATTTACCTTCAGCCGCATAACCGGTTACCAGTATTTTTTCGAGTAAGTATTTTTTTCTTTTCACCGGGCAAAACTAACACCTCTTTGCTTTATTTCGGATAAAATGAATCCCTTATTATTTTTGTTAATGATTTGTAATTTTGAACTCCTTTGTAAACCCATTGGCAATTAACCATTCATTTTAAATACTTTTACAAACATATTATTCAACCAATGAAACGATTTTTCTCATTCTGGATCGCATCCATCCTTTGTATCAACGCATCTGCACAAACCTTTAAGGTTACTTTACAGGCTCCGCAATATAAAAAAGGCATTGCCTATTTAACTTATCACATGGGTAAAAACCTGAATGTAGAAGATTCTGCAGCAGTCAGCACTACCGGGGTAGCCGTATTTACTGGCAAACGAAAACTGCCACCGGGTATTTATGCAATGGTGTTGCCGGAAAAAAGAATTTCGATAGATTTTTTTGTAGATAATGAACAGGTGATTACGGTGAAAATAGCTGATACAGCCGACCTCGTAAACAAAACAATCGTAACCGGCTCTAAGGAAAACCTGTTGTTTCAACAATACCAGCAATATATTTCGGTGAAGGGGAAATCATTGGAGGGAGAAAGACAGGCTTACCTGAAATCAACTACCAAAAAGGATTCGGTTCTGCATGAGGCCAATTATATAAAATTCAATAGAGAATTAAACGAATACCGGGAAGGCATTATAAAAAACCAGCCCAACTCCATGATGGCTGTTTTGTTGAATGCCATGAAGGAGCCACAAATGTCGGGTAACAAAATGCAAACCCACAACGACTCGCTCGAAAATTATTATTACTATAAAGCACATTATTGGGATGGCATCACGTTTATGGATGCCCGCATTTTAAGAACGCCATTTTTTCTACCCAAGTTTGAAAGATATTACCGCGAGATCATAGTGCCACAGTCAGATTCCATTATCAAGGAATCTGATTACCAGTTGTTGCTTGCCCGCAGCAGTCCTGAAGTGTATAAGTTTATGCTGAACTGGCTTACCGATGAATACATCAATCCAAAGTATATGGGGCAGGATGCAGTTTTTGTACACCTGTTTGAAAAATACCATAGCAAGGGATTAACCAGTTGGCTCAATGAGAAGCAAATGGAAACCATCAGCAGGCGTGCCTACATGTTAATGGCCAACCTGATTGGGTTAAAAGCAGCCAATCTTGAAATGGTGGATACTACCGGAAAGCCCACAGAGTTGTACAGCGTGGAAGCAGATTATACCATTGTTTGTTTTTGGGATCCCAATTGCGGCCATTGCAAAGAAGAATTGCCCCGGCTGGATTCTATCTACCGGGCAAGCTGGAAACAACATGGGGTAAAAATATATGCTGTATTATCGGGTGACACGAAAGAAGATTTAAAGCCGGAATGGACGAAATATATACGGGAGCACAATCTGGTCGATTGGGTACACGTTTACCAGACAAAGGAGCTGGAAGCAGCAGGCCTGGCAGCACAAAAACCTAGTTACCGTCAATTGTATGATATTATACAAACACCTACGCTATACCTGCTGGACAATGAAAAGCGCATCATTGGTAAAAAATTGACCTGGCTGCAATTAGATGAACTGCTACAGGTGAAATGGAAGCCAAAAACTAACTAAAATCAAATTGTTTACATGAAGAAAATAGCTGTATTGCTGGCGGTTTGCTTTTGGGCAACTTCCGGGTTTTCTCAAACTCTTTTTACGTATGGGCCTTATTCGGTAGGTAAGGAAGGATTTTTGAGGGCCTACAACAAAAATAAAACACCAGTTAACGACAAGGAGCAGGCATTAAGGGAATACCTGGATTTATATTCCAAATTTAAACTGAAAGTAAAAGCTGCGCAGCTTCTACAGATGGACACTTTGCAGCAGTTGCAATATGATATGCAGAGCTTTCGTAGCCAGGTAGCAGAAGGCTATATGAATGATGAAAAGGGAATGAACCGCTTAACTGAGGAGGCTTTTGAGAGAAGCCAAAAGGATATTCATTTACTGCATTTTTCTGTAGCCGTCAATGCAAAGATGAGTGCAGGCGATACTGCAAAAGCTTACAGCGCTATGAACAAATTGGCGGCGGAATTAAGAGAGGGTAAAACAGATTATAATGAAATAGTAGATGATATCAGTGCCAAATACATGGAGGTGAAGGGTAAAGACCTTGGTTTTATTACAGCATTTTCGGTTCCTTACGAAATTGAAAATTTGGTGTTCAATTTAAGGCCAGGCGAGATTACCAAATTATATCGGACCAAATCGGCATTGCATGTTTTTAAAAATACTGAAGAGCGTAAAAGTGCCGGTAAATGGAAGGTAGCGCAGATACTGTTGTCCATTCCACCTAATGTGGATGGTGCAGAGTTAAAAGCAATTGAAACAAAGGCGGATTCAATTTATAAATTACTGATAGCAGGAGCAGACTTTGCTGCATTGGCCAAACAATACAGCGAAGACAAACTGACCTATATGAATGCAGGTGAATTACCCGAGTTTGGAACAGGTAAATTTGAATTGCCGTTTGAAACAAAAGTGTTTGAATTAAAAACGGATGGAGAAATTTCAAAACCTGTTTTTACCGGCTATGGTTATCATATAATCAAACGGCTGCAACATCGGGAAACATCTTCCGATAAAGCAGATGAAGGTTTTGTATTTGAGCTGAAGCAACAGATATCAAAAGATTCAAGAATGAATGCGGTAAAGGCTGATTTTTTAAAAACAGTAAAATTAAAAACCGGTTTCAAAATAAATCCGGCTACCAAACAAAATGATCTTTTCCGATTTGCAGATAGCGTAACTATCAGCAACCGAATAGGAAACTATCCAATTAATAAAAAAATCATTTTCACCTTTACTAAACTGAATGTAAAGGGAGTTGACTGGCTAAATTTTGTAAAAGATTACAAATTGAATCCCGATGTTTACAAGGGCGAAAGCAATCAGGAGTTGTTGGAAAAATACATTGCTACCGCTGCCTTTGAGTATTACCGCAGGCACCTGGAAGAATACGATATTGATTTTAAACACCAGATGCAGGAGTTTAAAGAAGGTAATATGTTGTTTGAAATAATGGAACGCAATGTTTGGAGTAAAGCTGCCAATGACAGTATTGGTTTACAGAAATATTACAGTCTCCATCAGGCAAAGTACAAATGGGCAGCCAGTGCAACTGTTTTATTATTCAACTGTAGCGACCGAAAGGCAGCCGAGGATGCAGCAACGGCATTGAGTAATGGAAAAGACTGGAAACTAATTGCTGAAGAAAGCGATGGTAAATTACAATCAGACTCCGGCCGGTATGAAATAACGCAACTACAATTACCGGTTGGTTCCATATTATCAGAAGGATTAATATCTAAACCTTATGTTAACAGTGGTGATAATACCTCAAGTTTTGTAAAAGTGTTGAAGATGTTCCCCGAAAATCAACAAAGAAGTTTTGATGAAGCAAAAGGATTGGTTATAAACGATTATCAAAATTATCTGGAAGAAAAATGGGTAGCCGAATTGAAGGTAAAATATCCTGTAAAGCTGAATGAGGAAGTGTTTCAGACTTTGCTGGAGTAATTCAATTATTCTTATCAGTAATATGTAGCCTGGCATCATTTTTTTGATGGCAGGCTTTTTGGTTTTAGGAAGTAGTAGTGAAACAACTAAGAATTATTATTTGTAAAAAACTCACTTACGTTTTTAAAAATTTAAAATTATGATCATGAAGAAATTAATCGCAATGTCGCTTTTTACAGCAACGGTTATGTGTACACAGGCCCAGGTTTATGTACAGGGAGGACTGAATCTTTCCAATATTACAAATACGAAATCAGGTCAAACAGAAGAGAATAACATTCTGCCCAGTTTTAACGCAGGTATTATGGCCCGGTTCGGAATATCTGATATGTTTGATTTAGAATCGGGTGTGTTATTAACCGGTAAAGGCTCAAAGGCTGAAACTTATTTTACAAATAGCCGGGATGATAATTTTGTGAAAACAAAGTTTAATCCCATGTACGTGGAAATTCCGTTGAATGCAGTAGTTAAAATACCATTGGGTGCAAAATCCAAATCAAATATTTTCGTCAATGCCGGACCTTATGTTGCAATTGGTGTTGGAGGAAAATCTAAAGTAGATACAAGAATCATCTCCGTTAATTCAAGTTCTTCTGAAAACATTAAATTTAACAATGACGATCCTTTCACCTCAGAACAAGATAATGCCGCCTATGACAAATTAAAAAGATTTGACTATGGTGTTAACCTCGGTGGCGGTATAGATTTTGGCAAGTTTATGTTGAAGGCAAACTATGGTATTGGCATGGCCAAGATCAATAGTACCCAAAACAATAACACATCAGATGATAAAAATAAATTCCGTACGTTCAGTATATCAGCCGGTATTCCGTTGGGAAGATAATTGCTGAAAATTAATTTAAATAAAAAAGCGTTGTGACTAATTCACAGCGCTTTTTTATTGGATGTAAACTCTAACCAACTGTATTTATGACCAAAATATCCCGAAGAATTGCTTTCTCAGTTTTTCACTATATGCAACCGAACCCGGTTTTAGTTGTCACAAGAATTACAAACCGGGCAAACGTTTCTTAATTTGGATACAATTGAAACAGGCTGTTTATCTTTTCCAGAAGTACACAAATTTTATTATGAAGCATTTTATACCATCCATCATCGCTTTTCTTTTAACAGCCTGCACAAAAGAAAATGGCCAAAATAGTCAAATTTAATTGCGAAAGATTACAGTGAATGGTAAACCCCATGAAAATTTTGAATACAATAATAGCAGACAATTGAAAAAAGAAGACAGTTATAACTTTTTTATCGTTCCGTCAGATCAGTTTACCTATGTGTATAAAAACAATTAATTGGATTCTATAAAGTCGGCAGTGCGGAGCCTCTACTCTAGCAGTGCGGCTATCTGTAACCCGCAATCGGGTTTCCATTCCTATTCAGCTTTTTACTATAATAACGTTGGATGAGTTAGTAAAATTAAAAAGGAAAACTCAACCATTGAATACACCTATAACTCCGTTGTACAAGTAGTAAAGCAATCAGTAAATGGCGGCGGCACTAACCGGTAAGTTTCCACTTTTAAGTAGGATGACAGTGGTAATCTTATTGAAACAACCGACAGCCAGGGAATATTACCCAATATGGATTTGACAATAAAATAAATCCCAATTTCTTAATAAAACGCAGCCCGGATGTGTTGATTGCGTTTTTTGTTAGTCCCAACTATGTGGTAAAGATTAAAAACCTGGGTAGTGCGCCTGTTGAGATAAAATATGAATACAACTTGTTGAAAATGCCCACAAAAATGTTTGATTCTAACTAGCTTACTTATGTGTACGTATATAAATAATGCTCCAGGATTTTATTGATCAAATTTAAATTTCTACCCATCATCCAAATTTTTAGAAAACATTTTTTACAGCATTGTAAATAACTTTAGGCTTCCCCAGGGTGTAGTAATGTAAAACGGGCACACCAAATGCTTTTAATTCTTTGGATTGCTGAATCAACCATTCGGTACCAATTTGCTCCATATCCTCATCTGTCTTAGCTTTCAAGATGGCATCCGATAAATCTGTTGGAATATCAACATGAAATAATTTTGGTAAAATGGAGAGTTGTTTTTTATTAGTGATTGGCTTTAGCCCTGGTATAATCGGCACATCAATACCAATGGCGCGACAATCTTTTACAAACTGGTAAAATTTATTATTGTCAAAAAACATCTGGGTCATAATATAGTCGGCGCCCGCATCTACTTTTTCTTTTAGATGCAACAGGTCCGTCTGTAAATTGGGTGCTTCAAAATGCTTTTCGGGGTAGCCGGCAGTGCCAATACAAAAATCGGGTTTACCGCCATTCTTAATATCTTCTTCCTGGTAAATGCCGTTTTTTAAATCAACCACTTGTTTTAATAAGTCCACTGCATAAGCATGACCATCCAGCTCTGGTTCAAAGTTGGCTTCATTTTTTGCAGCATCACCCCTTAATACCAACACATTGTCGATGCCTAAAAAATTTAGATCAATCAATGCATCTTCGGTTACACGTTTTGTAAAACCACCGCAAATCAGGTGGGGTACCGTATCAATATTGTAATGATTCTTTATAGCTGCACAGATTGCAACTGTCCCCGGGCGTTTTCTAACCTCTACCTTTTCGAAAGTACTATCAGCCTTTTTCTTAAACATGGTTTCGCTGCGGTGATAGGTAACGTTGATAAACGCAGGTTTAAATTCCATCAAAGGATCCAAATGATCGTAAATCGACTGTATGGTTTTTCCTTTTAATGGAGGTAAAACTTCAAATGAAACGAGGGTATCCTTTGCCTGTAAAATGTGATCTGTTATTCTCATAAATATAAAATGGTATCAAAGATATATCCTAAACGCAAAAAACATTGTGTTTGTTTGCCATGGGTTTTAAATGATGATTGCAAAACGGTTGTCTTTGCAACTGCCTGCACAAATAAATGGTACTCTAAACAAACCAATAACACCAGTATACTAAAGCAGTGTTTAGTCAGTTGATTAAGAATTGGTATTGTGATCTGCTATTTTTATACAGGACTGGTTGCTTGAAAAACTGACCATGGATAATAGTAAAGTTTTATAACCAGAAAAAGAAATTGTCGCTTTATAAAAGCTGGTTACCAGCCCTCTTCGAAACAACATCCTTGCCTTCGCATACCTTTCCCTAACTTTAAAAAAATTATTTATGAAGCGGTGTTTCCTTTTTTTTCTTGTATCAAATCATTTCGCAACCAGCAGTTTTGCTCAGCAAACACAAAAGCCACCATTACATGGCAAAAACTGGATGGCTATTACCGGCAAACCGTTGGCAGCAACTGCAGGAAGCATTATTTTTCAAAAAGGAGGCAATGCGGTAGATGCTGCCTGTGCAATGCTGGCAGCCTCGTGCACTATGTGGGATGTTTTAAGCTGGGGCGGCGAAACGCAGGCATTAATTTACAATCCAAAAACAAAAAAGGTAATTGCCATCAATGCAATGGGCGTAGCACCAACCGGTGCAACCGTTGAATTTTTTAAAAGCAAGGGTTATAATTTTCCTCCGGAGTATGGACCACTTGCTGCTACAACTCCAGGTACGGCAGGCGGCATTTGCTATATGCTTGCACAATACGGTACCATGAGTTTAAAAGAAGTATTGGCTCCCGCCATGCAACTGGCGGCAGGTTATCCCATTGATGCCCAAACAGCCAATAGCATGGAACGGGGTAAAAATCTGATTAACCAATGGCCCTATAGTAAAAAAGTTTTTTTGCCGCATATCGGTGAAAAAAGAGAAGCGCCTGAGGCAGGTGAAATTTTTGTTCAAAAAGATTTACTGGTAACTCTAACTAAAATGGTGGAGGCGGAGCAAGATGCTTTACGGAAAAGGAAGACAAGAGTGCAAGCGATTATGGCGGCCAACGATCGATTTTACAAAGGCGATATTGCGAAGGAATTTGTAAGAGGATCTAAAGAACAAGGTGGACTTATCACCGTGGAAGATCTGGCTAAATGGAAGCCGGTGGAAGAAGAACCAGTGCAGGTAAATTATAAGGGCATTGACGTTTATAAATTGCAGCAGTGGACACAAGGACCAGCGCTGTTACAGTCATTGAACATACTCGAAAATTTTGATCTTAAAAAAATGGGCTACAATAGCACGCAGTACATACATACCGTTTACCAAACAATGAACATGGCTTTTGCCGATCGTGATTTTTATTATGGCGATCCTTATTTTCCACCGGCAGAACCGATGAAAGGCTTGCTGAGTAAGGAATATGCAAAATTAAGGGCCTCCCAAGTGATGGAGGATAAGAATGATGCCAACGTGGGACCAGGCGATCCTTATATTTTTGAAGGAAGGCAAAATCCGTATATCGAATTATTAAAGCAACATGCGGCCTTTACGGATACAACCAACAAATCTGGTACAGCCATCCCAAAACATGATCAGCAGGCAGTAAATTTTAGCATATCAAATTCTGAAATATATCTGGCATCACAGAGTCTGGAAGCCTCCCCTTTTGGCGGAGGTTTGGAGGGGGCGGCTTATTATGATCGCTTATGGCGTGGTACCACGTCGGTAGAAGCTGCTGACAAAAATGGCTGGGTAGTATCAATTACACCGAGTGGCGGCTGGTTGCCTGCCTGTATTGCCGGCAACACCGGTATCGGTATGAGTCAGCGGATGCAAAGTTTTGTGCTGGATAGTGCCATCAATCCTTTCAATGTAGTTGCACCGGGCAAACGGCCAAGGGTAACGCTCACCCCAACGCTTGCAATGAAAGACGGAAAACCTTTTTTGTCTTTTGCAGTACAGGGCGGAGATACGCAGGATCAAAACCTGCTCCAATTCTTTTTGAATATGGTGGAGTTTAATATGACGGTGCAGCAGGCTTGCGAAGCGGCCAATATCAATACCAATCAACTGTGGCTTTCACTCGGCGGATCGAAAATTACGGACCGTTTGCCCAAACCCGGCAATCTGTTATTGGGTAGCAAAACCCCCGAGCGTGTTCGGAATGAATTGATTAAAATGGGGTACACCCTTAGTTTCGGTGAACGCACCAGCGGCCCGATCAATGCTATTTATTTTGATTGGAAACATGGTTCTTTCTGGGGAGGAAGTTCAAACAACGGTGAAGATTATGGTATTGGATGGTAAGGATAATGAAATCATGAATGAATAATTTTCTTTAAAGCATTGATTAAAAATTTTGTTAGGAGTAAAACGTTTAAGAATAAACACTTTTACTGCTTCAAGGGTTAAACATCACTGAGACATTATATTTAATTTCTCTACTTTATCAACCTTTTGGGTACGGTACTCGTTTATTAGAACAGTAACAAATTTTGTGATTCAAAAAGGTCGAGTCACGGAACCGGCGAATAAATAAATCATTGACCTGCTAATCATCAAAACACACATGAAAGTTTTTCAATCAAAGCACCATGAAATTTTGCTAAGTGATGCCGTTTTAGATGGCGAAAAGTTTTTGTCGGAATACAATGCGTTGCTTGTGGAACTCTTAATTGTGCGCAATATTAGCGAGAAAAAGACTTTCGAAGCTGTTATCCAATACACCATTACGTCAAAGCCCTTTTTAACGGCTTCTTTATTAAGAAAGAAAACATTGCCCGCCTTTAATTTTTTGGTTTGCAAAAATTAATTTCACTTGAACAATGAATAATGATGGGATATTTGAATTTAACCACTTTCATTCCATCAATCTGCCAAAGCAGAATAAACAAGTGCTCTGAATTTTTCTACCACATCACCGTGACTGCCACCTTGTAACTGCCGGTAAAAAAGCAGTACCATTTTTTCTTTTGGATCTACCCAGTAAGAAGTTGCAAAAGCACCGCCCCAGCTAAAAGTACCTTCATTCGCGGGTGTGCGGCCACTGCCCCGTTCTGTTACTACCTGAAAGCCAAGCCCAAACTTATCGGCACCCAAACTGAGATCGCCAATCTGGTTCATGGTCATCATTCTTACACTGTTGCGACTAAGTAACTGTTTTCCATCATACTTACCTCCATTTAATAGCATCTGAAGAAAAACAGCATAATCATACGCTGTAGATGAAAGTCCGGCCCCACCTGAATAATAACTGCTTTTGATCAACGGGTAGTTCACCACCGTTGGCCCATTGAGCATATTGCCGTCTGATTTTTCAAGGTGTCCCAGCGAATCTTCTGTATATAAATTTACCAGTCTGCCAGCCTTTTCTTGCGGGATAAAAAAATAAGTATCCTTCATACCCAGCGGATCAAAAATGCGGGTTTTGAAAAAATCATCGAGCGAACTTCCCGAAACCACTTCTACCAAACAACCCAGCAGATCGGTATTTAACCCATAGGTAAATTTTTCACCCGGTTGGTGCATCAATGGCAGTTTCCCCAAACGGTTCATGGCCGCCAGCAGGGTACTGTTTGAAACGCCTATACCTGCGGTAATATCATTTTTTGCATAAATGGCATTGGCTTCCTTACTGCCGATTTGGGCATACCCAAGGCCGGAAGTATGTGTCAGCAGGTCCCTAATGGTGATCTCCCTTTTAGCCGGGATTGATGTATAGCTTGTATCAGTTGCAATGAATTTTTCCAGTACAGTTTGCTTTCTAAACGCAGGAATATATTTTGAAACAGCATCATCTAACAGCAGTTTGCCTTCTTCAAATAACATCATGATGGCAACGCTTGTAATGGCTTTTGTTTGTGATGCAATCCTGAAAATGCTTTCTTTCTGCAAAGGCGCTTTAGTTGATATGTCATTGTAGCCAGCACCTTTATAATACACCATTTTTCCATTGCGAATGATCAATGCTACGCCTCCGTTCATCCATTCCTTTTGAGACCACTCGTTCATAGCCTGTTCAATTCGTTGTAAACCCTGTGTTGAAAATGCTGCTGCCGCTGCATTGGTAGCAGGAACGATTTTTTGAGCAGATAAAGGGGCTACCTGAATCAAAATGAAACTTAACAGGAGAATTTTATTTTTCATTTGCTTTTTTTAAAATTAACTGTAAACGATTGATTTTATTCACCTGGGTGATAGGTTTTTTTCGCTTGTTTCATAACATCTGCTTTGTAAAAAAGCACGTCTTTAAATTTCCCCTGGGTGTACATTTCAAGCTGGTCGTTAAAATGTGGTGATTTTGGATCGCTACTTTCTCCTCCGGCCAGCAATGATTTTGCAATTACCTTTTTACCAAACTCTACCGCACACACAAAGCTATTGCCGCTAACGCCATATCGCTTTTTTGTTCCCGGAAAATAACGGCTGTTGTAGGAAGGCAACATGCCCCACAGTGCAGAGGCAAAAGGAACCGGCATACTGGGCAACTGATCATTGTATTGTTGATTGATGTCGCTGCTCACCCGCTGGTAGCGGTTGATATCGCCCCAGGGGATTTGCCATTTTCCAAATTTGTCGGATAATTCGGTTACAACTTTTTGAAGCGGGACCAATAAATCGTTTGCGGTTGCATTTTTAACGAAGTATTTTGTAACGGTTACCTGATCATCTTCTCCGTCTTCGATATAAATTTTTCTAAGGTTAGCTGTTAGCAATTGTGCCCATTCGATGGCAAGTGTTGTTGCTACTGATTTTTCTGCAGCATAATAATCCCAGTGTTTTAAAATGTTAACCGGGTCTTCCAGTTGGAGAAAAGTCGAATCGCCGGTTAATTTACTTTCTTCATACAATTTAACCAATGCCGGTATCAACCCTTCAAAAGCGGCCAGGTAGGTATCATAACCTGCAGCGATGGTTTTATCGATCGTAAATCCGTTTTGATTACTCAGTACTTTGGCAGCATTGATGCCCCGGAAATTTTCACCATCGGGTGCCATGTAAGATGGGTAATTACCCTTTTTAGGACTACTGGTGCCGGAAACTGAAAAGGGAGTGGAATTACAGTTTTGAATCCACCCGGTTGCTGGGTTGTACACATGTACAATTTCGTTCAGGGTATGCAGGCCTTTCCATTCTGTGGCCGAAATGCTTCCATCAACCGGTTTACTCCAGTTGAGTGTTTTATCTCTTCTGGGAACAAAATCTCCATGCCAGTAAGCGATGTTTCCCTTGTTGTCAGCAAACACGGTGTTGTTGGAGGTGTTGGCATAAAGCGACATATTCTTTTTGTAGTCTTCGAGCCCTTTGGCTTTGGTGCGTTCCCAGCTTTGAATCAAACTGGTGAGGGAACGGTTGTAGCCTTTCACACTGATGTACTTACCATTTCGTTTAGCCATTACAGGGCCATGATGGGTATAAAAGCCGGTGAAGTTTTTCGTTTGAATCAGGTTGTCTTTTTTAACACGAATGGTGATTTTTTGCTTTGCTACCGGACGTAATTTTTGATCATATTCATACAACAACTGATCGTTTTTTTGAACGAATTTTTCTTCGTACAGGTCGGCCACATCTACATTGCTGGAAGTGTGCATCCAGCCACAGTACTCATTAAACCCCTGGTAAATAAAAAACTGCCCCCAGGTAACTGCACCGTATACATTCAATCCTTCTTCACTTACCATTTGCACCTCAGGCCTGAAATAAAAGGTTACATGCGGATTGATGTATAGTATGGCGTTTCCCGATGCCGTTTTAGAAGGCGCAATCGCAAAACCGTTGGAGCCTGTGGTTATTTCTTTAAACTTATTTTCTGTTGATGCTACAGGCAACACGCTACCGGTATAGAAATTTTTTACATCTGCTTCGGTTATATCACCCGTGCTGATGGCGCCAATACTTCCGTCTGTCCATAACAATGGATACCAGGGTTGAAACCGTTCAAGCAAAGCCGGTTTAACAGTTGGATGTTTATATAGATAATAGTTGATGCCATCTGCAAAAGCGTTCATTAATTTTTGCAACCATAGGGGACTTTTTTTATAATCTGCTACCGCATCGGCAGAATCTATGATGAGCTTTAGATAAAGATCGTTGTACAGTTCGGATTCGCCTTTTACCTCAGAAAGTCGACCGAGTTTTTCAATATAGTTCATCTCTACCCGCTGAAAATCATCTTCGCATTGGGCAAACAATAATCCAAAAACAGCATCTGCATCTGTTTTACCGTAAATATGTGGGATGCCCCAGTTGTCACGGATAATGTTTACCCGCTTTGCTTGTTGCTGCCAACGATTGATGTCAGTTTTGGTAAATGATTGAGCAAATAATTGAACCGGAAAAAAGAAAATCAGGAATATTTTTTTCATTTATTGAATTAAGTAATTGTGTTAGACACTACAAAGAGTTCAAATTAACTTTTACATGACAGGTGAAACGGTTTTAAGAAATAGCGTACGTTATTCATTGCTTCCCTTATCTCCCACAAACCAATGCTCTTTGTCTTTAAACAATACATTGAAAGTGGTGAGCGAACCATATACCCTGGTTATGTATTGCTGTAGGTTTACTTTGTCTGCATCGGTCAATATTTTATGGCTATTGATGTTTTGTTCAAGTACCCGCAGCCGGTCACGTAGCATTACAATTTTGTGAAAGAAAATGTCAACCGGAATTTCTTTAGGCTTTTGGGTTTTATCATACGGTTGCAAAAGCATGGTGCCGCCTTTCCAGCGGTCGCCCAAGGGAACAATTTCGGTAACATCTGCCCATAGGCGCAAAATTTTCAGGAGTGATTTTTCAGTGGCTGAAACGGTTTCTACCTCCACTGTTACATTTTCAGGAATAATTTCATCCAAATTTTGATCGGTTTTGTCAATCTCTTTTACACCATGGTGAATAAATGAAATAAGATAGGTGGCATAACGAACACCACAGATAACGCCAGGGCCATATTGCGTATGTTGTAACCGGGTGCCAATGCCTAAAGTAGTTTGATCCATAAATAAGGCTTAAAATATTAAGGTTGATTGTTGAAGGTTTGTTGAATTATTGATGTAACGGTTTGTTATATTACCTTCAGTCATAAACGGTGTAATGATCAGTTTTTAACTATTAACCTATTTGAAATCTCAATTTATAAAAACTTCCTAATCTCAATTTCTTTTATTTTCCCTTATCAGCAATTCTTTTTTAAATTGGTAGGAGGCATTTAAGATGTATTGATAAAACTCCATGGTAGACGCCATTTGAGTAAACTCAAAATCGGGTCGGTAAAGAGTCATAAAATTTTCCAGATCAGCACCCTCCAGCCGGGTGATCCTTTTTACAGCAGCTTTATTAAACCGGTATTTGATATAATTTTCCTGCTCCTGTTCCAGCAGCCGATCCTGCATTTTGCGCAGTTGTTTGTTTCTTTTGAATCGGAAAATATTGATGAACTCCCCCAGATCAAGTCCTACCGTGCCAGAGCCAGGGTTAATGGAAGATGAAATCCCAGGTTTTTCGTACCCAAAAATTTTACTATAGTACTGTCTGTTTTCAATAGAATCCTGCCTGAAATTTTTCGAGTACACTTTCACTTCCTTCAAGGTTTTAAACTTTTCAACCACCCGTATGTGCAGGGCGATGTCAAAATTCCCAATTTTGGGTATCTGTTTAACCGCAAATTTTGCAGTTGGCTTATTGTTGTAAATAAAAGTAATTGAATCCTTATCCGAGGTTACGATTTCATAACGGCCGCTTGAATCTGTGATGGACTGGGTACCATTGCTGCTTTTTACCAAAACGTTTACCACAGGAATCGTTTTGGTGGAGTCATAAACAGTACCACTTATGGTGAGTTGACCAAAAGCAACGACACCTGTAAAAAACAGGAGCAGTATAATACAATATATTTTAATCTGATTTTGCAGGTGGTTTAGGTTATTGTTTACAATATTACATTAACAAAATTTGTTTTGTTTATTGTGTAGATGATTTAACGGCTATTTTGCATCTGAAATAAATTTTGAATTACTTCCGGATAGTGCTTATGTTCGAGCATGTGAATTTTTTCTGCCAAACTTTCCGGTGTGTCTTGCGCATTAATATTGCAATTAGCCTGAAAAATAATATTACCGTGATCATACAAATCATCAACATAATGAATGGTAATGCCACTTTCTTTTTCGCCGGCTGCAATGATAGCCTCGTGAACTTTTGATCCGTACATACCCTTTCCACCATATTTTGGTAAGAGCGCCGGGTGAATATTGATGATTTTGTTGGGAAATGCCCTGATTAATTGTATAGGTACCTTCCATAAAAAACCGGCAAGAACTATAAACTCAATTCCTCTTTCTTTTAACTGATTAAGATAGCCGTCCCCTCTAAAGAATGTTTCTTTCTCAATTAAAAGTGTTGCTATATTATTTTTAGCTGCAATCTCCAACACACCGGCTTCTGGTTTGTTACATACAATTAGGTCAATGGTATAATTGGCTATTCCTTTGCTGGTTAATAACATAGATTGTGTAATAATTTCTTCTGCGTTGCTACCGGCGCCACTGGCAAATATTGCAACCGATACCGATGTTTGTTTTTTGCCGCCCATGCGATTCCAGATTTTCGTGAGGTATTTTATAAAAAATTTAAATTGGCCAAAGGGAATACTGATAAATAAAACACAAAAAGGCCAAAGTAATGTAACCAGAAGTATATATAGTAAAACCCAAAGAAAACCTTTTTCCAGGGCTGCAAATGCGAGGAGCTTTCTTGCCGCAATACCACAAAGGCTACCTCCAAAAGCGAAAGTAAAGATAATAAGTGCAAGGTTTGTTCCATTCACCTGCCAACGTTGTTTCAAATTCTTAAACATTACGCAAAAGTGTGCTAAAAATTCGTCAAAAAACAGCTTGGAAATAAAAAAAGATAATGTCATAATTTGTTTACAAATTTATGACAACTACTACATGATACATTCAACAATTCGCTGAAAATCAAGCCTGGCGTGAAAAAGTTTTTTTTTGAAATGTTGATATTATGTCAATATCCTGTCTTATTTTTGCAGCCATTGAAGGATATTTTTCCACACCAGACACCCGTTTTCAACAGTATGACTCCGAATAGAAAAGTCTTTAAAAACATTTTAGCAAGCGTTTTATTTATAGTGTTGGTCTCTTTTACCAATACAAGTTATGCCGCAGATGGCGAGGCGCTGTTCAAAGCTAATTGCGCTAACTGTCACAAACCATTGGAAGAGTACATCGGTCCGATGTTACAAGGTGCCAGAAAAAGAGCTCCTAATCCAGAGTGGGCTATAAAATGGGTTAACAACGTGAATTCAATGCTGGAAACCGATCCTTACGCAAAGGGCTTATTGGCAAAGTATGGTTCCCGTATGACGCAGTTTAATCTCAAAAGAGAAGAAATCGTAGCAATTTTAGATTATGCAGATGCTTATACTGCTCCAGTTACCGTTGTGCCAGTTGGAGGTGTTGCTGTTCCGGCAGAAGATAACTCATTACTATTTGGAATTCTGACATTAATACTTGCGGTAATAGCTATGGTGTTACTACAGGTAAATAGCAGCCTT
>Ga0105045_10000567_pt1 | contig 27585 bp, 25 predicted proteins | sample MAT02_FD_78089 | JGI IMG/M metagenome (GOLD analysis project Ga0105045, IMG submission 78089) | Freshwater microbial communities from Lake Fryxell liftoff mats and glacier meltwater in Antarctica - MAT-02 (megahit assembly) | ecosystem: Environmental > Aquatic > Freshwater > Ice > Liftoff... | reverse complement strand
TTAACTCAGCATCTGGCAGTACCAAAATTCTCGACGGTGAAACACGATGCCCGGACTGAAAAGTAGTAAAGATGCAGGCAATCGGCAGGTAAATAAATTCCAAACAATGATTAGCAAAATCAAAAGTTACCCTCTCCTCGGGAGGATCGCGCCTTGCCCGGGGAGGGAGTTGAACATCGCTATGTCGAACTCACATGGCTTCCCGTCTGTACGTTTGCCCTCCCCTCGCTGCACTCAACCCTCCCAGGGGGAGGGTGACTTTGTTTTCACAAAACTGACCCATTTGCGGTCGCAAATCTTCGCACCTATTAGTCTGTCTAGGAAGCGCTTTCAGCGAAAGTCGGCTTCTCTGACTTCACTTTAACTCGGTCGTTTTGTCCGACGAACTCGAGGATTGCTCGCGTGCCGCCATCTCCAAGTCGTGGCTTGGCGAGCCGCAAGATGCGAGTATATCCGCCCGGACGATCGACAAATCGCGGAGCAATCTTTTCGAACAAGATCGCAGTCGCTTCCTTATCTCGAATCATCGAGATCACACGACGTCGCGCTGTGACACCAGGAGCACGCGCCGCGCACCACTTGGCCCAGTTATCGCTTTTTCGCCAAGCAGTGTAAGCTTCGCCCGTATCTTTGGAACCACGAATCGCGGTTGTACCAAATTCTTTAGCAGCCTCATCGGATGCGACCGTCTTGGCCGCAATGGTGACGCACTTCTCGACCATCGAGCGAACTTCCTTCGCCTTTTCGATGGTCGTGATGATACGGCCCTTTACTTTCGGGATATTCGCTTCGCCTTCGTACGTATCGCGTTCAGTCAGGAACAGCGCTGCGCAAAGGTTGGCAAAAAGAGCTTTACGATGGCTTGGGGAGCGCCCTAGCACTCGACCGCGTCGCATATGTCGCATGATTCAATCCAAATACAAACTGTGATTAAACTAAATTACTGCCCGCTGTGGGCTATCGAGGAACCGATGGCACTCGCATGCCGAGGTGAAGATTCATTGCCGTCAATCGCTCGCGAACTTCCGCCAGGGTCGTTTCGCCAAAATTTCGCACCTCAAGAAGCTGGTCTTCGGTTCTGATCACCAAATCGCGAAGGTTGCGAATGCCTTCTGCTTCCAAGCAGTTGTTGGCACGCACTGATAACTTCAAATCCGCGATAGTCATATTGAGACGGCTCTCAAGTTGAGCCTCTGCCGACCCAGGTCCACCACGTGATGTGGCGAAGACTTGCTTACCGAGTTCGGCGTATTGCACAAAGGGATTGAGGTGCTTGCGGAGGATTTTGGTCGCTTCGACTAAGGCCATCTCAGGCCCAACCGAACCGTCGGTCCAGATCTCAATGATCAAGCGATCAAAGTTGGTTTTTTGACCAACCCGGGTTTCTTCGACTTCGTATCGAACGCGTGTCACGGGTGAAAAGACCGCATCGACGGGAATGATTCCGATTTCGTGATCACCAGTGCTGTGTTCCGTTGCAGGCACATAGCCGCGACCATTCTCGACAACCATTTCCATCATGAACGGAACGTCGGAAGTCAACGTTGCCAGGACGCAATCTTTATTGACGATCTCAACATCCGCATCCGTCTCAACGTTAGCACCTGTGATTACGCCAGCTTTGTTGCTTTCGACCGTGATGACCCGGGTCGACTCGCTATGATTTTTAACAACTAGGCTCTTTACGTTCAGAACGATTTCAGTGACGTCTTCCAACACACCTTCAATCGAAGAGAATTCGTGCTGGGCACCGCGGATTTTGATCTGAGTAACAGCACTACCTTCGAGCGACGACAAGAGCACACGGCGGAGGCTATTGCCTATCGTCGCGCCGAAACCTCTTTCGAAAGGTTCTGCCGTGAACTTTCCATAGTTGGCATTCAGCGAAGCACGATCGACAGTTACCGCGCTTGGAAGCTCCAAACCTCGCCAACGAACATGCATACTCATAAATTATGGATCCAATTGAAGTGTGTATGAAAAAAAGCCTGGCACGATCGAGCAGGACAAACTTAGCCTAGCAAATTTAGCCTAATCAGATCGAGCCATCCCTAGTCAGCCACAACAGCAGCCGACCAAGACCATGAAGCTCGAACTAAACTCGACGCTTCTTACGTGGACGGCAACCATTGTGAGGAATTGGCGTCGTATCTTGAATCAACTTAACCGTGATACCTGCCGACTGAAGTGCAGTGATAGCACTTTCTCGTCCAGAACCCGGCCCCTTGACTCGAACTTCCAACTCCTTGACACCATACTTCGCAGCTTTTTCAGCCGCTTGCTGTGCAGCCACTTGACCAGCAAAAGGAGTGCTCTTTCGAGACCCCTTGAATCCGCAAGTGCCCCCACTTGCCCAGCAAAGCGTATCGCCCTTGCCATCGGTAATGGTGACGTGCGTGTTGTTGAACGTCGACTTGATGAACGCGATCCCGTTGGTTACGTTCCGACGGACTCGACGACGCTTGTTAGCGTTCGCTGCGTTATTATTAGTACTTCCAGCTTTCGCCACGATTTATACTGCCTTCAGTGATGACTCTCGATATACGCATCCGGTGGGTATATCTTTTCCAACTTAGAATTTTAACAATCGCCCGAAAACAGTATTTGAGTTCGACCGATCTGAAAACCGATAACCAAACGTTAAGAACTATTTCAAGTCCTTGACGCCCTTCTTGCCCGCAACAGTCTTTCGAGGACCCTTACGAGTTCGTGCGTTCGTCCGCGTGCGTTGACCGCGAACTGGCAGTCCAGCTCGGTGCCGCATTCCGCGATAGCACTTAATTTCCCGAAGGCGGTGAATATTCTGTCCTATTTGGCGACGAAGCGGACCTTCGACCGTATAGTCGCGTTCTGCCAGCGAAGCCAAGCGGCTCAATTCATCTTCGTCGAGATCGCGAGCCTTTTTGGTAGGATCGATCTGAGTCTTGACGCACAACTCGCGGGCTGTGTGGGAACCGATTCCGTACAAATATGTTAGCGATATCTGAATTTGTTTATCATTCGGGATATCGACCCCTAGCAAACGCGGCATAAAGCCGTCTCCTCAATCAAAACGCCGTATAATTCCGTCGACCCGAATCTCTTTGGACAAATGCCGAGATCGAGACTGCTCTTTATCGAGCCGCGTAGTGTAGACGGTAAATACCCAACCTTGCAAGGCTTGTTGGGAACTGGATTTTGATTTTCTCGACAGCTTCCGGGCGCTGACACCCAAATATTTGCCATTTTCGCACAATGTGAGCCTCCTGCGATTGCTAAAATGTCACCCAACTCGAGCGGATTTTAAAACGTCCGAAAGCCGCCCTTGCGGTAGTAAGAGGTTTTTCAAGGAAATCGTGATCTATCGCTCGACGGCTGATAACTCAGTTTGAAATACTACGTTGCCATGGAGGCGACTTGGGGCTGGCTTTGCAGGCGATCGAAGTCCGGATAAAACTTAGCGGGACGCGCTGGCCACTCTGGGCCGATCTTGTCAATAACTTTAAAAAACAAATTTAAAAAAACCGGAACCCCCCTCTATTATGTCGATTGATTCAGATCGTGATCAGGTTTTGGAGCTTACACAAAAGCTTTTGGTAGCGGCCACAAGCGGCGATTGGGACACCTATGTGGAGCTTTGCGATCCATCGCTGACCGCCTTCGAACCGGAAGCGGCTGGCAACCTGGTAGACGGTCTCGATTTCCATCATTTTTATTTCAAACTACCTGGCGGCGGCGATTCCCCGATTCAATCGACCATCGTTGCGCCTCACATTCGAATCATGGGAGATGTAGCTGTCATCGCCTACGTTCGATTGACCCAGAAGCTTCGAGATGGAGCTCCGATCACAGCAGCGATGGAGGAAACAAGGGTTTGGCAAAGACACGGAGTCTCCTGGAAGCACGTCCATTTCCATCGAGCCCCGACGGGGCGATAGGATATTGTTAGCTGAGGTTTTTATGGGGGGCATCAGGCTCAGCTGATAAGGGTTTGCACCTTTGCGCTAACTTCGATCAGAACAAGCGACGGACGCAATCTATATCCAATGCTTATACTCCGGTAAACGCCAATAGGCAAAGCGTTGAAATCGAACAAGCAATCCTACTTAGACGTTCGTTCAGGGATTTTTCCAACAACCAAAGTCGGTTCCGATTTTTCCTTGAGTGCAGGTTGTGCGGATTCCGATACTACCCTTCGAGATACCTCAGTTTTGTTTTCTCAGTTCGGCCCAGTTGGGCTTTTGGGGGGAAGTTTTCATGCTTCGGATATTCGCGCTCGCGGTCTTGTGCGTCGTTGCGGTACAGTCGTTCGACATTTCAGCAGCCTCGGCACAACAGCCGCAAGCCTACGGGCAAGCATGGGGAAACAATCAAGGTGCTCGCGATTTCAATCGCTTCCAGCACTACCCTTACGTCTACTACCCGCAAAACTTCTACGGTAGCGAATACTACCGAAGCAGTGATAGCATGTATTACCGCTATCCCGCCGAGATGCAAATTCCAGTCTACAACCGTCAGTGGCACAACTACTACCCGGAAAAGCAACGCTACCACTGGGGCCACCAATTCATTCTTGACGTGTTCTAAGGGACTGTCGTGGAGTATCTTCCCCAGGCACTAGTGCAAAACCGAAGGTGATGTAGCGGCCGATCTTGATCATGTAGCGAAACTCAGCAAAGAGTTGAAGCCGAAAGCATTGACGGCTTCCGCTACATCGATTCTAAATGAGAATTCCATTGCAATTTCAAGAATGATTTTGTTGGTTTAGCCCGTGTATGTTGCTGTGGATACTGCAGTTCTGGCGGCCTAAATCAGTGGAAGTGCAACCATCTTGGGATGTGTCACTTTGGGACAACTCCGCAGTTCACTCTTCCGCCTATTCCATTTGCTAATCCGGTGAACTCGACTCAGTCGGCTCCCGTTGCGACGGGCGCGGGAATTCCTGCATACGCTCAACCCGCCGCCGCTTTTCGACAACCCTACTCGCCTCCGCTGGCCAATGTCTAAGCGGCACCGCCAACGAGCTTCCAGCAGCCCTCCAATGCACCTGCAGCTCAATGCCAAAGATAGCGAATGTGCTATCGAGTGCTGACGACGCGTGTTCCAGAAAAGCGATCGTGCCAGGATACCGGATTACTAAGGTTCACAAAAAAGCTGAATGGCTCGAATGGAATTAATCGGCAAAACGTTCGGCCAATAATCTGTCCTGTGCTGGGGCGGCCACCACTTGCTGAAATGACTTTAGTCCCAATGGCCATCTTCCCGAAAGTTTTACTGGTGGTTGATTCCAGCACAATGTAGTAAACGAAAAACATTAAAACATTGACGGCATTGAAGACAGTGATTGCGATCAAGAAGTTAAAATCGCCGTTGAGTCCATAGAAGCAAACCAGCGCGATCAAACCACCATTCAGAAGTTGCAAAAGTCCAAGGGCTAAGTTATCTACGACGAAGGTACCGAATCGCTGCCCCCCGCTAGCAATGTTTTTAGATCCCGATGATCTTTGCATAGGGGTGTCAGAATAGCTACGAGGATCTGTATAGCTAGCGGCGTATGGGTTGTTTAACGGATTATTTGACATACATCATCACAATGGATCGAGATGGGTAACCAGAACTCGGTAAGAACTGAGTTCGAAATTATCTCGAATGGGTAGCCAAGTCAATCGCCCAAGGTTCAGTCCGTCGATGCGCTGCCGTTCAAAATCATGTAACCTACCACCGTTGTTACGGAGAATCACGAGAGATTGCTTTCTCATGAATCCTGTTGTTGGCTTGCTTCAGCCGTTCAGGCCAAACGAAGGTTGGTGATTGTGCTGGATCGTATCCTTCCAAGTGCTCTGTAAGTCGCGTGACGGGTTTGGTGTACTTCAATTCCGTTTCTCCAAAGACCTCTCGACACAATCCGGCCAGTCCAGGGTCGTACTCAATTAGTTGCTGACGCAAGTGCACATGATTATGGTCGTGGTCATTGACTCGATTATTGTCAAACCAGGACTGAACACCTTCGGCAAAATACTCATAATGGTTTGTCGAAGCGTATTTTCCCTTCCACAAACCTGCTTGCATTGCACTGTCGTAGGTTGCTTTCGTACGGCTATCAAAAGTCGGATCGACATTCATCATGCCGCGCAGGTGGATGTTGTGCGCGAACTCGTGAATGAGGATGCATTCTTGCTCGTAGGGATCGCCTGCATAACCCAGCAAGTTTTCTTCGGCACATGAGCAAAAGGGATCTGTCTCGCTACCACCGAGCCCTCTGGCCCTCGCGTCCCAGTAGTCTCTCCCTGCTAAACCAGCAAATTCGGGCATCGATCCTTTTGCAAGAGCAGCAAACTCGGGTTGGTCGGTCGTGAACTCGTTACAACCGAGTATGCATAACCTTGCACCACTCTGGATCATCGCCTCGCGCACATCCGGTCGTTTTGCCAGCATCAAATTCACGAGATACTCGGCTTCTTTCAATGCATAGGGATTTACTTGATTAGATGCAACAATGGGAAATCCACTTGCGTTAATTCGCTGAGAATAGAACGAGGGTATGCCGTCTAGACTTGCCGGATCGAAACGAAACCCTTGGATAAGTACTTCACTGGCCACCATTGCCTCGGTTTTGTCGTCGCGTCCGACGATCACGAATCGATGCCCGATCGTGGTTGAAATGGCAGTCTGATCCCCCGGAGCGACAACCCCATTGGGCACACGTTCATCGTCGGACTTTAGCCAGTAGACCTCGATTGTATGGTTGCTGCCGTTGATGATCTGTAATCTAGCTGGTGAACTATCATGTTGGGCAGAGGCATTTTCGGCAGAGGCATTTTCGGCAGATGCATGTTGGGCAGAGGTCGCATCACCGTAAACAGGAAAAACGAACACGACTAGGTTGGAGCATAACAAGATCGTCTTGATTGCAATACCAAAGGGGAACGTCGAGCCTGTCGAGTTGCGAAATCGGTTCATAAACTAGCATCGTTATAAGAGTTAGAAACCTGGAGAGCGGATAGAGCTGGCCCGATGAAAATAACGCTAGAGAAAAACTGACGTTGATGTAGCCGCCAATGTTGATCATGTAGCGAAACTCGTCAAAAGTTTTGGTCGAAAGCCTTGACGGCTTCCGCTATATCTATTCGAGAATTACTTTAATTAAATCCATGGAAAAACCCAGTGAACTTTTGAGGAATCCACTGGGTTTAGCAAATCATACGATTTAGGTGACGCTTCTCGCAAATTCAATTGCTTGGCGGGACGCCTGGAAGTCCCGCCGGCAACTTAATTTTGCCTGGATCGGCGAGCGCTTCGGCATTAAAATCAGGACTTGTCTTCGGGTCAGGCGTACTCGCTCCGCATCCGGTTAACGTGGCTGATACAGTAACGAGTAAGAACAAAAACAGTCGCATGGATAGGAATCGACCTTTTCAATGTAGTTCAAAACGAGAAAAATCACGCTGGCAAACTTAATTACCGTTCATCATTTGGTATGACACGTCCATCGGCGATGCCGTTCAAAGCGATATAGACTCGGTTGTCGATATTTGCCGTTACAAAACTCACACTTCCGTCTCCATACCCAGCATTCATCCCACCAATATGGAAGCTCGATGCTCCGGGCCACTCTGCATTGATTCCCCAGGCACAAATGTACATTGGCGGTACAACATATGGCGAAAAACTAGAAAATGAAGAGGAAGGCGCTCCATCAAATCGCCTAACTGTAATGCCGTTTTCGGCGCTCGAATAGCCGCTTGGTCCGTTGACACCAAGAAATGCTGCACGGAACACTTGCTCCGGTGCTCTACGACGAACTCCAGTTCCCGATGACCAAAACGCTCCGCCACCGAAGCCGGTCGAATCCGTTTCGCCAATAATCATAGTGTTGGATGTACCATCGGTGATGTTTTTCAAGCCGTTGGTCCTCGTTGGTGCGAACATCCCGGAATAGTCGCCCGGTCCTAAAATCAACGATAATGTGGGATCGTTGGCGTTGACCCAACCTTGATTTAGATCGGCCGTTGGCCACCAGTGGAAACCCTCGGACCCAGAGTAATTTGTCAGCCCAAGTCGTGAGGTCACAGCGCCTTGTGGCAGGTTGAAACTGCTTTGGACGGCCTCGTAGGTCGCATCAGATGGGCATTTCAACGTTGGCAGAACCGTTGTAACAAAAGGTTGTCCTGCCGCCGGCAAGCGATAATTGACGGTTGAGTAAAGCGGAGCTTGCTCAAGGTTTGGTAAAATTGCAGTGAGCCATGTGTGATGGTACGGAAGAGTATACGCACCTCCTGCCGGTGGGACAGGTCCTGCGCCCCATATCACGCTCATGGGAAACTTTTTGTAGGAATCATGGTAGTTCTGTAATGCTAAGGCCACTTGCCGCACATTACTCGAGCACGACATTCTTCTGGCTGCTTCTCTTGCCTGCTGGATCGCAGGAAGCAGGAGCCCAGCTAGAATTCCAATAATCGCAATCACTACCAGCAACTCAACCAGGGTAAAACCCTGATGGCGGCGTCGACCAACAGAAAAACGCATGAGAAAAACTCTTTAAATTAGGAGGCACGAGAAGATTAAAAGGAGAAAAACACCCCTTAGGTCCACGTTAAGCGTTTTATCGTCACGTCGCAAGCTGCAAAAAGAATTGTTTCTTATTTTCGACTGTTTTTTCTGACAGGGGCTTACACTCTGGGCTCCGTGATCAGTTTTTTTAAACTTGGAAGTACCTAGCGAGATGTCTACATCATCTGGGCTAGCGAGCTTTCGCAGACGACCACCACTGGCTCTGCGGGGGCATTTTCCAATTCCGAATCAAATGTCGAGTCGTAGAGATCGAACATTTGCTTCTGGACACGAATGGCCTTGAGTAGCGTCCAGATATGCGAAGGCGAAAACTCGCTTGGCTGACTCAACGCGACCGAGTCCAGTTCTTCGGCAACCGCAGCGGTCTGGTCTTCGATCATTCGCATGCTTTGTTCCGCTATTATTAGGCATTCCGGTAGCGATTCTTCGGTAATCTGCTGATTCGAAACGAGCATCACCAACATCAAGCGAATAAGTTGTTGATCGTTTGACGCTGGACGTAGCGCTTGCGTCGAAGAAAGTAAGTTCAGTAAATTCATCTCGGCGAGTTTTCCTAAGACTTGGAGAGGACAATCAAAAGGACTGTACGTTGCCAACATAGCCGAGCAAATGAAACAACGAGATAGGCAGCGATTGCACCGACTTCTGCGTTTTTTGTCGCCGCCCAGATGCTACAGTCGTTACAATCTGAATGAAGATAATCACTCTGAGGTGACTGGCGCAATGAACAATAATTCAAAACGCCCAAGCAAGTAACACGATAACAACACGCAGCGCAGACTAGTGAATCGGATTGATCGTCAAGAATCAGTTGCTTGCGTGGCTTGTTGGTATGGGCAGAACGGCCCTTCGCCTTAGGAGTGCGTCAGGTTGAAAGATACTCAAATTTGATCTTAGTTCCTTAATTCCAAATATTAGCCTGCGTCGTGACACCTTTAGCTATCGCTTTTTCGTTTCTTGCACTTTCGATCACATTGCTTCTAATCGATCTGATTTTGCCTTCCGCCGGTGTGCTGTTGGCACTGGCAATCCTATGCGGTATTGCTGCCGATGTATTTGCCTTTCGTGCGGGAACCAAAGCTGGAATTTGGATGCTCATTGGCGAACTCGCGTTGGTACCCTTGGGAGCCTACCTATTCGTGAAATGGTGGCACCTGACTCCTTTTGGCAAACGAATGATTATCCCCATACCGCAATCGAAACCATTTACTTGGGAGAGCGACAAACTGGTCGGCAAGGAAGGCATTGCAATGGAGGACTTCTTACCCACTGGGAGAATCATGATCGACGGGAAGTTGTTTGACGCCATGAGCAGCAAAGCAACCATTTTAAAAGATCAGCGAGTAGTTGTCGTGCTCGAAGAGATGGGACAATTGTTTGTCACGCCAAAAGAAATCGATTCGCCAATCGATCCCTTGGATTTGAAAAACATAACTAGTGAACAGCGAGCCGTAACCGACAGAATGAACTTACCAGCGCAAGATCTCGGAATTCAGTCGCTCGATAGCTGACAAGTTGGTGGAGGGATGTCGCGATAGACTTGGTGACAGGCGATACAATTATCCTTCATGCTGGTAAGCGACCCGCTAAGCGAGTCCCTAAGCGACTTGTTGAGACTATTGCCAGGTGTGAGCACGGTTAAACTCGCCGAGGTTTCGCTGCTGCTTCGAGTTTGTTCATTCTGGAGTTCCAAGCACAACGTTTCCATCGCCTCGATCGAGCGAATACCGTCCTTTAAAAACGTAGCGAACGCGTGATCTTCGATTGTCATTGGGTCTCTATGCAGTTCGACGTAGGCTTCTCGAAGGAGTAGTAGATCGTGCGAAAAAGGAGAGACCGAAACATCTGAATGAGCATTGACTATTCGGATGAACGACTCGATTCGATGGAAGGTTTGATCCATTGCTACCATCGATGCGATGATTGTCGAAACCGGTGACACCGGCTGAAAGTTCGCCTTAACTAAGCTCCAGTCGCGATGCGGATCGAAGCGTGCTGAAGCAACCGTCGCACGGAGACCTATATAATTCTTTCCTGTGCCCGCGAGCTCTAGAACGGCTACTGCGTCCTTCGTATCGATCGTTCCAGCGGCAACACACGCAGCACTTGCGGCGGCCGGACTACGATGGCGACCATGATGGCAGTGAATGTAGATTGGCTTGGGAAGTTCTCGAATCGCTTTAGCAATCTCCAACACTCGCGACTCTGAGATACTGTCGTAACTATGAGGAAGATGAATGTATCGCATCTGGTGAGACTCTGCTAATACAACGTCGGGTGTTATTCCATCCACGCTGATGATGGTCTGAATGCCTAAGGAGCGGAGCTCACTAAACGCGTCGGAACCGTCAGGTAATCCGCCGGAGTAGACATCCTGATGCAGTCGAACGACGTTTGGTAGGAACTTCGTCGGTAGCAAGACAAACGGTGAATTCGCTCCACTGTTGTCTGAAGCGACATTGCCTGAAGCAATACTCGATGCTGAGGGCTCCGTAGCAAAAAGTTCGCAAACCGTTAGTCCAATAATCCCAATCACAGAAATCGTAAACCGGCAGGAAACAGCGCTACGTATTGCAAGGTTGATCATCCAGAAAATTGTAATGGATATGAGGGCTGCCAGCTACTGTTGGGAGAGGTTCATGGTGAACAGATCGTCGACTTGGAGTAGCCTGGCGACATCCACCGTCGATTGCCATTGGGCCGTGACCGCATCGAGATAGCTCACGACAGCTTGTACGAGCGTTTGCTGCGTAACGATGATTTGAGCAAAATCGACTTCTTCACCGGCAATTCGAAATCTCGAGTAAGTTGCGCGGTAGACTCGCACTTGGTCAGGAAGAATAATGTCACGATAATTGGTGACGATCGCCTGGCTCGTTACGTAGCGATTGTAGGCGTCGGCGAGGTCCGACTGAAGTTGATTCCGGACGGTGGTATAGTTGCGGTCGGCGTCTACGAGTGTCGCGCGGGCCGTGCTGATGTTGCCTTGGTTCCGGTTGAAGACCGGGACGGGAACGCTTACCTGCATATTGAAGGTGGTTCTATTGGGAGTCAATGGCGATGTCGAATCGCGTTGCAAGGCCGAATAGACCGTCACATCGGGAATGGGTGTAACCCGTTGCAATCGAAGATTGTACTGATTGCCTGTAATTCGAAACTGGGCTGCCGTCAGGTCCGCGTTACGGGCAAGCATCAAATCAAAGGCTTGCTGAAGTTCTATTTGGGGAACTTCCATCTCAATGGATCCGTACGCCTTGCAGGCTGGTAAATCAGGCACACCGATCGACGCTGACAACTGTCTCCAATAGGCTGCAAGAGCGTTTTTCGCAGTGAGAACGTTGTTGCTAGCGAGAACCGCCAAAACACGAAGCTGAAGTGGTTCATAGACAGCCGACTCACCGCCGGCGACAAGCGTTCGCTGAGCTTCGTAAACCTCTTGCGACAGTCTTTGAATGGATTGGTATAGCCGTATTTTTTCCTGTTCGACGAGTATGGAAAAATAAAGGCGTCGCACTGCCGTCGCCACCTCAATCCTTGTGGTCCTCAGATCGTATTCGGAAGCTCGCATTTCCATCATTGCCGAGGTTTGAGCCAATTGAAGCTTACCAGCAGTGACGATTTGTTGGGTCACGAACCCGCCGTTGTATCCGTTGGTGTCTGCTGTACCAAGCGTATCGCCTTCATACCCGATTGTTGGGTTAGGATAGAGCCCCGCCTGAATCATTCGACCGCGCGCCGCTTCCACACGAGCGACGGCTTGCTGGAGTGATGGATTGTTTTCTACGGCAATATCCTGAAGTTCGGTCAACGTGATGACTCGACCTTCGTCGTCAAAGGGGATTGAATCAGCCTTGGCAACTGGGAGCGATTCAAACAATGAATCAACAATCGAACGCCTTTGGACTGCCGATTCACCCGCGTCCATCCTTGGAAGCTGCAATGGCGCTGCGTCCCCACCGGGAAAGTCACTCGGCAGGTCAAACAAGTTGGACTTCGCGGACGGACCAGACGGGCTGGGAAGCTTCGTGGATTCATCCGACAACAACATGATAGGGTCATTCGGCTCGGCAATTTGCACCGTAGGTTGGTTGTCGTTTGAAAAGACAGTATTACTAGCCTCGTTTTGAGACGAAGCCGAATCCACCGTTCGAGAGTATCCGACAAGTCGCAGGGGTGGCTTGCTCGAAGTCACCGATGAGGAATCGTTTAACTCGGGCATTGGAAGTGCATTCGAGGTTGGAGATACTGGCTCAGGCGACGAAGCGTCAGGAAGATTTGGCTGAGTCACGTCAACCTTGGTCTTCGCGAATCGATAAGTATGCCAGCCACACTCCATCGATCTGCAACCACTAGTACCTGCCACAGCTCCCAGTAGGAGCATAGCCAAAGCACACAGCATTCCCTCTCGTTGTGGAGGATAGCTAACCATCTTAGTCTCAATTGCATTCGAAGAATTCATCGGTTACTCGAGTTAGTAGGCATGCAATGGATCGCGTGAGTGGGTTCCAAGCTTCGTATCGCATGTAGTAGAGTCATCGGTAACCAATCAACATTAAGCATCTCCGATTGTGCCAAAGATCGGAGGCAAGAGGATTGCGACGGAAGCGTAACTGATACTACCGTTACACTTTAAAATGCTAGCTACGGATGCTGTACTTCGAGATGATCGAAATCTCCAGGTAGAAGTTATAAAAATGCTGGTCATCTAGACCACCAGCCAGATCACATCGAACATTCAATTCGTCTCGCTCTTCACTCGATGCTTTGAAGGAAAGAATTTTTCCATTGGGTACGACGGCGCCATCCAGCATCCCATCGACCAAATATTCAACGATTTTTTGGCACGCTGGTACGAGACTTGGCTGAACATGCCTGAAGGAGACATCAGGCCTCGCAAATCGCCTCATCCCACTGGTGTACAACCAGTAGCCGTTATCTTTCGTTGCCTCTTGATGGACGACGACAAGTTTTGATAAACCTCGCAATCCGGGTTCGAAAACGGATAGTCGCCAAGTCATGCTATCAAACCAAGTAGCCGTCAGGACGTCATAGACTGCATGTCCACCAGTATCGAGCAAGGCAGTGATGACTCCGACAATATTTGCAAGCGGTTCTAAACTATCACCATCTGCAATCTGACCTCTGACAACCACACAAGTGGGACTTTGCGAGATTGCTTCCCCAAGCGATGGAGACGAGCTCTGAAGGGACTCCCAAGCCGGACCTTTTTGAAATTGCTCCCATAACTCGGCAGATTCCATACGACTTGCAAACTCCATTTCGACCCCTTCAGGGACTCCAATGGACCGATATCGATCACTGTCCAAAGGGGGAAGAGATTCATCGATGTCGCCAAAAATCACGAAATAGTGGAGCTGTTGCAATGGTAGCGCCTGGTACCGGGAACGAGACCATGTGTTCAAGATCGATCCAGTCTTCGTAGAAAAGCGTCTTGAGTTTGATGGTTTATCCCCCTACCTACAAACTCGGCTAGTCGGTTAAAATGAAAGAATCGTTTTAGCTCCAATTGTCCAGTTCCTCAAGTCAAGCGGTCGCGAATCCCGGTAATCTCCTGATGGGGCGTCGCAAAGACTTTGAATGAAATCGTTTACTTAAGTGCTTGCATCCGATATAAAAGCGGTTCACTTTAGCGACGCTGACGTGCCCATTTCGATCTTTATCCTATCGTTCCTCCGACCTTTGCTTTCGATTCTGCTATGACTACCACGGACGTCAATAATTCTGCCGCTATCGATTCGACCGAGTCAGCAACATCGGCCTCCGATTCAAGCTTGGCACTCACTTCGAAACCCAAACCAATCCCATCCGGTCCGCTGAACTTAGACCAGATCCGGAAACTCCGGATGGCACAGGTCAGTGCAAACACGGGTTCCAAGAAGCCTTCGTACGAAGGCAGGGGTGATCGGGGACCAAAGGGAGGCAATAAACCCAATTCGGACAAGCCTAGCAATGGTGAAAGAACTACCGACAGTCCATCCAGCAATGCAGATCATGCGGAACATAGTCCTCTCGCTGCAACTTCTATCTCTTCGGCGGAAGGGGACGTCTCCAGCAAGACTACCGAAGTAGGAACTGTCGGGACCGCGACTCCACTGCCCACCGCTTACGTCGATACGCGATCCTCTCAAGCCCCGCGTGGTCCGAAGAGAAAGTTTCGTTCGTCTGCTGACGAAGATGATAGCTACACCGCTTCTACTGCGATTGTGTTGCCCAAGGTTGAGAAGCCGAATATCCGCAAGCCTCTCTCGAACGAACTAGAAATGGAACTCGAGTCTGCGCTCATCGATGCTGATTTAAATGGCCTCATGATCGGAGCGGAGAGTCTCCAAGTAGGTGTCGAGCTAGAGCAAGGGACTCGGCGTTCGGCGAAGGTTGTCAAAATCCATAAAGACAGTGTTTTCCTTTCTTTAGGTGGGCCTGACGAGGGAATCGTACCACTGCTTCAATTCACCGATATGCCCCAGGAAGGGATGATGGTCGAGTGCTTAATTCGCAGCTACAATAGCGATGACGGATTGTATGAGCTTGCTCTTCCCGGTGAAGCTTCAAGTGTCGAGGACTGGGGCGATATTCAAGAAGGTTTGGTCGTCGAAGCGACCGTCGAAAGCGCCAACACGGGTGGACTCGAGTGCAAGGTTGGTGGCATCCGTGGCTTTATTCCGATGCGTCAGATTTCTGAATTTCGGGTCGAGGAAACGGCTTCTTATATCGGTCAACGCCTGCTGTGCGTCATCATGGAAGCCAATCCGCGACGAGGTAATCTTGTCCTCTCGCACCGAGCGGTTTTGGAAAGAGAGCGAGCGGAGAAGAAAGTTGAACGACTCGCAAACCTCAACGTTGGTGATGTGTGCGACGGGACCGTTCGCAAGGTCGCAGACTTCGGTGCTTTCGTTGATATTGGTGGTCTGGACGGACTGATCCATGTAAGCCAACTCTCCTGGGATCGAATCAAACACCCAAGCGAGGTCGTGAAAGAAGGCGACCAGATCCAAGTAAGAGTGGAAAAAATCGATCCGCAGACTGGCAAAATTGGTTTGTCCTATCGCGCCATTCAAGATCATCCATGGAAAGATGTCGAGACACTTTTTCCGGTTGGAGCCACGGTGAAAGGCATCGTCTCTCGAATTGCTAACTTTGGTGCTTTCGTAAAAATTGCGACTGGTGTAGAAGGCTTGATTCACGTCTCGGAACTTGCTCATCGCCGCATTGCAACAGTGGATTCGGTGGTGAAGGAAGGCCAGGAAGTCGAAGCAAAAGTCTTGTCAGTGGACAGCGAATCGCAAAGAATGTCTTTATCCCTCAAGGCAATCCAAGAAAAACCAGTCACCGAGTCGTCCAAAGCTAATAGCAACGTTGAGGAAGACGAACCGCAGAGAGCTCCTGTCATCGCCCGACGCGAGGGTCCGCTGAAAGGTGGTACCAGTAGCACGAGTGCAGGAGAACAGTTCGGGCTAAAGTGGTAGCTTCATCTACGGATGAAGTAATTTTGGCCATAGGCCAATTGCAGAACGGAAACTAGCAAACAAGGCATCTCGTAGATTGACACGCTTGTCCACCTCGCAGAGACTGATCGAACCTACCCTGCTATTCGATTTTTCGATCAGACTGATCTCGGTTGTTCGAAACCCGAAAATTCGTTTAACCTCGGATACGAAGCGAGTAACCAAGGCGAAACGCACTAAGTCAGTCGCATCTCCCTCAAATGATTCTCAAAGTTCGCCGTTCGATTGGGAGTTGAGCTCTCAACATCAATTGCCTCACTTCGCGTCGCTCGCTCATTACGCAACCAAAGCCACGGTTTGGGCTGGTTGGGCCATGGATGGAATGTATTTCAAGATGAGCATCGCCGGTAAGTCTTCACCGCCTCGATTCTACGGTGGCAGCGGAGGTGTCAGCGATGGGCTTCGAGTTTGGATAGATACCCGTAGTAGCCCAAACGTCCACCGCGCGACAAGGTTCTGTCATTGCTTTCATTTTTTTCCTGGCCAAGCACCTCATACGGCTCCACGCGTGTCTGAGCCGAGTGCGACCTCCTACCATCCAGAAGGACCGCACGGAATGCTTGATGCAATCCCTCGGTGCCGTGAGTCTCCAGCATCCATTGATCCCGCAAAGTTAGTGATTGCAAGTCTTACAAAAACCGATGGCTATACTCTCTGGGCACATATTCCAGCGGACCTATTGACGGGGTACTCACCCGATCAATTTGACGCAATCAGCCTGTTTGTCGATGTAGTCGACTTTGAACTGGGAACACAGAGCCTAAGCCTAGGCCCCGAGCTTCGTTACGTGGAAGATCCCAGTCTCTGGATTCGAGCCGATTTGACAAAATAGTCGCAATACGAGTTTCGATGGTCAAAGGAAAGAATAAGCCATCTTATCTCAGCGGGCTGTGCTCTGGCGTTAAACTGCGGTCGGACTTCTCTTTATTGATAGCCTTCGAACCATTTGACTTTGACTAGATACGCAGACTACATTAGGTAGACGTGTCGGTGCCACGCCTGCGAGTGTAAGGGACTATCCGTGGATAGGTCGACTACCCGCGTGGATACGTCGCGATAACATCAATGTAATTTTCTTACTTTCATCTCGTTTTGAATAGGTGATCAGTGTACTCAATAGCTTACTTTAAACTCTCCGTAGTTCATTCCTTCGCAGTGGTTTTCATCGTGTCGCTGGTTCTCGCGAGTTCTGGGTGCGGTTCGTCAAACATACCCGTGACTGGCGAAGTTACCTATCAAGCAAAACCGCTTCCAAATGTAAAGGTCATCCTTTTTGGTAAGAAAGGTGTTATTTCTCAAGGGACCTCCGATGAATCGGGTAAGTTTACGATCTCGACTGCTGGGCTTAACGACGGTGCTCCTGAAGGAGATTACCGAGTTGCTGTCTTGCCGGCGCAAACTCAGAACATCTCCTCCAACACTTTTGACTTATCGACTCCGGCAAACACGGCTGACAAAACCATCCCGCCCAAAAAATTCCATAACCCAGACACTTCTGGCCTGACCTGTACAATCGGGCCAGGCAAAGGACCGCTAACGATCGAGTTAAAGGAATAACCTAAGGGAGCGTGACCTCTACCGATTCAGAGTCGCGGTTTGCTCTATCTCGTTTCGGTTTTGCCACAGATAGAGAATTCGTGACTTCAAGGGGGGGTGAACGCCATCTGTTCGATCGCTCCCTTCGGGGAGTCGGAACAGATAATGATTGGGATCTCGCTCGATCATTGCGATTAGCATCGGAAGCGATTCTTGATCGAGATCAATATGGACTGGGTCCATAAGTAGTGCTTCCCAGTCGAGCCTGGGTTTCGTTTGCAGTCGCTCGATCTCCTTGACCTGCTCCACTAGCATTTCTTTGTTTTCGACCTCCTGCTCGCTGTTCCAAACGAAATCCAAAAAGCCTGCGAGTGTTACCTTTTGGTCTGTCGCTCGCTTTTTAATTTCAGCTTGCACTAGTTTCTCGATCTCTTCACGTGATGCCGAACCATAGGGAATCGACCCGTAAACAGATTCGATTAAATCCGTCGTGTCGAGATTTCCGGCAGCTTTGGACATTACCGCCTGCTGCATCACGATCGATTGCAGTTCCGCCTCTGCACCCAATTTCATCAGCCCATTAATCGATGGAATGATTCCGCCAACCTGCGCGCCAAAATCGTCGCATAGATATTCGATTGCGGTAGCATTTTTGGCGTAGGGAAGTCCTGAAATCCACCATACCAAACTTGGAACCATGGAGATGACGATGTAAGCGAACATACCATCCAGATGGATTGCCTGGATTACCCAAAGAGATGCCAAGGCAGCTAGAGAGACTGTTAGAATACGGAAGCGATCGATGATGATGTAGTATTTGAAGTAATGACCAAGCTCATGACCGATCATGTCTTGGACTTCTTTCGGTTCAAGTTTGTGCAGGAGTTGTCGGTGAAGGTAGATTCCGTTGATCGCTTTAAAGAATGAGCCGAACCCCACGTGCATCGCAGCGGCATTCATCGATCGATTGGCTACAATGAATAACGGCACGCCAAGGTCGGGTAGCTTGAGTTTCGTTAGCGTATCATGGTAGAGCGTTTGAAGGAGATGCTTGTCATACTGACCGAATCGAGTTTGCTCCTTCAGATCTTGAATGCGAGTTCTCTTTACCGAGGCAAACATAAGTATGTCTCTGGTAAAAGGACCCGCTGCGATGGCGATGGCTATCAAGCTTAGGATTGGTTCGTTCATTGCTCTGTCCCAGTCGATGAAAGCACTAAACCCTGCAATGGCAAGAATCTGAATCAAGATCAAAGGCCACGCGAAATGGTTGGCTCGCTGTATTCGTTCGATTAGCTCTTGCCGTCGCGGGATTTCTTTTGGTTGGCTCGTCACGGATAGAACAGCTTTCCTTTGTTAAACAAATGCTAGAATGGCGAGTTGAGGAAGTAAGCCAGAAAGTTTATGCTTGGCTTGGCGCGTGTTTGATAGTAAATCGTGCCTGGGCCGGTATATCGGTTGACGAGCCCTTCGCCCGACATGAATGAATCCCGAATGCTTTTGGTAGCCTTGACCAGTTGGTACTGGACTGAATCAGAAAAGGCAATTGCGTATCGATTGTCGAGAAAGAATTTCTCGTCCTGCTCTAAGTCTCGCTGAATAATCGCACCATGAGATTGGCAAAATACAGTCCCTTCTCCACTTACATGTAGTAGGAAAAGCCCTTTTTTTGACATGACACCTTTCATGCCCCCATACTTCACCTTTAAGTTGCAGTTCCCAATGTTTGCCAGGTACGAGCCACTCGTCAAATAGAACGCGCTCGATTCGTTCAACTTAATTTCAAGCACATCACCTTGGGTGGCTGGCGCTAAAACCAAAACTTGGCCATCGCGTTTGGCAGAGAACTCCGCCGTGAACATACTTTCGCCGCCAAGAAGGCTTTTGGTTCCACTCCACCAACTCGAACCTTCCCCACGTCGGCCTACGGCCGCTGACAACTGAATACCTGAAGTCATCGACAGCATGCTGTTAGGTTGAGCAACGACGCGATCAGCTTCATTCATTTGCAACTCAAGCACCGAGAATACTGGTCGGTGCTGGATTGAGTACTCCATAGATGGATCAGTCTTCCACTCCAGGCGCCATTCGCTGCTTCAGCAAATAGCCAACAAAGGCGATAGCCAAAAGAATTCCGAGGAAAATGAACATTGCGACCCATCGTGAAACGCCGAGCAGATCTTGAATCCCAGTAATACAAATGTCGTAGATAACGATCCTGATGAACCATCCGATCATGGATCCAATCCAACTGCCGCCGCCGCGCGCCGCTAGTAGAGTAAACTGCATTCGAAAAGCCTCCTGATTTGGAAAAGGACGTTTGCCTAGTGGATACCTATCGAATATACCCAAGACTAGATTTGTAGATCGACAATTAATGATAGTGATTATCGTAGGAAGTTGACAGATAACGCTACCCGAATAATGGAAACGTCGACAGATCCTTAAGGCCTCATATCTCTTGGAGTTCATGGTCCCGGTTAAACATCCAATTGACACAATCGCCGTGCGTCACCCGTGGCTAGCGCTAAATCGCTCAGTTGTCTGCCTAAAAGGCAGTGAGGCGTCTCCCTACCGACACTCTCATCCGCTTCGCCAAAATGTTGCCAAATGCGGAGTTTGCCCAAGGCAACTTACCGGCTTTCAGCGAGAAGTCCCCTAAAATTTGCGGGTTTCCGACTTTTTATCAGTTCAGTTAGTCGACTTGATCTGGGCGAACGGATACATTAAGGTCAGTTCCAACTAGGAAAACTTTGATTCCACGTATCAATAATTTAGAGGTTTTGAAATGAAAACAGCAATTAGTAGCTTTGCAGTGTTAATCGGATTTATGTTGGGTGGATTGGTAATCGCCGAAAGCGGTATTACCCTGGAAGGCATCAAATGTGTCGTAAGTGGCGCGGCGATCGATGCTACGAAATCAGTTGACTATTTGGATGGGAAAACTTATTTCTGCTGCGGTAAGTGTTCCGCGAAATTTGAAAAAGATTCCAAGCCCTTCGAGTCGAAGGCTAACGCCCAGTTGGTTTCGACAAAGCAATATGAGCAAGGTGGTTGCCCGTTCTCGGGTGGAGCAGTGAAGGCTGATACGATGCTTGAAGTTGCGGGAGCAAAAGTTGGCTTCTGCTGCAATGTCTGCAAAGGTAAAGTCGAAAAGATGACCGAGGAAGAAAAACTAGAAGCTGTTTTCTCCAAGGACGCGTTCGCTAAGGCAAAGTTTGTCAAAGCAGAGAAGAAGTAAGTTAACCGATTGGTAATCGCCAAGGCGAATCCAAGCTTAAATCAACTGAACCAAGAGATTCGTCTCTTGGTTTTTTGTTTGCCTGTCGGTAAGGCGAGCGGCAGGCTGTGACATACCAGTTGTAGTTTGGGACCATTGTCCCGAATGAGTCAACGGACGGGACAATGGTCCTACGGTAGTTTTCAGCCTGCCGCTCGCTTAGGAACAAAACCATGTCAAATACGCGTCGAATCCCTCAGGAAGCAGCATCACAGCAGTGCTTTCGATCGACTGCAACTATTGAGGCGTTGGAAACGAGAGCCGCCTTGCTGAAACGGCTTCGACAGTTTTTTGACGCGTTGGATTTTATTGAAGTTCAAACTCCAACCCTCTCTCGTGATACTGTCATTGATAGGCATATTGATTTGATCGAAGTGCCGATGAGACATGGAACCGGTGCAGGAAAAGAGATTTGTTACTACCTTCAATCGTCACCCGAGGCAGCCATGAAACGCCTTCTCGCGTGTGGCATGGAAAAGATCTATCAAGTTGGACCAGTATATCGAGCGGGTGAGCGAGGCAACCGACACAATCCCGAGTTCACTTTGGCAGAGTGGTATCGTGTAGGAGATAATTTCGAAAACGGCATGCAATTGACAAGCAACTTGCTGTCTCATCTGCTCGGCACCCCAGATTGCAATCGCGTTACGTTTCAAAGCGCCTTTCATAAAGCAGTCGGTATGGACTGCTTTGAATCGGCCGTGGGAGATCTTGCGAGGCGGGCGGTAGAGATCGGCGTGGTAGAACGCGTCGACTGGTCTGACGATTGGGATGATTGGATGCACTTACTATTTTCCATGAAAGTCCAGCCGACGCTTGGGCTAGAAGCTCCTTGCCTCATCACTCATTTTCCAGCATCCCAAGCGGCTCTTGCGAAGATAAGTCCCGGCGACCCCCGAACGGCCGAGCGATTCGAGCTTTTCTACCGTGGCCTGGAACTCGCGAATGGCTACCACGAGCTACTCGATGCAAACGTGCTCCGTAAGCGAAGCCACCTAGCCAATCAAGAGCGAGAACGTGACGGTAAGCAACCGCTCCAGGTGGAAAGTCGATTGCTGAAAGCAATGGATCACGGCATTCCAGCGTCGACAGGATGCGCCTTGGGCTTCGATCGCGTTGTTATGCTAGCGGTCGGGGCGGCCTCGATCGACGACGTTATTGCATTTCCTATCGAGATCGCATAGTCAAAAAAAAGGGCTCTGAATTTGTTTTAGAGCCTAGAAAGCAGTTCCGCTTTCTTTGATTCGAACTCGGCATCCGTGATGTATCCCTTCGACTTGAGAGTCGCAAGTTTCTCAATCGTTGCAAAGATGTCGGAGTCGATGGTCGTCGCAGTATTCGAAGGCATGTTGCTGGAGTTCATCACGGTCGATGACGATGGGCTTACGACCGCAACATTGGGTACCGACTCTGGAATTGGAGTGCTCGCAACGGGAATTGGCTGCGATACGATTGGCTGTCCATCTTTCATGACGACAGGCAAACTGGAAAGCAACACCGTTCCCATCTGGCTTGAAAAAACGATGCTACTTCCTGAGCCCTGTTGTTGCGAGAATCCACCGATTTGGTGATTCAACGTATCGTAAACCCAGACACTGTTTCCCGTCTTTACTGCCAACCGGTGTGGATTGGGAAAGTAGGCATATCGTGTGTCATTCTGACTTCCGACGGCCGCTGGCGAGCCAAGATCCTGCGGCCACCAATTTTGATTAGGATCGGGAACAAACCAGCTCGACGACCCGTTTAGTGTGCTGGATGATCCGTCTCCCTGAGATTGAGACTGGGAGCTTGCTGACATGAAGAAATCGGGTTGATTGGCAAGCATGTTAGAGATTTCGCAGCAGAGCGAATCGACACGGCCCTTCAAGTTGTTATTGAACATGTCACCGAGCATAATCATGCCACCACGCATCCACTGACCGGAACCCCCGAATTCGGAGTGATTAAATTGAGCCATTTGACCGTTTCCGTTTAGAACGGATACTAGCATGTGCTCAATCGCATCGGGTGAGAAGCCCTGACGGTTTGCCAAGTCGTTGACGATTGATTTTCCTGACGCGGTTAACTGAGGCATTCGTGGCGATGTCTTTCAAAACGAGGGGAGATTGCAACGCTCAAGATGCATCCTTTACGACGCGCGTCCAAATGCGAGCATCAAAGCAAGTAAGCCTATACTTTACTCGGACAGTATCCATGCGTCCAACCATTCCATCGATCCAGGTGTTGCACTGAAGTCACGAACTAGCCGAATGTGCATGTCCTCCAAGTGGGCTGCGCCGTAGAAGATTCCTATGTTTTTTTTACCTTTCTTCAGTTCCTTGTCGAGAACTTGCATCGCTTTCCCATTGCGTTCCGTCAAAAGCGTACTTTTTCCATCGGCCCCAGCCAAGCCAGACAATTGGATATCCATCGTTGAAAATTGCTCCGCCATGACTTTTCGGAGCGCCACCGTGCGATTGTCCGACGCCAGAGCAGCAAGCATCTTGGCATCGGATCCATTCGCTTGCGAAATCCCTTGCGCGGCAATGCTGGATCCTAAAACGCGTGCAAACATCGACAGAAATCCGTCGCTTCTATTTTGCATGTCTTGGACAAATTCTTTCGGTGTCATGTCTGCGTGAACAAAATTCTTTGCTTTGTAGTCAATTTCGTCTAACTGGAAGGCTAACCCTAAGGCGTCTTTCATTCCGACCTGTATCGCGCTAATAGGATTGTATACGCCTTTGTCTTTCTTCGATTTCCTGAAGCGTTCGTTGGGCTCAGCCACGAGTTCGAAGAGCATCGCATCGTACTTTTTAAACTGCTCATTCAGTGAGGAGTAATAGCTTTTCTCGCCAACATGAACGGCGCCGATCAAATCCACGGCCGCTCCTTGAAAGGGTCCGCTGAGGATCTTGTAGCTGGCAATCGCAGTTTGGAGCGCGCGGGGCTCACCGCTTTCCGCATTCTGCACTTTGAAAAAAATCGGCTTGTCAATCTCACTTGTGGTCCCCGTATCCTTGGAGTTGCTAGCCACCGTTAGCATTCGATACTCAAATCCCTTCACCCCGACTTTGCTCTGGAACCCACAGTAACCGACGGGTCGTGATGAGCGAACTTCCATACGAAGATTAAATTTTTTGTCGGCTCTCTCAACGAGGACAACCTCTTCATCGTCGATCCGTGCTGTGATGCTCTTGGGACTTACCTTAATCGAGAAGCGATACCATTTATCATTGTCGAACGACATGAACTTCGTCGTGTCATTATCGGAGGCGTCTCGACCGTTAATGCTACTGATTCCCACTAGTCCACCTCCCCAGCCGCCAGCTATGAACGAGAAGAATTCATCGCCAATCGGCAGCGTTACACAAGCAAAAAAATCTTGTCCTGAAATACGTTTTGCTTCCCATCGAACTTCGTAGTTATCTTTCGGAAAATCATCCTTCTTGTAGTTTATCCCGGTCATCGGTTGCCCGAATCCTAGCGTGAGTTGGCCATCAACCATTTCGACATTTCCTTCGCCCCCAAAGTTTGTCTTATTCCAGCTCGACTCAAACGATGCTGCCTCCAATAGAGGAGTCCAGTTGCCCGTTTCGAGTTCAGCAGCAAGCGTCTGCTCCGACTCGGCTTCCGTGGAGCCGGTCGAGTTCGCCTCACTTTTATTTGGCAGAGAAGTCTCTTCTGCGACCGCTCGCAGTGACCCGACCGCAATCGCAAGTGCGATGCTCAGGATGGGAATCGCTTCCGACCAAACCAGTAAGCGAGTTTTCAATTGAGAGTGACACATACTACGAGTTCCATTGATCTTTTTGAAAGGATAGGATTTTCTGATGTTTTATTTAGTTTACGTTGACTGGAAGCGGTTGGTTATGGTGATTAATCATCGCGGTTCAGCCCAATCATTACTGGGGGTGTCACGAGAAACCCATTCTCCTTCAATAAACCTCTCTTGAGGGACGAACCTAGCTTTATATTTCAAATGCTGATTGTCTGACACATACATTCCGAGGTAAACATAGCGTTTACGGTTCTGCCGAGCCCATTCTATCTGTTTCAAAATGGAGTAGGTACCAATAGATAGTCGAGAATAGGCTGGATCAAAGTAAGTGTAGACCGCCGAGATGGACTCGGCACCCTTGTCGATGATCGAACAGCCAATTAAATGAGTGCCGGCCCAAAAACTCAATTCAAAGGTATCGCAGCAGGACTCAACCAGAAACCCGTTGAATTCTGAAGCTTGATAGAGGTCGTCTGAAACGGCAAGCCCCCGTCCTTTTCGATGCCTATTGAAGATTCCTAGTCGCAAGGTGTCATCGGTTGGAGGGGCAATTTCGATGCGACACTCTCGGTTTCCGTGCGTGAGAATCCTTCGCATCGATTTGGTGGGGATAAATCGAGTCGCTTCTAGGCGAGTCGGTTCACAGGCTCTACAACTATTGCAGGCAGTATAATAGACGAACGAACCCGATCGACGCCGTCCCATTGCCAGTTGAGTGTCCATCTCCTCCGGTGAAAGTCGGCGAGTCGGGTAAAGGAGTGGCATCTTCGCTCGTTCCGAAGGTCGATACACGCATGGGTGAACATGGTCTGCCAATTCAAGCATCGGAGCACCACCTGAGGTTGGAATATTAACGTTCTCAGGCGTTGCCATGACCTTGCTTCCCCTATGATACCAGCCTAACGGATGGGAGTTATAGATTCGTTGATTAACAACCTCGCCGCTCCAGGTATACTATCCCTCCCGCGCCATTACCGGCGGTGCGATAGCCATGGAGGCATTGGATTCGGGTATGACGTGAGCGCCCGGACCGATGATGGCTCTGATTTGTAACTCGTCCAGCTCCTCTTGTTCCAGAAGTGCATCCTTCAGCATCTCGAGCTCTCGCCGTTTTTCGTGCAACAGATCTACCGCTTTACGTTCAGCTCCTCGAAGGATGTCGCCGACTTCTGAATCGATCGTTTCTTGAGTGTGTTCACTGAATTGACGCTGTTGGTGGATCTCGCGGCCGAGAAAGGGATCTTCGTTGGACGATTTATAAGAGACGGGGCCCAGCTTCTGGCTCATACCCCAGTGAGCGACCATTCTACGGGCCAAACTCGTCGCTCGTTCGAGGTCATTCTCCGCCCCTGCGGTCGTTTCGTCGTAGATAATCTTTTCTGCGGCCCGCCCACCCAGTAATACTATCAATTCATCGCGAATGTCCGATTCTGCCATATTCATGCGGTCTTCAGCAGCGACGATATGGGTGCTACCGAGAGATCTACCGCGAGGAATGATGGTGACTTTGTAGACGCGTCGAGCGTTTGGTAAGAACCAAGCTGCCAAGGTATGTCCAGCCTCATGATACGCCGTTGCCTCGAGCTCGTCAGGATGCATTGCTTCTTCACGTTTGGCCCCCATCAAAACTTTGTCGCGGGCAAAGTCGAAGTCATCCATGGAGACGCGAGATTTGTCTTGTCTAGCAGCCCAGAGTGCCGCTTCATTAACAAGGTTTCTGATGTCGGCACCCGTCATTCCGACGGTTGATTCGGCAAGGCGAGTAAGACTAACATCATCATCCAGCGGAACGTCTCGAACGTGTACTTTAAAGATCTCGACACGTCCTTTCAGCGTCGGGCGTCCAACAGTGACGTGGCGATCGAATCGTCCTGGACGCAACAGTGCTGGGTCGAGGACATCCGGACGGTTTGTTGCGGCCATGATGATAACGGAATCGGTTGGAGAGAACCCATCCATTTCACTTAGAATTTGATTCAGTGTTTGCTCGCGCTCATCGTGCCCTCCCCCTAAGCCGGCGCCGCGTTGACGTCCAACTGCATCGATTTCGTCAATAAAAATAATTGCCGAGCCCGCTTCTTTCGCTTGCTGGAAGAGGTCCCTCACGCGACTCGCACCGACGCCAACGAACATTTGAATAAACTCGCTGCCGTTAACAGAGAAGAAGGCAACACCAGCTTCTCCAGCTACTGCGCGAGCGAGAAGCGTTTTGCCTGTACCAGGAGGCCCATTGAGCAGGACTCCCTTCGGAACACGTCCGCCTAGTTTCTGAAACTTTTCGGGCGATTTTAGAAACTCGACAATCTCCTGGAGGTCGGCCTTGACGCTGTCCAGGCCAGCCACATCCGCAAAAGTAATCTGCTTCTCAGACGACTCGTAACGTTTCGCTGGACTCTTAGCAAAGCTATTCAGGAAGCCTCCGCCCATCATCTGGTCACGCGAACGTCGAAGCAGATTCCAAAGCAGGACCAGTGTTGCAACTGCCAAGGCGATATAGAACAAAGTCATCAACTGATCGGTCGCGTTGCCGAGAACGATATCATAAGACAGTTCTTTGTCGGTCGTCTTAAGTTCCTTGAGCGTATCAAGTAACGCACTTCGGGACTGAGTATCCATAGGCAGTGCGACAACGAACTGCCTATTGAAGGTTTCCGTCTTGCCATCGGAGGTAGTCTTGGGAGGCTTGGGGATGCCTTTCAGGTCGTAAGTGATAGATTTTTCGGGCGGGATTTTGAAGAAACCCGACCCAATATCGCCCCGGATTTCCAGCTTGGCGATGTTCTTGGCTGCGAGTTGCTCCTGGAAAACCGAATACGGAATGTCCGAAATAGCTGGATCTGTCCTCGCGGAGTAGACCAACATGCCAGCGAGGACTATCAGCGTGATCCACAAGAAATTCTGACTTCTACGCGGAGTACCTTGGCCGCCCGAGCCTC
>Ga0105045_10000566_pt1 | contig 27602 bp, 21 predicted proteins | sample MAT02_FD_78089 | JGI IMG/M metagenome (GOLD analysis project Ga0105045, IMG submission 78089) | Freshwater microbial communities from Lake Fryxell liftoff mats and glacier meltwater in Antarctica - MAT-02 (megahit assembly) | ecosystem: Environmental > Aquatic > Freshwater > Ice > Liftoff... | reverse complement strand
GCTTCCAGCCTGTCGTTACATCTTCGGTCGGGGTGGCACGCCCAGAGCGAATGCGATGGGCGTGGGACGCTTGGCGGCTGTTGCTAGCGACTCACACGCCCTTCGTGCCTCAGGGCGTGCCACCCATTTAGAAAGTGTCTGGTAAATCCCGCGGGCTTGTCCAGCGGTAATTTCGGTTTCTTGCTACATCTTCGCCTGAAAACGGCGCAAGACGACAGGTAACAATTCCGGCAGATCTTCGGCAATCAATCCAGGACCAAATTCATTCGCCGCAGCGCCATGAAGCCAAACTGCGGCACAAGCAGCAAGAAACGGATCCATGCCTTGAGCCAATAGCCCAAGCACGAATCCACTCAAGACATCGCCTGAGCCCGCTGTGGCCAATGTCGGCGGCGCATTGCAATTGATGACCGCACGTCCATCTGTTGAGGCTACGACTGTGTCGCTCCCTTTCAAAATGATAACGGCCCCACAGCGGCGGGCAGCTGCTCGAGCGCGAGTCAGCTTGTCACCGCTTGGATCGAATAGCCGACGAAATTCGCCATCATGCGGCGTCAGTACACAAGGCCCAACAATCGCCTTGTCGAGAGTCAGTGGATCGTCCGCGAAGACGGTAATCGCATCAGCATCCAGCACAGTGGGGCGACCAGTCTTTAGCATAGCCACCACACGATCGCGAGTCTCAACACCGACACCTGCTCCAGGTCCGATGAGGAATGCCGTGTAACGCCGGTCGTCGAGCATTTGCTGCAAATCCTGCACGCTATCAACGGGTTGAACAATAATGCTAGACAGCGCAGCCGCATAGATGGGCAAGGCGACTGGTGACACGGCAACGGTCGTAAGCCCAGCACCTATACGGGCTGCTGCGCGGGCCGACAATCGTGCAGCACCTGTCATCGGGTAGCCTCCGGAGATGAGTGCATGTCCGCGACTGTATTTGTTTCCTCCTAGGTGCAATACAGGTAACTCTGTCTCCCAGAGACCGGGCTCATTCGCAAATGTGTTTGGAGAAATCTTATCTAGTACGGATGTTGGAATACCGATGTCCGCAACAACAACTTCGCCACACAATAGCCTGCCTGGCAACAAAAGATGGCCAGGTTTCCTTCGAAAAAAGGTTACGGTCAAGCCAGAAGCAACGGCCCCTAGGGATTCCCCGGTATCTCCCATAAGTCCACTCGGGACATCGATCGCAACCATTGGCAATTTCTGCTCAGCGACGGCAGCCAGCGTTTCTGCGGCGGATCCCTCAAGCGCCCTGCTAAGGCCCGCACCGAAGATAGCATCCACGACCAACTCTGCACCGACAAGCACTGCCGGGCTTATTGGCTCGACCTCTCCTTGCCAAAGGTCAGCGTGGTGCCGAGCAGCACTGGACATTTTTCCCCGGGAACCAAGTAATGCAACGCGAACGGGCCAGCCTGCAACAAAAAGACGTTGGGCAACCACGAAACCGTCACCACCGTTGTTGCCAGGCCCACATAACACCGTGACCGGCCGTGGAGTCCAACGTTTTTCGATTTCGACGCACACCGCCGCGCCAGCATTTTCCATTAGCTGGACGACTGTCTTTCCGCATGCAAGCGACAATCTGTCCGCTTCTCCCATCTGATGGACATCAAGTAACGCACATTGAAGATTCATAGCTAGCTTTGATTCGAATCATTCTTTCAAAATGCGATCGAAAAAATGAAAGTTAACGTAGGATGGGACTTTTGTCCCGTCCGTTGATTCGTTCATGACGATGGTCCAATGATTTGGACTTATCGAAACTCGTAGCGGGAGCCGCGTAGGCTTTCGGCGAATTACCGAGTAAAGCGAAACTCTTGGCGGGTTCCGCTGGGACTCTTTACTACCTGCCGGTCGCCTTAAATGACATCCACACGCTCGATACTATACCATGATCATCGTATCGTCGTTCGTCGTTCGTCGATGTCGTCGCTTTGAACAGATCACATTCAAGTTGATTACGGCGAAACGCAATTTAGGGACGCCGAAAGGCTCTACGACCCAAAAACCCCGACATTTTAAACCTGTCCGGTTAAGTTGCATTTTCGGCACGGACTTTGCTTTGGCTAGCATACGCTGCATGGAACTGGTCTCAAGGGGAGCACCCGTCGTTCGCAGTTTTGTTTAAGGGAATAAAGTAATGCTTCGAAGTACTTTGTGCACATTGTTGGCTGGAGTAGGATTGATGAGTTTGGGAAATTCCGCACAAGCCCAATATTACGTGCCTCACACGTCGACCCATATCGATTACATTCAGCATACCACGACTCACTTCGATGAAGTTCGCCATGGGAATCTTTACGATGTTGTGCCGCATACGACAAATCGCCTGGATGTTGTCCCGCATACGGCCACTCATTTCGACACGATCCCATATACTTCACATCGCGTGAGTGTTGGAGGTTACTCATCGTATCAATCGCAACGCTCCCTCGTTGTTTTGCCACAATACTCCTACCGACCATCGGTTCGACAAACAACCACGCATTTGGATGTAGTTCCACACCACGGACACGTTCATGTCGTACCGCACCCGACAACCTTCACGGCTCGAAGAGCCATGCTACACTAGGAGGCTGTGATGATGTAGTTTTCAACTTCCTCCCTTCTCCCCTTAACAAGATCAAAGCAGACTGGATGCAACGCGAGCCTGGGTTTCGACTAAAGATGGCGATCGGTGCACTGGCGGCCTGCTTAGCCGGCTTGGCCTGCATGTCATGGGATGTTGAAATCTCCAAGTTTTTTTCGAGCATTAAAATCCCTGGCGATCTTCGAAAAGCGATCAGCCTATCCGAGACATTTGCCCACACGAGCGGCACGCTTGTGATTTTTGCAACATTGCTCTGGATCGATTTCAAAAACCGGCCGCAGCTTTATCGAGCAGCCATCTTCACACTAATTTGCGGGGTTGCCGCCAACGCTGCCAAGATAGTGATTCCGAGATTTCGACCTCATTCACTAGACCAATCGAAAACTGAAATCGTTTCGAGTTGGCAAACATGGGGAGTACCTTGGACAGGTTCTTGGTCCGAAGAGCAATTCCGCAGTTTCCCGTCTGGCCACTCCGCAACAGCGGTCGCGTTGGCGATCGGACTGACGCAAGTTTATCCGCGAGGGAAGTGGATTTTCGCTTCTTTGGCGGTATTCGCGTGTTTTCAACGGCTTGAATCGAGTGCGCATTTCCTTTCAGATATAATGGTTGGCTCGGCCATCAGCATGGTGATTTCCATTTGGTATTGGAAACCATCGAATCGCTGGAATCGCGAAAACGATTGTGATGCTTCGCGAACTGCCCCATCCCCCACCATCGTTGACCACTGAATGAATTTATCGATCGATTCCCAAGCACTATTCCCTGAGGATGCTCAAGGGGGTGCTGTGACCATCGGAAACTTCGACGGTGTCCATCGCGGCCATCGAGCGATCCTCGAACAGGTGCGAAAGCTAGCTGACCACGTGTCAGGCCCAGCAGTTGTCTTCACCTTTGATCCGCCACCTTCGAAAATCCTGCGTCCCAAGTCCGCTCCCATGCCCTTGACCAGCATCGAACGCAGGACACAACTGCTCAAAAAACTCGGTATCGACCATGTCATCGTATACCCGACCAGCATGCAACTGTTGGACCTGGAACCCGAGGCCTTTTTTGAAACGGTCGTCGTTCGTTCCCTTAGAGCGAAAGCCATCGCAGAGGGCGAGAACTTCCAGTTCGGCAAAAAGCGACGCGGCGATGTACCGATGTTAAGGCAACTGTGCAACGAATATGGATTGCAGTTCTCCTTGCTCGAACCACAACGCGATGCCGGCGAATGGATTTCGAGCACCCGCATTCGATCGCTCATCGAATCCGGCGACATCGCAGCCGCGAATCCACTCCTGATAGAACCGTACCGAATCTCTGGGATCGTCGCGCATGGTGCAGAACGAGGACGTACGCTTGGCTTCCCGACGGCTAACCTCGAGAAAATTCAAGTTCTTTGCCCACCTTTGGGCGTTTACGCCGGACGTGTTGCGAGTTGTAAGTGCACATCTGTACCACCATGCAAATCACCAAGCCCCATCGGAATGCCGGTGGCGATCAACATCGGCCCAAATCCCACATTTGACGAGGACCGTTGGAAGGTAGAAGCTCACATCATTGACTACAATGGAGATCTATACGATCAGGAACTCTCGATCGAAATTTTTGCAAAGTTGCGAGACGTCCGCAAATTCGACTCGAAAGATCATTTGCTGACGCAGCTTGCGAGCGACATTCAACAAGCCAGATCGGTTTGCGAGAAATATGGCACCTTCATCCCTTAAAGCGAGCGGCAGGCTTGAAAGTACCGTAGGATAGGACCAATGTCCCGTCCCTTGAATCGTTCGGGACAATGGTCCCAAACTACAACTGGTATCTTACGCCCTGCCGCTCGCCTAAACAAAGAATTGACTGCAATGAAATGAACTCATTCAAACCTTCGGTCAGAATGTTTTCAATGAACAACGCGGTCTTGGTATTGCTCCTCTTCTCAGCGATACTTACGCCAACACTCCATGGCCAAGAATCCCCTGTAAGCGAGACGCCAGCCTCCGAGTTCCATCAAGTCGTTTTGCCGATCTTGCAAAAGCGATGCTACAGTTGCCATAGTCATTCCGCAGGCGTGATCGAAAGCGAGCTGTCGTTGGACTGGAAGGTTGGCTGGGAAAAAGGAGGTTCGCGAGGACCTGCCATCCAAGCAGGCAATACCGAGCAGAGCCTTTTACTCAAAGCGATTCGCCATGAACTCCCCGATCTCAAAATGCCGGCAGAGAAGATGTCCGACGCAGAGATTCTAGCCTTAGAAACATGGATCAAAAATGGGGCCTTCGACGACCGCATTGCATTGCCGCAAAGCGACACCATGAACTCGCGCGATTGGTGGTCGCTCAAACCGCTGACCAAGTCCGATCCCCCAGTGAGCGAACGCAAGAATCAGATCGATGCATTCATTGCTGCTCGATTGAGTGAAAAGCAGCTAACCCAGTCCCCTCGCGCCGACCGACGAACTTTGATTCGACGCGTCTACTACGATTTGACTGGTCTGCCCCCCTCACCAAAAGAAACGATCGCCTTTGAAGCCGATCCCGACGAACACGCTTATGAACGACTGGTCGACCGATTGCTTAGCTCGGAGCGCTACGGCGAACGCTGGGCTCGGCATTGGTTCGATACGATTCATTTCGCCGATTCTCATGGCTACGAGCATGATGTGGGGCGAGACAACGCGTGGCCCTATCGCGACTACATGATCGATGCTCTCAATAGCGATAAGCCGTGGTCTCGCATGATTCGAGAGCAACTCGCAGCGGACTATTTTTATCCCGACCAGCCCCAATTGACGCCAGCGTTGGGATTCCTCGGTGCCGGTACGTTTGACCTAAGTACTTTTGCAACCGCCACCGTTACGTTCGACTATTTGGATCGCGACGATCTGGTGACGCAAACGATGTCCGCCTTTTCTAGTACGACTGCCAATTGCGCTCGATGCCATGCACACAAATTCGATCCGATTTCGCAAGAAGACTACTACAGCTTGCAGGCTGTTTTTTCGGGGATTCTCAAGGGAGATATCACCTACGACCCTTCGCTCGAAATAGTAAACCAAAGGCGAGAGATTCAAGAATTGCTGGATGCTGCCGAGCAACGAAATCGCTCGATCTTGGCTGCTATCGAGTATGCGCCGAAAATCATGGAGAATCTGGCGGTCCTCTCGCAACAAGCAAAATGGAAAAATCTGGAACTGCTGAGTTACGTGACAACGGACGGCAGCATATTGACGCGGGAGCCGGACGGAAGCTTGCTCGCCTCTGGGCACAAGCCGGAACGAGAAACTTACGTCATCACGGTATTTAGTCCCTTCACTCGTCTGAGCGCGCTTCGATTGGATGTTATGGCAAATGATTCGCTTCCCATGCGTGGGCCAGGACGATGTGAAAACGGCAATCTTCATCTTTCTGAAATCGAAGTCCAAGTTTTCGATCCAGCGAACACAAAGTCGATTCCGATCAAGCTGAAGCGGGCGACCGCCGACTTCGATCAGCAGGCCTGGGGAATTGAACGAGCCATTGATGGCGATCCGAAGACAGCATGGGGGATACACCCCGCCGTCGGTCAATCGCATTATGCGGTCTTCGAATTTGAAGAAGCCGTCTCGTTGCCTCCTGAAGCTCGACTGGCAATCATGCTAAGGCAACTTCATGGTGGTTCGCATTTGATCGGTGCATTGAAATTGTCCGTGACTGCCGACGATCCAACCAGCATTTCGGCCAAGCCCCTTGATGTCGAAAGTGTCCTCCAAAAATACCCGCCAATCACACCCGAAACATGGGATTCGATCAACGAAGCAGACCGTATTACGCTTGCGTCCTATGTTGTCAAAGACTGGGCTTTGAAGCAAAAAGCGAAACTTCCAGAGCCGCTGCGAGTCTTTGCCGCTGGCCGATCGGTTGCGATCCCGGAAGGAAATGGCAAGGACCAACTGAGAAGTATTGCCTCGCCGAAAACCGTCCATATTTTGCATCGCGGTGACTTCGATAAACCGCGTGACATCGTTAGTCCAGGATCGCTTAGCGTCCTTGAGGAGATTGAATCCCGCTTTAAACTGGAGGATTCGGACAAGGAGCCTGTGCGACGAGCGAGACTGGCAGACTGGATCGCTGACAAGGAAAACGTTCTTACATGGCGCAGCATTGTCAACCGAGTCTGGCATCATCACTTTGGGCGTGGCATTTGCGATACTCCTAGTGACTTTGGTCGCATGGGGGGCGTTCCTTCGCATCCCGAATTGCTCGATTGGCTCGCCGTTTGGTTTCGGGATGATGCCAAGGAGTCTTTGAAAGCCTTGCACCGATTGATTGTGACGAGTGATACGTACTGTCAAGTCTCCGCGAGCTCCGCCGAAGGCAACAAAACCGATTCCGACAATCGGTTGTTGTGGAAGCAAAATCGGCAACGATTGGATGCGGACGCGATACGCGACTTTGTGCTCGCCGCAAGCGGCCAACTCAATCTCAAGATGGGTGGTCCGGCCGAACAGCAGTTCCGTCAAAGCAAAGGCCCTCAATCTACACCAGAGTTAAACTACAACGTGTTTGACTGGGAGAGTCCGGCTGGCAAACGACGAAGCATCTACCGCTATGTTTGGCGAGGCATCGCTGATCCCTTTATGGAAGCGGTCGACTTCCCTGACCTCGGATTGCTGTCACCTACTCGCGGTGTCTCATCATCTTCCCTACAGTCTCTTTCGCTATTCAACAATAACTTTATTTTGGCCGAGAGCCAAGCGATGGCCAAACAGCTCGAAGCCTTAACTTCGAACCTAGACTCCCAAGTTACCGAGTGTACGTGGAGGCTATGGAATCGAGCTCCGAATCCGGCAGAGTTGGCTGAGTTGAGCGCCTTTGCAAAGCAGCATAGCCTGCCCGAACTGTGTCGAGTGCTTATGAACAGCAACGAATTTCTCTTTGTGGATTAGCACGACATCTTTTCTCCCCTTCGCTCCGTTTTGGGGCGAGGGGAGCAAAGTCAAAATATGCGAAGAAACAATGACCCCAAAAACATCAAATCACGCCGAGTCAGAAATAACCCCCAACCGCCGCCAAATTCTAACAACCGTCGGTGGCGGTTTCGGTGGCATTGCCATAACGCACATGTTGGCCAGCGATGGCATTGCGGGCACTTTTGAAAGCAGCATAGCAAGTGGCATACAACACCATCCTGCCAAGGTGAAACGGGTCATCCAGTTGTTCATGACTGGCGGGGCAAGTCCTATGGATTTGTATGACTACAAACCCGAATTGGCAAGGCTTCACGGCCAGATGCTTGGTCCGAAAGATAAGCCCGAAGGGTTTACGGCTCCAGCGGGTGCGATCATGAAAAGCCCTTTCGCATTTGCGCAGCATGGCCAATCAGGGCGATGGGTCAGTGAGCTTTTCCCGGAGCAGTCCAAGCTGGTCGATGAAATGGCGTTCTTGATGGCGATGACCACCAAAACGAATGTCCATGGTCCTGGTACGTTCATGATGAATAGTGGGTTCTTGTTGCCCGGCTTCCCGTGTTTGGGCGCGTGGGTCTCTTATGCACTTGGCAACATCACAGACAACCTGCCGACGTTCATCGTCTTACCTGATCCGAAAGGGCTTCCGTACAATCAAAAGGCTTGCTTTAGTTCGGGCTTCCTTCCCGTGGTGCATCAGGGGACCGTCATTCCGGTAACTTCGACTTCTCCGCAGATTGCAGATTTGGTTGCGAATTCCAAGTTCCCTTTTGCGAATCGGTCTGGCAATGCCGATAGTTTTGCGTTGTTGAATCGGCTTAATGAGAGACATGCGATGCTTCGCCCTGATGATTCTATGTTAGCGGCGCGAATGTCTAGTTACGAGTTGGCTGCGAAGATGCAGTTGTCCGCGCCGGAAGCATTTGACATCGCGTCGGAGCCAGAACATGTCCGAAGAAGTTACGGACTAGACGTTCCGGCTACTGAAGATTTCGGTCGTCGATGTCTGCTTGCGGCCAGGCTCGTTGAGCGTGGAACTAGGTTCGTCCAAGTCTGGAGCGGTCCACAGGGAGCAACGGCAAATTGGGACAACCATGGAAACATTCAGACTGAGTTGCCACCGATGGCTTTGAGCGTCGATCGGCCGATCGCCGCGCTTCTCCGGGACCTGAAATCACGAGGACTTGCAGAAGATACGCTTGTGATTTGGACGACGGAATTCGGACGTACACCGTTTGCTCAAGGCAGCCTGGGCCGTGACCACAATGGTGGCTCGTTTGTCAGTTGGCTTTGGGGAGCCGGCGTGAAGCCAGGAATTGCACACGGAAAAAGCGATGACTGGGGATACCAAGCGTTGGAGAACAAAACCTTCTGCTACGATCTCCACGCGACGATTTTGCATCTGCTTGGAATAGATCACGAACGCCTCACGGTTCGTCAAAACGGAATCGATCGCAGGTTAACAGATGTCCACGGCCATGTGATCAACGAAGTTCTTGGCTGAGCGCATGGTATTACGTTAAAAGGTCAGCACAAGAGTCTACGCACGAACCGAAACAAGCTACAAAAAGCTGGTCTGCGCTTTGAGGTCATTCCCAAAGCGGGTGTGCCGGAGGAGCTGGCAAGGCTAAGAGATATCTCCAATGATTGGTTGGCTAAGAATGCCTCCGAGAAAGGTTTTTCGTTGGGATTTTTTTTCGGAAGCCTACATGCGGCGATTCCCGTGTGCGGTAGTGAAGCAGGGGGACAAGATTATCGCTTTTGCCAACGTGATTTTGGGGGCAGAGAAGTCGGAGCTTTCGATTGATCTGATGCGAAATGCTTCGGACGGTCCAAATGGTCTGATGGATTTCCCGTTTACCGAACTCATCTTGTGGGGCAAACAGGAAGGCTACCAATCATTCAACTTGGGGATGGCTCCACTTTCTGGAATTGAGAGTCAACCGCTCGCGCCTCTTTGGAACAAAGCCATCGATCTCGTCTACCGACATGGCGATCGTTTCTACAGTTTTGAAGGACTGCGATAATACAAACAAAAAATTCGATCCCATCTGGGAACCGAAATACTTTGCATCGCATGGTGGAATAACATTACCTCGTATTCTTGCCGACCTTACCAGGCTGATCGGCAGACGGGAGTAGTTTGTATGCTCTGCCGAACTCTTGCAAAAAGTGTTTTTGGAAAGCAATCATGTGATGGAACGCCTTAGCGTCCGGTTTCCTACGACGAAAAACTGCAGCAGGCCGCGAAAAGTACCGAGAGAAATAGTAATACAGTAGAATAGTTCAATTCTGCTCAGTTTGCACTGGCTCTCCGCCCTGAGACGTACCAAACGATTGCCAAAGTTGTAGATCGATGCTGGAGTTTACGAATCGAACACCACCGTCTAGCCAACCGCAATTCACCCCTCCCGTGTGCTCACTCCTTGCAGCGATATTCGTCCAAGCAGAGAAGCTCTGCTGCGCATTGATGACGAGGCAGTCCACAGTATCTGCGTTGGGTACCCTCGTGTGGTCATAACCGAAACATTCGACTCGTGTTGACCACCAGTGGTCTGGATTGGGAGTGACGACGTTTCTTCGAAACGAAGATTCGCAGTAAGACTCCATATCTTCGAAACGTGGGACACCGTTTGCAACAGCGATCGACCGATTTCGTCTGGGCCGCCCGCTGGGGGTCATTCGTTCCGAAATAAGTACCGTATTGCTAAGACCGTCGGTAACTTCAGAAAGGGATCGTCCTGTTTTCTGATGGGAAAATAGTTGCCCTGGCGTATCGCGGACGCGAATTGTGACAATTGGCTTGACCCCGAAGTTGAGTCGATAGCCTAAAGCCTTATCGGACGATGGGCAGCGAAAAACGGATGGAGGACTCGCGACGGAAGTTTCGTCGTCGCCGATTTGTAGAAATTCGTCCCTATTCTTTACTGGGTAAGACAGTTCCTGAGCAACGAAAACGAATGGATTTCCGAAGATAAGATGCTGATATCTATTTGTAAATGTCACAGCCCTGACACGTGGCAGTTTGTTCGCTTGTTGGATGATGGGAAGCCCTAACTGCCGAAGATTTGAAAGACACTGCGCTCTGCGAGATGCCTCACGCGCAGACTGTGTCGCCACCAAAATCAACGAAAGCAGCAAGCCAATAATCGCTGCAACTATTGTGACTTCCAGCAGAGTCCACCCTTGTCGATGAGCGCGTTGCATAATATCACTCACCTAATTATTGTGACCTGACAATTCAACCAAAAGTTCGAACGATGAATCTGCTTTTTGGCGTATGGAATACTCAACTCCTACACATTCGCGCGTGATCGAAAGTTTCGCAGTAACCTCGGTTTGCAAGTTAGGTTTTGCGGAAAGGAACTGAATTGCGTGCGAATTTTTTTCTCCGGGAAAGACTCTTGCGACTTCAATTGTTGCTGGTTCGACCCAGAGATCACTTTGAAGTCTCCATAAACTCCGATGGGGTGAGAAGCGTTAAATGCGGTTCGAGACTATCCCGTAAATCGACTAACTCATTCCTAGTAGTCTCGACTTGAGGTGCTGAATCACAACCAACATTTAGGATAGATAAGCCAAGAATGAACACCACGACTGCAACTTTTCGACGAGTCTTCCTGATCAAAAACAATGAGATCCAAGCGATGCCACCGCACAACCCAACTACTCCGATAGCTCTAACTGCCCAGGAAAAATAGTTTCGCGGTGTACCGACCTGTAAATTGATTGCCGATGTGCTGATGATCACACACTTGCCATCCCAATCTTGTAGGAAAGTTGGAATGTCGACTCGCGAAGTGCCCTTGGATGGATCGATTAAGGTAACGATGTCTTCCCCAACCACCGAACAGTTCATAAAGTGCGAACCCTTGACTAGCACTATGACTTCATATGATTTCGCGAGATTCCTGAGTGTGACTAGGTTCTCAGATGCAATTGCGATACTTGCAGTCTGACATCCGAAATGTTTTGCACCCGCTTCGATTTCCTGGAACGAGTATCCGCTTGACTTGCCCGGCGAACCCATTTTCTCGAGTAATTCTGTATAAAGTTTTGGGGCTTTGCCGAGCGTCCGCAAGCTCACATACAAGCATTCAGCTCCGCACTTGTTGTTCGACTGACCCTGCCCAAAAACGACGGACGGGATGCCAATCAAAATGGACGCAACGATGAATCGAATGCAACCGCTCATGGCAACCTTTTGAATCAAAATTTTTTGACTGAGGCTCGGCGAAGTTCGAATTCTTTCTTTCCTGCTTCACCGCCAATGTACCGATGTTGTTCTCTCTCCGAACTCGACGTATCCCGAATGCGAGTCCCAAATGGAAAATCGCTCTCCTTGAACGCAAAGCTGGAACGAATATCTTTCGCATCAAATGATATTTTGTCTATCGTCCACTCGGCAGTCACAAGCTTAATGGGCCCCTGTTCGGTCGTTTGTTTACCATGAATCGGAAACCAGTAGCCGGATACTTCGTCCTTTTCCCACGTGTACTCTCCAATGCAATTGCCTATGGCGCCACCGCTCATTTCATACCGACTAATCGTGTAACCCCGGGTCGTGTCAACGACGACTTCCCGGAGTGAGAAGCCCTCCGTTTTTTCTGCGTTCCTGAACCTCACTTTTCCGGCATCCAATACTTCCCCCACAGTCATCTTGTTTGCCAACAGGCTCGGGAACCTTAAAGCATCATGGTTGAACTGGTGAAAGCCATACCAATTCGCTGGGAAAATACTTTTGATGTAACCATTCGTATGGATGTCTAGGCTTTTGGAAATACGTAGCTCAAGCATCGCTGGCAAGAATTCGTAACTCTTACCATCCTGGTAGACTTCTACCGACGTGCCGTCCGTCCCCATCACTTCGGTCTTTTCTTTTACTGTCCTGTCACGTGCTGTTTTCTCGGCCTCTGATTGTCCGAACCGGCCCTTTCTTGAAATCCAGATCGCGTCCCCTCGAATTTCGATGGCGACAACCGATTCAAAGCTGGGTGCAGACTCAATCTTGCCCGACAATTTTACAGTTCGAATAGCAGCCAGTCCCTTTAGGAACTTGAGCGCCCCAGAGCGAGCATCATCAACATCCTGTCCGCATGAAAAAGCCGCGGATAAGAGAAAAGTCATGACCGCGAAGCTGTAAGTACTTTGAACCATTTAAGTTTTCCGTAATCTAAAAGGGAAAAGTCTCGATTGGCAATCTTATTTGAATAATTCCATGGCGTCGATTTTGTAATTGCAAGGAAAAATTGCGAAATTCTTCTTCTGCTGCCCTTACTTTGAACTAGGCATGACTTGCGGGTCTGGAACTTACGTTCGGTTACTAGGAAGAAACAGTGTCAACACCGAATTTTTAGCACACCAGGCTAACGCGGCTAACGCCCAACGGCTAATGTTGTTTGCTCAATTCACAACTACTTCAGCGGTCTCCTGAAGGGGCGAGGGGGAGGAAATCAATTAGTTTTTATCAGTTCCAATGAGCTTCCGTTTGAACGTCTTTGAACGCTCAAGGCTCTCATTCCTACAACGTCACTTCCCTACCCAATGCCGCGACATTCCAATCTTGTCTTTCCAAAAACACTTTTTGCGAGTGTTCTGCAGAGCAAACCTTCGATTCAGGTTTCACAGCAACTCGTGGACTCGGCTGTTTTGCAGAGAGAAGAAGTCTTTCGCAAATTCGAGACTTGTCGCGAGGGTTTGACGACTGAGGTGGCTGCCGTACGGCGCACTCAGTTGGGCCCTAACATTCTTGCTAAAGACCAAAGAGTTGCTTGGACAACGCTCATCTGGCACTCGGTACTCAATCCGCTCGTGATTTTGCTGGCGGTACTGGCTGCGATTTCCTTTGCGACCGGTGACGCTCGGGCTGGAACCGTCATGACGGTGATGATTGCGCTCGGGGTTGGGTTGAAGCTCGTTCAGGAAGCCAAGGCGGATAGCGCGATGGCAAGCCGGTAGAACTGCCCGTTTCGCAACTTGTGCGTGGCGATGTCGTGACCTTGGCCGCGGGAGACATGATCCCAGCCGATGTGCGCATCCTTGCAGCCAAAGACTTGTTTGTGACTCAGGGGTCTCTCACAGGTGAGAGCTTTCCGGTCGAGAAATTCGAAATGGAGCGGAACGCGCAGACAAAAGTAGCAGTCGAGCTTTCGAGCATTGCCTTTTTAGGCACAAGTGTAGAAAGCGGTTCGGCATTGGGTGTCGTAGTGGCAACGGGCAAAGAAACCTATCTTGGCAGTATGGCCCAATCTCTTTCGGAGCAACCGCAGACCACTGCGTTCGATTAAGGGATCACCAACTTTACTTGGTTGATGTTGCGATTTGTTTTGGTGATGGTACCGCTGGTGTTTGTTATCAATGGTTTGACCAAGGGGAATTGGGGCGAGGCATTTTTTTGCGATTGCCGTGGCTGTCGGCCTGACTCCTGAAATGCTGCCGATGATCGTAACGGTTTGTTTGTCCAAAGGCGCTATCGCGATGAGTCACAAGAAGGTGATTGTCAAGCGGCTCAACGCCATTCAGAATCCTGGCGCGATGGATGTCCTTTGCACCGATAAGACCGGGACGCTGACGATGGATCGAGTCATTTTGGAACAGTACTGTGACGTGGTTTTAAAGGAAGACCAAGAGGTACTCGCACTGGCGTACACCAATAGCCACTTTCAAACCGGATTGAAAAACGTTTTGGACGTGCCATTCTAGCTCACACCGAGACACACACGCATGCCAACATCCCGGACTATCGGAAAGTCGATGAAATTCCGTTCGACTTTGAGCGTCGAATCATGTCGGTGGTCGTTCGAACTCCGGAAGGCAAGCACCGCATCATCAGCAAAGGTGCGCCAGAAGCTATCTTCCCTCGCTGCAAAAGCTTTCAGCTAGATGAAGAATTCTTTCCCATGGACGACACCCAATTAGCGGATGTTGCGATGAAGACCACGTTGTTTGCCCGCGTGTCGCCATCGCACAAACATGGTCTTAGAAGCGGGGGTTATCGAAGGTCGCAAGGTCTTTGTTAATATTCGCAAGTACGTGCGTATGGGTGCGAGCAGCAATTTCGGCAACATGTTTAGTATGCTTGGTGCAAGTGTCTTTGTGCCCTTTCTTCCCATGGCGCCTATTCAGATCTTGGCCAATAATTTACTTTACGACATTAGTCAAACGGCGATCCCGACCGACAACGTCGATTTGGATCAAATTGAAAAGCCACAGCCGTGGGACATCAAGCAGCTCACTCGATTCATCGTTATTGTTGGCGGCCCACAGCTAGAGCTTGTTTCAGACCGGTTGGTTCGTTGAGAGTCTCATTACCCAGACACTTATCATCCACATCATTCGAACAAACAAGATTCCGTTTCTACAAAGTTGGGCATCTTGGCCACTGCTCGTGATGTCAACCGTCATTATGATGGTCGGAATCGCATTGCCATCAACGCCGATTGGAACGTATCTCCGATTTACAGCACTGCCAGCCTTGTATTGGCCCTTGCTGGGGCTTTCGGTTACATTATTCATGAGCAATCGAGTTTTCGCTGTACGTATTGCTGCGCTGGACATTGCGAAAAGAAAGGCTGGCAGGTTTCTCTTGGTGCGCAACTCCCAAGCCCCGGTAGTGGCAATGACTATGGTGAGGTTTTTGAATTGACCAAGTTCCCGCGGTCTTTTGGAAAGTCATTGCCTTCGAAGTTGTAGCAGGGTGGGATAGGCTTCCGGCATCTCGATGCGGTTGTGACAGGCTGTGATTTTATAGTAGCAGGCACATTCCATGTGCCGTCCGCAATTCAAAAACCTTTGGTTTTTGAGGCTACGGCACACGGAGTGTGCCTGCTACTTTACTGCGATTAGAAATCTAGTTGGCAACGCATTCCGTAGGCGTCTGTTTGCGAACTGATCATGTTGTTCGATAGGATATTGCCATTGCTGGTCGGTCTCGCATCCGCCCAAGAATGAATGTAATTGAACACGCATTTGCAGCTGGGATTGACGTACCAATTCAGACCTACGGTCATGTTCTGCAACATCCCACCTTGAACTTGCTGATCGGTCAAATCCAGATAAGACCAACGACCAGCGACTTCCCAAGCTCCCCATCCGCCACTCGTCTTCGAAACGCTATGAAATGGAATCACGCGATCGATGGCTCCGGCCTTGCGATCGTAGGGGCGGTGTTCGCCAGTGAGGAAAAGGCCGACTTGCGAATAGGCTCCATTGAGAAAAGCGTTTCCGGTTGCAGTCGTATCGACAAAGCAACCCATAGCTTCCGTTTGCCATGAAAGCGGACCACGAACCCACATGGACTCAAAGCCAAATGTTTGTGTCAAACTGGAGCCAATGGTTCCTGTATCGACGAAGAAAGGCGTACCGTTAGCAACCGAGGGGACCGGCTGTCCGCTCGTACCGTTAGGTGTACCCGTTGGCACGACAAACTGTCCTACGAAAATCTCGGGCAGGCTGCGAAAACGAACACGTTCATTTGGGGGTGCATTGAGGAAATATCCAGCCCCAAGATGCAAGTAGTCCTCTCCCTTGGGTCCTTCGTGCCAAAGCAAGTTTGTCAAGCGACCGGCGCCGCCATTGCCACCATCGGTACTTAGCGAGCCACCAAATTGATCTTGACCAGTGCGGAAGTAGGACGCCGCCCAAGTCCAATTCAAATCTTCCGAGTTGTCGTAAAACCCTACGCCAATGTGCCGGAACGGAGTGAACGCTTGAAACAGGGAGGAACGCTCCATAAACGTCGTATAGCGGATGCTGCTCACGACTTCCAATCCGAAGGGTTGCTTCCACTGACCAACACGGACCGTTCCTAATGGTCCCAAGTCTTTAAAATCAGCCCACAGGTCCGTGAACGTCGGGCGTCCAAAGAACCCGAAGTCCAATTGCATGAAGTAGTCCATGCGATCGGTGACAGCACCCTTGGCACCAAGTCGCGCTCGGCGGAAAGCAGCTCCACTTTCGATGCGACCGTAGGTGTCGCGACTGGACTGGAGTTGATTGAAGCTTACTGCGTCCGCCTGAAAGAAGCCGCTGATCGCAACATTAGGATACTTGGGCTTTTCGGCAGCGAGCTTCGTCGCGTCCGTTAGTTTCTTTAGTTCTATCTGGGTAGTTGTCTCTTTGGCCTCGAGGGCATTCAGACGCGCCGTAAGCTCCTCGACAGTGGCAGGCGGGTTATCGGCTGGTGACGTGGTGAAAACGTATTGCGGTTGAGCTTCCTCATGGACATTGGCTACCCCAGAACCCAATGGCGTTGAATTGTACGCATCCTGAGCACTGACTCTTTGATTGAATGCTAGCGCAATCAGCGAAACAAAAAGTAGTTTCCGCGATCTCATTATTTCACGGTCCCGATCACCTTGTTGGGTCTCTAACTAAAGCGGTAGGAGGAGGATCGGCAGTTTTCGATTTTGAAATGGAGTGCATTATTAGCTTGCATTTTTAGAATTTAGGTGAAATAGTGAAGTAGGTGATTGGCGTCGCGGCATGCTTTGTAGAACACCACGCATTTTCGACGTTGGGGGCAAGCCGAGGCTGTTAAAAAACTGGTATTGCAGCAGTTTTAATTTGCGCAAATTTAGTTCCGTAGGGAACCCGAGCGGCCTCGTGCCGTCTGGTGGACAAGGTTCTTAGGCTAGAAAAATGGACCGACCGTTTCGAAGACCCCCTGTAACAACCGCGTCACAGGTGAATTAGGTTCGTTTAGCTAACGAACCTTGCGTTCCAGTCGGACGAGCCGACTGGGGCGAGAGGGGCGGGGAAAGTGATTCTAGCTGTAAACCTTTTGCACCAGTTGGACAAGCCAACTGGGGGCAAGACAATGTTAGGAGAACAAAAAGAGCGTTTCGAAAAGTCATGTCAATACCAGATTTTTAACAGCCTAGAATAACTCCCATCGGCTTGTTGATGCGATCAGTTACAATGAAGAACCTTGATTACTTTCGGCTTTCAACCCATTTGGAACGCAATGTCGACCTTTTCCCGCTGCGAATTTGCTTCAAAATCTCTGTATGGCTTGACTCGCATTTTGGCTGGTACACTCCTCCCATTTATCTGCTTAGCCGTTTCTTTGCCGAACATCGTGAAAGCGCAATCGGAGGTTCCCGAATTGGCCGTTGATTTCGCCAGCCAGATTCGCCCGATTCTTGCGAACCATTGCTGGACCTGTCACGGCCCCGATGAAAAGAGTCGAGCCGCCGATCTGCGACTTGATCTTCGAGAGAACGCCCTCGCAACCTCGGCGATTGTTCCAAATGACCCAATCACGAGCAAACTGGTCGAGCGAATTCTGTCGGACGATCCAGAGTCGCAAATGCCGCCACCCACCAGCAAGAAACCTCTTTCGGATAAGCAAAAGAAACTCCTGGAAACTTGGATCAAGCAGGGTGCTGCGTATTCAAAGCATTGGGCTTTTACCGCACCAGTGAAAGCTACGGTTCCCCGACTGCAAGTAGCCTCCTGGGCCAACAGCGCATTGGATCAGTTCGTCGGAAATCGATTGGAACAGGAACACTTAAAGCCATCCCCCAAGGCAGACCGTTCGACTTTATTGCGCCGTGTTTCGCTCGACTTAACTGGTCTTCCGCCCAGCACCGTTGAGTTGCAAAAATTCCTAAACGATCCAACTAACGACGCTTACGAGCGTGCTGTGGATCGATTGCTGGCTTCGAAAGCCTATGCGGAAAGAATGGCTATGGAATGGCTCGATCTGGCCAGATACGCGGATACCAACGGCTACAACAACGACGAGGACCGCACCATGTGGCCATGGCGAGATTGGGTCATCCAAGCGTTCGATCGCAACATGCCGTTTGACCAGTTTGCAATCGAGCAACTCGCAGGCGATCTGATTCCCGAGTACAAACAAGATCAACTTATTGCAACGGGTTTCCTTCGCAATCAAGGGCACAATACCGAAGGGGGCATTATCCAAGAAGAGTACCGAGTCGAGTACGTTGCAGATCGCGTTCACACCGTATCCACCGTTTTTCTCGGGCTCTCGATGCAGTGCGCTCGGTGCCACGATCATAAGTTCGATCCGATCTCCCAAGCCGAGTACTTCCAGTTCTACTCCTTCTTTAACTCTCTTGATGAGAAGCAAGCACCGCACGGCAAAGTCATCGGAGTTGAACCCTACATTCGAGTGCCGACTGCAGAACAGTTGTCTAAGATCGAAATACTGTCTGCAGAGATCGCCGCGATTGAGACGCAATCGAAGCAGCTTGAAGATCAAGCAGAAAAGAATACCCAGAAGCTAGTAGCGGAAACGTCGGAGATGGACTTGAAGTCTCGCTTTGACCAAAGTACTTTGTTCCGTTTGCCATTGGACAAATCGGAGGGAGCTGCCCTGTTTGAATCGATTTCAAACTCGCAAATTGGAACCGCATCTGGCACAATCCAATGGCAAACCGGCAAAAAGCAGGATGCAATCGAGCTGGATGGAACCTTGCGGATCGAGCTTGGAAACGTTGCGAATTTTGCGAGCGATAAGCCGTTCGCGATCAGCGTTTGGGTGAAGCCGGCTGCGGCGAACGGGATGGCCATTCTCTCCAAGATGGATGAGTCAGAGAATTATCGCGGCTATGACCTGCTCCTGTCAGGTGGGAAAGTGGAAATGCATTTAGTCCACAAATGGCCCGAGAATGCAATCAAGATTTCCTCTGACGCACCTATTGCACTCAATGAATGGCATCATATCGTGGCAACCTACGATGGTTCCAAGAAAGCCGCAGGCATCAAGCTCTTTGTCGATTCAAAACTTGCACCCGTTTCCGCCTCGCAAGACACGCTTCGAGATTCGATCGAGACACAGCAGCCTTTTCGAATTGGGTTGCGTGAAAAGTCGCTACCATACAAAGGACTTATTGATGAACTCCAGCTTTTTGGCAGTGTGTTGGACGAGAATAGTGTGAAGCAACTTTCCAACTTCGAGACCGTTAGCGGATTTGCAGACTGGGTGAAAGTTCCGCTCGAACAACGAACCGACGAGCAACATAAGCAAATCCAAAAGTACTATTTGGACCGAATCGATACTGAGTATCCCGCTTTGCAGAGCAAACTTGCGAACGTCAAGAAGGACAAACTTGCAATCGAGGAAAGTGCTGCATCCGTGATGGTAATGCGAGAAATGAGTCCTCCACGAGAGACGTTCGTACTCAAGCGAGGCCAGTATGACCAACCGGCTGACCGTGTCTTTGCGATGGTGCCCGCAACGCTTGTTCAAGACGATGGGCAGGCCCCAAAGGACCGTTTGGCATTGGCCAAATGGCTTGTAAGCGACACCAATCCATTGACAGCGCGCGTGACGGTGAACCGCTGGTGGCAAAATTTCTTTGGTACTGGCCTTGTCAAAACCGCTGAGGACTTTGGTTTAACGGGCGATACGCCGTCTCACCCCGAATTGCTCGACTTCTTGGCCCGAACCTTAGTCGAGAGCGGCTGGAACGTTAAAGCGACTCTCAAAATGATAGTCATGTCGTCGACTTATCAGCAACAGTCCCGCATCGAGCCCAACATGTTGGACCGCGATCCGGAGAACAGACTCTTAGCCCGCGGACCTCGCAATCGATTGCCTGCCGAGACGATTCGCGACAATGCACTTGTCATAAGCGGACTGTTGAAGCAACGACTTGGCGGTCCGAGCGTAAAGCCTTACCAACCAGCCGGTCTCTGGGAAGATGTCACGGTGAATCGTCAGGGCAAATACGTTGCCGACATTGGCGAAGGACTTTATCGTCGCAGCTTGTACACTTTCTGGAAACGCACTTGCCCTCCACCGTCCATGATGAGTTTCGACGCGCCGATGCGAGAGGTATGTATCGCGCGACGGGCTCGCACCAATACTCCGCTCCAGTCGCTAGTTTTGCTTAACGATCCGACCTATGTCGAATGTGCGAGAAGCTTGGCCGAGCACATGATTCGCGAAGGTGCCAACGTTAGCGACCGAATTGACGCAGGTTTTCTTCGAAGTGTGTCGCGGAAAGCAACTGTGGAGGAGCACGCCATCCTTGGCCAAGTTTTAGAAACGGCGAAGCAACGTTTTGCGGAGAATTTGAGCGGAGCGCAATCTTTCAACACGACGGGAGCAAACGCACCCGATCAAACGATCAACGCCGTTGAGCTCGCATCCTGGACGATCCTGGCAAGCACATTGCTAAATCTCGACGAAACCATTTCGAAACGATAATTCCAACATGCAATCCAATCTTCAACACCATTCCAATTGGTATCGTCGCCAGTTTCTACGCAACTCGGTAACTGGATCGGCGGCTCTCGCGACGCTTCTGGGCTCCAATTTCCAAGGCAAAGCGTTGAGTGGTGCCGCGCCGGACAATCAACCGTTGCCGCATTTCGCTGCCAAGGCAAAGCGGGTCATCTACCTTTTTCAATCGGGTGGGCCATCCCAACTTGAAATGATGGACTACAAGCCCAAGCTCAAGGAGCTGCATGGGACCGAGCTGCCCGATAGCATCCGTCAGGGGCAACGGCTCACGGGTATGACTTCTGGGCAAAAGAATTTTCCGGTAGTCGCACCCAAATTTGAATTTAAACAGCATGGCTCCAATGGTGTTTGGCTAAGCGAACTCTTACCTTACACCGGAAAGATCGTGGATGACCTTTGCATTGTGCGATCGATGCATACCGAAGCCATCAATCATGATCCTGCGATCACGTTCATGCAAACGGGTTCGCAACAGCCTGGACGGCCTTCGATGGGCTCTTGGCTTAGTTACGGTCTAGGAAGTGAGGCCGAGGACCTGCCAGCCTTTGTTGTCATGATCTCACACGGAACAGGCAAAGATGCCAATCAAGGTCTGCTCGATCGGCTTTGGGGCAGCGGCTTCCTGCCGTCCAGTCATCAGGGGGTCAAGTTTCGAAGCGGCTCTGATCCGGTACTTTATCTAAACGATCCAAGCGGCATCGACCGAAATCTGCGTCGGACCATGCTGGATGGACTTGCCAAGCTGAACGAGTTGCAACAAAAACAAGATGGTGACCCTGAAATTGCGACTCGAATGGAGCAATATGAAATGGCCTTTCGCATGCAAGCGTCAGTGCCAAACTTAACCGACTTGAGTGACGAGCCCGAGTCGACATTCGACATGTACGGCCCGCACGCGAAGACACCTGGAACTTTTGCAGCCAACTGCTTGATGGCTAGGCGGATGGTAGAGCGAGGCGTTCGCTTTATTCAGTTGTACCATCGCGGTTGGGACAATCACGGTAACTTGCCATCGAACATACCCAAGCAATGCAACGATATTGATCAGCCCCAAGCCGCGTTGGTATCGGACCTCAAGCAACGGGGCTTGCTGGACGACACACTTGTGATTTGGGGCGGCGAATTCGGTAGAACGGTTTATAGTCAAGGTTCTTTGCAAGACGACTACGGTCGCGATCATCATGGTCGTTGCTTTACCATGTGGATGGCAGGCGGTGGAACGAAGCCCGGAGCAGTGGTTGGTGAGACGGACGAGTATGGATATAACATTGTTTCGGATCCGGTGCATATCCACGACTTACATGCAACGTTGCTGCAATGCCTTGGTTTAGATCACGAACGGCTGACGTTTCGCTACCAAGGACGAGATTTTAGATTGACCGATGTTCACGGTAAGGTGATTGAAAAGCTTTTGAGCAGTTAAGTTGACTGGGGAGCACGCATAAAAATGATATCGGTAAAGACGCGCTACTTGGGGCTGGGCACCAGGGACAATGCTATTCCAAAGCTTACTCCACCGAGGAGCAATCCAACAAGCAGAGTGACAGACCACACAACCGCGGAACTAATCTCAAGCTTGAACAATTTCATGGTCCCTTTCTGGCTCATGAAATTTAAGAAGTAAATGCACGCAAATAGATAAAGACAAATCCCTACCGCCTTCGGTATCTCAGCGGTCCAATCCTCGGCTCGCATAAATAGGATCACCATTCCTAAGCCACGATCGAAAAAAGCCCAACTCAATCCAATCGCGCAAAGCCACCAGCCCCACGCAGTGCGCTTAATCAGTCCTATTCCAGCTATCAAATCAAAGACACCGAGGAAATAAACCAAAACCGAAAAAAGCACACCGAGTGCCGCCAAAGGCAACACATCGGATATCGAGGCCAATAAGCTGGAGACAATTAACACCACGGTCCCCATAACAAGATTTAGCGCAGCGCCGATAAAATTCAGTACGGCCAAGAAGATGATATTCATGTTCGCCGTCTTCCCCATCTCCTTCGCTTTGGAGTCTGGACCAGCGTACTTCTTCAAAACCGCTGCATCGCTGTTAGAATTTGAGGCGGGTGGGTCGAAGGGATTGGAAGACGGACGAGAAAAGTCCGACTGCGTCAACTGATCTAAAAAGGAGCTTGGGGGGGCTACAGGAGCGGGTTTGCTAGGTGGCTTCGCAGAAGCCTGGCCGCTGACCGCTTGAGTGGGCTTCGCAGCCGCTGCTGCTGGCTTTGATTGTTCTGTACCAGGAGGCGCTTTCTGCTTTGCAACTGTAGCAGTTTTTTCGGTCGCAGATTTTGGCGCCGCGGATGCCGTACTTGCAGCAGCCGGTGCGGCGGAAACTGGGGACCCAGACGCCTTGAAGACGTTTCCGCAGGAACATTTCACAGACCGACCTGCATACGAGGCGTCGACGCCCATGCGTTTCCCACATTTCTCGCAGATCACTAGAATCTTCGAACCTGCCTTCGGAGCGTCCACTACTAATTCTCAATCTAAAAGCATCAACTGCGAGAGTAAAAAAGGGAATGCACCGATTCTATTCTCATGATATTGCAGTTGCAACAGTGTAGCACGGCTCTCCGAACCGTAATTTTCGCGGCCACAGTCACATTCCATGTGCCGTAGCCTCACAACCCGAAGCGTGAGCGAGTGGGACAACTGCAATCCCTCGCTCACGCTTCGTGTTGTGAAAATCGAAGGAAAGTAGCAGGTACACTCCGTGTACCGTGGCCTCAAAAACCAGAGGTTTGTGTATTGCGGACGGCACATGGAATGTGCCTGCTACCTTGAAGTCGCGGCGCGGAGATTCGTGCTAAACTTTGCCAGCAATTCTCGGTCGATAGTCGATCACTTGCTGATACGCGTTGGCGATTTGAAGAAGCTTTGTTTCGGAAAGGGCTGGCCCCTGCAATTGCATTCCAAGTGGCAAACCGCTGGCTGTCATCCCGACAGGCATCGACAAGGCTGGGATTCCGGCCAAGTTGGCACCTACCGTGAAGAGATCCTCAAGGTACATCTGAACCGGGTCGTCCACTTTTTCGCCAATTCGAAATGGCGGAGTCGGAGTCGTGGGACCTAGTAGAACATCGACCTTCTCAAAAGCCGCGTCGTAGTCTTCTCGGATCAAACGCCGAACCTTTAATGCTTTTTTGTAGTACGCATCGTAGTAGCCAGCGCTCAAGGTGTACGTTCCGAGCATGATCCGCCGACGCACTTCGGCGCCGAAGCCTTGCGATCGTGTTTCGTTGTACATCTGGATAAGGGGCGACTGAGTTTTGCCGCCTGCCATTGCCGGTTGCTTCTTTTCCATGACTGCACGGAAACCGTAGTGCGCGCCATCGTATCGCGAAAGGTTGCTGCTGGCTTCGCTGGGGGCGATGATGTAGTACGTTGCGATTGAATACTTACTGTGAGGCATTTCGATATCGACGATCTGACAACCAAGTCGTTTGTATTCATTGATCGCGAGTTGGATGGCAGAGCGAATTTCCGGATCGAGCCCAGGGCCATCGAGTTGTTCACGAATGACACCGATGTTCGCACCCGAAAACGGCTTGGCAATTTCCGCAGCGTAGTCTTCGACGGGAACATCCAGGCTTGTTGAATCGCGAGGGTCGTGGCCTGCGATGGTTTGCAACACCAACGCCAAGTCGGCAATCGTATGGCCAAACGGACCCGCTTGATCGAGGCTGCTAGCGTATGCGATCAAACCGTATCGGCTCACGCGCCCGTAGGTTGGCTTCAATCCGCAGACACCACAGAAAGCTGCCGGCTGCCGAATCGAGCCACCGGTGTCTGTACCGATCGCAAGTGGAGCCATCGCTGCGGCCACGCTTGCGGCTGATCCGCCACTGCTACCGCCGCAAGTTCGAGTCAGGTCCCATGGGTTGTAGGCTGGTCCGCAAAAACCGGTCTCGGTCGAGCCACCCATTGCGAACTCATCCAAATTGGTTTTCCCAAGAATGACGAGCCCAGCGTCTCGGATTTTGGTCACGACGTGGGCATCGAATGGAGAACGATAGTTTTCAAGCATTTTTGAACCGCAGGTCGTCACCGAGTCGGTCGTGCACAGGTTGTCTTTGATTGCGATCGGTATTCCGGCCAATGGCGACAGGGTTTCGCCCCGGGCTCGGCGTTGATCGATTGTATCCGCAGCCTTGAGAGCAAGTTCGCCGTCCCAAGAAACAAAGGCTTTAATGGAGGGCTGTTGTTTTTCGATGCGGTCCAGGAAAAACTGCGTGACTTCGCGGCTGCTCAGTTCGCGAGAAGATAATTTCGGTGCTAATGCATGGACAAAGGTTGGTAGTTGGCTCATACCATGAAGATAGATCAGACAGAGCTAGTCGAAAAGGCCGGAGCAGACCTGAGCCCGTAAAAAACTGGGTTCAGACCGACCGAACACCCAAAATGCTTAGCTTTGGGGTAGCGGAACCCACCAGGGTTTCGGCCATCTATTAGAAATCACCGAAAGTCTTGGCGACTTCTGCTACGGTTCCACGACCCGACGATTGAGTTGGTAACAAACTACTAGTGGATATTCGGCAGCGGAATCAACTGCACCGGAATTCGCATCTGTTTGCCTTCGCGAATCAAAATCACGTCAATGGGGCGGTCCATTGCCGTCAGGCCGACTAGCTGAACCAAGTGCTCGTCGTTGTCGACTGGCAAGCCATCGAATTCTAGAATCACGTCGCCGTAACGCAGTCCAGCAATCTCAGCCGGGCTATTTGGCTTAATCACTTTCACGAAGGCGCCACGAGGACGCGGGCTTCCTGGAGCCACGGTGCTTCCGGAGTTAAACGCGCGCTCGACGCTAACACCCAGATAAGCGCGTTGTAGCTCGCCTTTGTCAACAAGTTGCCGAGCCACTGTCATGGCCAAGTTGATTGGAATCGAAAAGCCGATCCCTTCGTTTCCGCCGGAGTTGCTAGCGATGGCCGTGTTGATTCCGATCACTTCGCCTCGCAAATTCATCAAAGGACCACCGCTGTTTCCTGGATTGATAGCCGCGTCTGTCTGGATGAAGTCCTGATAGATAATGGCTTTGGAGCCGAGTTCGAGATTGCGTCGACCTTTGGCACTCACGATGCCATAGCTTACAGAGTGGTTGAGGCCGAATGGGCTACCGACCGCGAACACAAAGTCACCCATTTCAATTTGACGACTGTCAGCCAGCTTTGCGATCGGCAAGTCGTTTCGATTGATATCGATGACGGCGATGTCGGTGGAATCGTCGGTGAAGACTTGCATGGGCTTTAACGAGGCGCCTGAATCTGTTTCGAGTTTGATGTTGGAGAGGCTGGCACCTTGGATGACGTGGCGATTGGTGATCACGTAGTTGTTTGCACCGATTTGAACAATGACGCCCGAGCCTGCTTCTTCGACCTTTCGGCTCTCCGACTTGCTCGGTCGCTGTTCCGATTTTGTGCCGTTGGAGTTTCGGTCGCCGAAAGGCTCTTCTTTGATCGCTTCGATATGGACCACAGTGGGGCCAACAAGCCGCACGACACGTCGAAGCAGCGAATGCTGTCGCTCAATCAAATCGACTTCTTGCGCGATCTGAGCGTATTGGTCGTCGCGTTGTCGAGTGTTGGTTGGACTCTCGGTTCGCGAAGCGCTTGGGAACTGTTCCGTTCCTCGCTTTGGGAAGCCTGTCGATTGGGCAACCGCTTCAATACCAGAAAAACCGGCCACGCACGCAAAGGTTGGCACCGCTATGGAAAGTGTCCACAACTTGAGGGCTTGGACCAATTCCATTCGTTTTGAGCTATGACTTCGGATCATCGGTGCATGACGTTCGCTAGTGGATTCAAATTCGCGATACTACTATTAATGATGGTATTCGGAATTTGCTTAAGACTTTTTCGAGCCCAAAACGCGGCATGGGTAGTTACAGGTGGAATTGGTGGGCACAAATTCCGTAATGACTCAAACTGCGGGTTGTACCGAATCTACCTGCCGAAGTTTACTTTTTGACGTGCCTCGAGAATGGCTCGTTGCTTGGCAAGATCGGGCTTTGTATTCGTTTTCGAAATAAATCTCTTTGAGTCGTTTGGCGAAGGTTTGAGGGCGGCAATGTCGATTTTATCGTTTGCTTCTTCTTCGTCGACGACAACGTGCGGTTGCACGCCGCGTGCACTGATCGGAGTTCCTTTGGGCGAGAAGAATTTGGAAACCGTAAGTCTCAAACCACCATTGCCGTGTTCATTGTGAAATACACCTTGCACGCTCCCTTTACCGTAGGAGGTTTGACCTACCACAGTTCCGCGATCGTGATCGTGGATCGCGCCGGCAAAAATTTCGCTCGCACTTGCACTGTCGCCATCAATGAGCACAACCAAGGGGATGTCCCACGTGCCAGGAGCCTTTGCAGTGAAGTTATGATTCTCTTGACCATTTCTGCCTTTAGTCGAAACAATCGAACCTCGAGTGATAAAATAATCCGCAAGCTCGACAGCCGAGTCCAAGAGTCCGCCCGGATTTCTTCGCAAGTCGATGATAATGCTTCGCATTCCATTTCGGCTCAACTCCATCATGGCTTTGGTAACTTCGCCTGCTGTTGTTTTTTGGAAGTTCGTGATTCGTAAGTAACCGACACCGGGTTCGGCCATCTCAACTAACGAAACGCTCGGTACGTCCACTTTCTTTCTTTGAACGGTTACATTCATCACGCTATCGTCCGTGTTTCGAAGAACGAGTTGGACGCTGCTTCCCTCGGGACCACGGAGTAGGTCAGCTGCTTTTTTCGCTCCGATTAAATCGACCGACGATCCGTCAACGTTCATGATGAATTGGTTTGCGGATAGGCCAGCGATTTGAGCCGGACCGCCTCCGAAAACGTCGACGATTCGCAGTTC
>Ga0105045_10000565_pt1 | contig 27607 bp, 26 predicted proteins | sample MAT02_FD_78089 | JGI IMG/M metagenome (GOLD analysis project Ga0105045, IMG submission 78089) | Freshwater microbial communities from Lake Fryxell liftoff mats and glacier meltwater in Antarctica - MAT-02 (megahit assembly) | ecosystem: Environmental > Aquatic > Freshwater > Ice > Liftoff... | reverse complement strand
TTGGGATGGAGACCACATGGAGAACACGTAGGTCAAACAGGAAAACCTGTTGCTACAAACCTTTATATTGCAATTGGAATTTCGGGCGCAATTCAACATATTGCAGGAGTGAACTCTTCTAAAGTAAAGGTAGTTATCAATAGTGATCCCGAAGCACCGTTTTTTAAAGTTGCTGATTATGGAATCGTAGGGGATGCTTTCGAAATAATACCACAATTAATTGAAAAATTTAAAGCATTTAAGGCACAGAATTAGTAGTTTATATTAATCTAAATTATAATGCTATCTAAAAATAAGATATTTGTATCTTTGCCTTTAGATAGCATTTTTTTATGCGAACTTTTTTACTTAATTATAGAATTCGACCCTATCCATTATAAAAATTATGAGCCTAGTTAAATTATCCATAAAAGGAATTTCCTACAGTCAAACTCAAAACGGCGCTTATGCTTTAATTTTGAATGAGGTTGATGGCGAGCGTAAATTACCAATTGTCATCGGCGCTTTTGAAGCACAATCAATTGCTATTGCTTTGGAAAAAGAAATAAAACCACCCCGTCCGCTAACTCATGATTTGTTTAAAAACTTTGCAGAGCGATTTGATATTGTGGTGAAGCAAGTTATTATTCACAAATTAGTTGATGGAGTTTTCTACTCGAGTATCATTTGCGAAAGAGATAAAATTGAAGAAATTATCGATGCTAGAACATCTGATGCAATCGCGCTAGCTTTACGTTTTAATGCTCCTATTTTTACTTATAAAAATATTTTAGACAAAGCTGGAATTTATTTAAAAACAAATCCATCAGATATTGATAAAGATTCACAAGAAATTGATGATGTACTTTCAAATCCGGAAACTTTTGGCCGTACAGAAGAGAGCAACCAGTCAGGGTCTACTTATTCTAAACATACACTACAAGAATTGAACGAACTTTTAGATCAGGCTGTATCCCAAGAAGACTACGAGAAAGCTGCAAAAATTAGAGATGAGATTTCTAAAAGATAGCATCTAAATTTTGGTTTACTAAATCCATTTTGATAAAAAATAATGTAAATAAATCAAATTCTATATTTGTTGCTTATTTTTACAGAAACCTTATTGTAAAACCATTGTATGAAATCAGCATCGCTTTTAGTTGCAACAAGTCTTTTTTTTACTTTAGCATCATTTTCGCAAGATTATTATAAACACTGCAGAAAAATTTTAAATACGCAGTCGGGAAAAGAAACCGATAACCAGACCATAATAGTTTCTAAAAACACAATTATACAAATACAAGATGGATTTACTCCAAAATCCAAGATAGAAGACTTTAAAATTGACCTCAAAAATAAGTATGTTTTACCTACGCTAATTGATCTCCACGTACACATAGAAGGAGAACATGACGCTAAAAGTTATATGTCAAGATATTTAGATAACGAGAATAATATTATTTCAAAAGATTTATCGTAGCGAAACAACACTTTTAAATAAGTTTACCATTTTTCGAAAAATAAAGGCATTTGTAATACTTCAAAAATAAAAACAAACTGAAATTCACATATCACAAATAGAATAACATAAAATGAAGCAATATATAGACTTAGTGCAACACGTATTTAACAACGGTTACCAGAAAGGAGATCGAACTGGAACAGGAACGAAAAGCGTTTTTGGTTACCAAATGCGTTTTGATTTAAATGATGGTTTCCCAATGGTTACTACAAAAAAACTACACTTAAAATCAATTATTTTTGAATTACTTTGGTTTTTAAAAGGAGATACAAACATAAATTACTTACAGGAAAATGGAGTGAAAATATGGGATGCTTGGGCTGATACTAACGGCGATTTAGGCCCAGTGTACGGCCATCAGTGGCGCAATTGGAATAGCGAAGAAATAGATCAAATCGCAGATTTAATAACTGAATTAAAAATTAATCCAAACAGCCGCAGATTGTTAGTTTCGGCGTGGAACCCTTCGGTTTTGCCGGATACAACTAAGTCATTTGAAGAAAACGTTGCCAATAATAAAGCGGCATTACCTCCTTGTCATGCGTTTTTCCAGTTTTATGTATCTGATGGAAAGTTATCCTGTCAATTATACCAGCGAAGTGCTGATATCTTTCTTGGAGTTCCTTTCAACATTGCATCTTATGCCCTGTTAACTATGATGATAGCACAAGTTTGCGAATTAAAACCTGGCGAATTTATTCACACCTTTGGCGATGCACATATTTACAACAATCATTTTGAACAACTTGAATTGCAACTATCACGCGAACCAAGACCTTTGCCAAAAATGATTTTAAATCCTAATGTGAAAAACATTTTTGATTTTACTTTTGAGGATTTTACTCTCGAAGGTTATGATCCACATCCTGCAATCAAAGGAAATGTGGCTGTATAAAATTATAAAAATGTTGTTTTAGTTAAAGTTCTAAAACACCATTTTCAGCACCTGCGAAATCATTCCACTTAAAGGAATCCGAATCTGGTTCGTTAATAAATACGCCATCTACTACGTATTTAAACTCGTACGACGCATCTTTATTTAAATCAAAAACTCCTTTAAACGTTCCATTTTTTAATTGGGTTAAAACTCCGTACTTTATATCCCACGCATTAAAATCACCAACGACTGAGATATTTTGTGCCTCTTTGTGCGGAACTGAGAAAGTGACTTTACAAACAGGCTTTGTCTTTACATATTGTTTTTTAATTGGCATAACTAATTGATTTATAGATTTAAATGACAAAGAAAGTAAATCTCTTTATACTTTTTTAAACTGCGCAAAAGATTTGAGGAAATATGTGAAATTATGTTAAAATAAAACTCTATTTTAATTTTCGACACATTAATAAAATAGAATTAAAAATAAATTAGTCCTACAAAAATTAATAAGTATTAGGCAAATTCAAATTTGCAGAAAAAAAAATTTACCTTTATAATCTAAAATCAAAAAAAATGGAAAAAGATTTACATGAACAATATGAATACGCTAGAAGAAGGATTAAACAAAAAAAGCGATTATATTTTCATTTTGTTTTATTCGTTTTAAGCAGTTTATTATTATTTGTAAGTCACAAATTTTTAGATAATGAATTTATAACGCAATGGTATTTATGGATTATCACAGTCTGGCTGTTTTTATTTATATTACATTTTATAAAAATTTTTATTACTGACCGATTTATGAATAAAGATTGGGAAAGAGAGCAAATTGACAGACTTGTACTTTTACAGCAAAGGAAAATAGAACAGCTACAATCAAAAATAGTAAATGATGAACTTAAATAATAGCATAAAATTATGATTATAATGATTGCGGCGGCAGCTGAGAATAATGCATTAGGAAAAGATAATAAGATAGTGTGGCACTTACCAAATGATTTTAAAAGGTTTAAGTTGCTAACTTCAGGACATCATATAATAATGGGTAGGAAAACATTTGAAAGCTTAGAAAAGCCGTTACCTAATAGAACACATATTATTATAACGAGACAGCAAAATTATAAAGCTGATGGTTGTGTAGTCGTTGAAAGTATGGAAACCGCACTTGATGCGTGTCCAAAAGGAGAAGACTCTTTTATTATAGGTGGTGGGGAAATTTACAGTTTAGGAATGCCTTACGCTGACAAACTAGAAATTACAAGAGTGCATGAAAGTTTTGACGCTGATGCTTATTTTCCTGAGATTGATAAAAATAAATGGAAAATTGATACAAGCGAGTTTAATGCAAAAGATCAAAATCATAAATTTGATTACACCTACGAAACGTTAGTGAGAATTTAAAATTAAAAAACATCCCAGTTACGGGATGTTTTTTTTTACCAGTGATTAGAGCAGCAGCCCGTCTTGAAAGAGTATTTGATAACATAATATAAAAATCACAAATAATAACAATATCCCTGAACAGGATAGAATAATATTTGCAATATTTTGAGAGTACATCTCAAAAAAGCCTTTAATACCAAATACCACAAAGGTACTAAAGACGAAAAAAATTAAAATTTCCAAAAACAAATTTAATCCTAAGAACGTATGTTGCGCTTGTATTATAACACCGTCAAACAAAACAGCATTTTCAAAAAAACCAACAAGAACAAATGAGATAATTAACGCTAAAATTATCCACTTGACTTGGCTCCTCCACTCTTTTTTAATCATGTACTGGTTACTTATTTATTTTACAAATTTGAACAAATAAAATTGCTCATACAATACCCACTTTTAGTGATATTTCAAATATAATTCAGACTAGTATCGTCTTTCCAATTTTATAAAAGTAAATGTTAGTTACATTTAATAATTGTCATGTCAATTCTTAAAAGTCAATTTAACTTTATAAAGTTTGTTCTATATTTGTACAAATTATAAAAATGGCTCAAAAGATCACTCCATATAAAGATTCCACTTTAGGAAAAAAAGAACAAGTTGCTCAAATGTTTGATGCTATCTCAGGAAATTATGACAATTTAAATCGTGTCATTTCTTTTGGTATCGACTTAAAATGGCGTAAAAAAGTCCTGCAAATGGTTTCTAAATCTAATCCAAATATTATTTTGGATATTGCTACAGGAACAGGAGATTTAGCAATTTTAATGGCACAGACAAACGCAGAAAGAATAATTGGCTTAGATATTTCTGCAGGAATGCTCGATATTGGAAAGAAAAAAATTGCATCTAAAAATCTTTCTAACAAAATTGAAATGATTTTAGGGGATTCAGAAAAAATGCCATTTGAAGATAATTACTTTGATGCAATAACTGTCGCGTTCGGCGTTCGTAATTTTGAAACGTTAGAAAAAGGTTTGCAAGAGATTCTTCGAGTTTTAAAACCAAATGGAGTTTTTGTAATTTTAGAAACATCAGTTCCTGAGAAAACGCCTTTTAAGCAAGGTTATAATTTTTACAGTCAAAATATCTTGCCATTAATTGGAAAATTGTTCTCTAAAGATAACGTTGCTTACGGTTATTTATCAGAGTCAGCGGCAGCTTTTCCTTACGGTGAAGCTTTGAACAATATTTTGAGAAAAATTGGGTTTATAGATGTTGTCTCCTTTCCACAAACTTTTGGAGTTGCGACTATTTATTCAGCTTCTAAAAAATAATATGAAAAAAATATTTGTTATACTGCTTTTTACATCTTTTTTATACTCCAAAGCCCAAGGATCAAAAAACATTTTTAGCAAAGATCCAATCATTAATTTGGAAAATTTTCAAAAAAGTAGAGTGCACTTTGGCTTCTTTTTAGGTTTTAATTCTTACGACTTTAAAATTGACTATAAGTCAGTAACAACTGATATTTTAGTCGAAAAAACAACAGGATTTAATGTAGGAATCATTGCAGATTTAAGACTACAAGAATACATTAATTTGAGATTTGAACCAGGTTTATTTTATACGAGACGAGATTTAACCTTTCCAAGCAATCCAAATTTTGCTAATAGCAGTGATGCATTTAGAGAAGTTAACAGTACCTACATTCACTTTCCTTTATTACTAAAATTTTCGTCTGTTAGAACAGGAAATATAAGACCCTATTTATTAGGAGGAGTATCAGCCACACTAAATTTGTCAAGCAATGCTAAGCTTGTAGATGATAATTTGCAGCAACGTTTTAGGGTAAAATCCTGGACACCCAATTATGAATTAGGTTTTGGGATAGACATTTTTTCGGAATATTTCATATTTTCTCCATCAATAAGGGGAGTTTTTGGACTTAATGATGAATTAATTAGAGATAATGATCCTAATAGTCCTTGGACAGGCAACATAGAATCATTAAAGTCGAGAGCAATATTTATCAATTTCACTTTTCATTAAATTTATACAATAGCATTTTTTAATCTTGCCGAAACTCACTTAATACAATGGCTGTTGCTGTTGCCACATTTAAACTTTCGGCTTTTTGAGCATCACCAAAACGCGGAATAGTTAGTCTGTTTTGAATTAGCTCCTCAATTTCACTTGATATCCCGTTTGCCTCATTGCCCATAATAATTATTCCTTTTTGTGGCAATTTCGATTTATAAATATTCTCACCATTCATAAATGTTCCATAAATTGGTAATTTTGTCAAAACTAAAAAAGCCTTTAAATCAACATAACTAACATTGACTCGAGCAATTGAGCCCATTGTTGCTTGAACTACTTTTGGATTATAAACATCAACTGTTTCGTTTGAGCATACAAGTTGGTTAACCCCAAACCAATCACATAACCGAATAATGGTGCCTAAATTTCCTGGGTCTCTAATAGAATCCAGCGCCAGAATTAATCCAGTTTCAAGAATTGGTTTTTCTGCTGGAATCTTAAAAACTGCCAAACAAGAATTAGACGTTGTCAATGCACTCATCTTTTTTAATTCATCATCTGAAATTATAGTTTTTAATTCTTTGCCCACCTTAATAAAGTCATCTTTGGTGGTGTACAATTGTTCTAATTCGAATTTAGAATCCAGTAATTCCTGAATTCCTTTTACACCTTCAGCAAAAAATAATTTATTGGCATATCGATATTTTTTTTGCTGCAAACCCGTTATAAGTTTTAATTGGTTTTTACTAACCATAAAATAATGTACTTTTGAATTAAATATTTTAGAACACTTGAAAAACATTTCCACAAAAATAACTGCATTTATTGCAATTTCAATATTTATTTGCGCATGTAACGCCGTAAAAAGAGTTCCAGATGGAGAATTACTGTTGACTAAAAACGAAATTAGGGTCGATGACAAAATAATTAAGGAAGAAAAATTATCAAATCAATTATATCAAAAACCAAATACAACTTTACTCGGTTATCGTTTACGGTTAAATCTCTATAATCTAGCAAATTTAAATCCAGATTCAACTTATCAAGCCAAATTTAAAAATAATCCTAAAAAATACGAAAGAAAATCAAAGTGGTTTTCTGCAAAACAAGTAGATCGTCTTGGACAATCTTTTTTTTATAATGGCATTCATAGTTTCCTAAAAACGACTGGTGAGCCTCCAGTGATTATAGACCAAGATAAGGCAAGTAAGTCATTGTTGCGATTAAAATATTATTATTTCATAAATGGTTATTTTAATGTTAATGCCATTTACAAAATCGATACGGTAAAATTTAAAAAAGGAATTGTGAAATATGCTATTTCTCCGGGAAACGCGTTCTTTATAGACTCAGTTCAAAAATCAATAACAACGCCTGCACTAGATTCTTTATATGAAAAAAATAAAGCCAGCACCTTTATTAAATCAGGATTACAATATAAAACAGAAGATTTTGAGAGTGAAAGAAATAGAATTACAACTATTTTTAGAAATAATGGTGCTTATTACTTTCAACCTAATTATGTGACTTTTAATATTGACACGATTAAAAAAGTGAATAAAGCTAATGTTACTTTATTGATTAATAATTATTCCTACCAAGAAGCCGACTCAACAAAAACGGAACTTTTTAAACTTTATAAAATAAGTGACGTAAATATCTATACTGATTATTCCACAAGTAAAGACTCTTTGAACATTACCGATAGCACCATTTATAAAAATTTTAATTTGTACAGTCAGAAAAAATTAAAATACAAACCAAAATCTATTACTGACGCAGTTTTCATCACGAAAGGTGGTTATTATGCTGATTATAAAACTGTTTTAACAACGCGGTATTTAAACAATTTAAAGATTTTTAATTACCCGTCTATACAATATGAAATAGACAAAAGAGATAGCACGGCACAGTCTCTAATTGCCAAAGTATATTTAACCCCAAGAAAAAAATTTAGTTTTGGGACAACTTTGGATGTGACACACTCAAATATTCAAGATTTTGGAATAGGATTAAGTATTTCAGAAACTATTAGAAATGTATTTAATGGCGCTGAAACCCTTGAAGTTGCGGCTCGTGGTAACATAGGAGCATCACAAGATTTAGCTAATCCAAACAATAATTTCTTTAATGTTTCAGAATATGGTCTAGATGTAAAATTAAATATTCCAAGAATTTTAATGCCTTTTAACACGGATAGAATTATTCCTAAAAATATGATTCCATCCACTTTAATAACAATTGGTTTTGCGAAGCAGCAAAATATTGGATTAGATAAGGAAAATTTCACAGGTGGAGTATCTTATAATTGGACTCCCAAGTTGAACCGAACTGCACGTTTTGACCTTTTTAACACACAATTTGTTCGGAATTTAAATCCTAGAAACTATTTTAATGTTTACGGCTCTTCCTATAATGCTTTAAATAATTTTAGTAAAACTTATAATTCAAACTTAACTTATTTTGACAATCCAATCGATAGAAATTTAATAATCGAACAAGGTACAGACGGCTTTACAAGAGATGTTCTTAGTGGCAACACTACCTTTTTACAGCCAATAACAGCTGCCGACTTTCAATCAATAAGAAGTATAGAAGAAAGAAGACTGCGACTCACGGAGAATGATTTTATTTTAGCTACTAGTTTTACATTTTCAAAAACAACAAAGAAAGATATGACCGATAATACGTTCTATCTTTTCAAAACTAAAATTGAATCAGCTGGAACGATATTAACCGCTTTTGCAGCATCAACAGATCAAAAACAAAATTCTGGTGGAAATTATGAAATATTTGATTTAGAATACGCTGAATATGTAAAAACAGAATTTGACTATATTAAACATTGGGATTTATCCAAAGAGAAAATTGTGGCTTTTAGAACTTTTTTCGGAATTGCAATTCCTTTTGGAAATTCTAATTATATTCCTTTTTCGAGAAGTTACTTTTCAGGCGGCTCAAATGACAATAGAGCTTGGCAGCCATACGGCCTTGGCCCAGGAAGTAGCGGAGCTGTAGATGACTTTAATGAAGCCAACATGAAGATTGCAGTGAGTGGGGAATTTCGATTTAAAATTGCTGGCAGTCTAAAAGGCGCTCTTTTTGCAGATGCTGGAAATATTTGGAATGTTTTAGATAATGTGGTCGATGAAAAATCAACTTTTACCAGTTTAAACGATTTAAGAGATATTGCTTTAGGCTCTGGATTTGGATTGCGATATGATCTAAATTTCTTTGTGATACGCTTTGATCTTGGTTTTAAAACTTATAATCCAGCCAATGAAATCAGTAGAAGATGGTTTAAAGAATACAACTTTTCTAACTCTGTTTTAAATTTTGGAATAAATTATCCGTTCTAATCCTAAATAATTCTTATTTTTGCAGGACTAAAAACTAAACAAAAATTAATAAAAACACAATGGCACACAACATAAAAGCAGGCGTAGCGACGGGCGACCAAGTTCAAGAGATTTTTAATTATGCAAAAGAAAAAGGGTTCGCTTTACCAGCCGTAAATGTAACTGGATCGAATACTATTAATGGCGTACTAGAAACTGCTGCAAAATTAAATGCTCCGGTTATCATCCAATTTTCTAATGGAGGCGCATTATTTAATGCTGGAAAAGGACTTTCTAACGATGGTGAGAAAGCTGCTATCGCCGGAGGAATTGCTGGTGCATTACATATTCATACTATGGCAGAAGTTTATGGTGCAACTGTAATATTGCATACAGATCACTGTGCTAAAAAATTATTACCTTGGATTGATGGTTTGCTTGACGCATCTGAATCACACTTTGCTAAAACTGGAAAACCATTATTTTCTTCCCACATGATTGATTTATCTGAAGAGCCAATTGAAGAAAACATAGAAATATGCAAAGGTTATTTAGAAAGAATGAGTAAAATGGGGATGACACTTGAAATTGAACTTGGAATTACAGGTGGCGAGGAAGATGGCGTTGATAATTCCGATGTTGATAGTTCTAAATTATATACTCAGCCAGAAGAAGTTGCTTATGCTTATGAGGAACTCTCTAAAGTAAGTCCAAGATTTACAATTGCAGCAGCTTTTGGAAATGTGCACGGCGTTTACAAACCAGGAAATGTAAAATTAACTCCAAAAATCTTAAAAAATTCTCAAGATTTTGTGCAAAATAAATTCAACACAGATCATAATCCTGTTGACTTTGTTTTTCACGGTGGTTCAGGTTCTACACTTGAAGAAATAAGAGAAGGAATTAGTTACGGCGTGATTAAAATGAATATTGATACTGATTTGCAATTTGCATTTACTGAAGGTATTCGGGATTATATGATCAAAAACATTGATTATTTAAAAACCCAAATTGGAAATCCAGAAGGCGCAGATGGTCCGAACAAAAAATATTATGATCCAAGAAAATGGCTTCGTGAAAGCGAAGTAACTTTTAATACTAGACTTGAGCAGGCATTTGCTGACTTAAATAATGTAAACACACTGTAAAAAAATTATGTTAAGTGCTCAGTACTGAATATTCAGTTAGAAAAACTAAACATTAAACACCTGATTATTTATTACTGAACACTGAATACTATAAAAATGGCTTGGTTTAAAAGAAAAGAAAAAGGAATTACGACAGCTACCGAGGATAAGATGGATATTCCAAAGGGACTTTGGTACAAATCTCCTACTGGAAAAATTATCGATGCTGATGAACTAGCTAGGAACTTATTTGTAAGCCCTGAAGATGGTTTTCACGTACGAATAGGAAGCGCAGAGTATTTCCAAATTTTATTTGACAACAATGAATTTGTCGAATTAGACAAAAACATGACTTCTAAAGATCCATTGCATTTTGTTGATACAAAAAAATATGCAGATCGATTGAAAGATGTAATGGAAAAAACCAAGTTGAAAGATGCGGTGCGAACAGCTGTAGGGAAGTCCAAGGGAAAAGACGTAGTTATATGTTGTATGGATTTTGCATTCATTGGCGGATCTATGGGAGCTGTTGTTGGAGAGAAAATTGCAAGAGGAATTGATCACGCCATTAAAAAAAAGTTACCATTTGTAATGATTTCTAAATCAGGTGGAGCACGTATGATGGAAGCAGCTTATTCTTTAATGCAATTAGCCAAAACATCAGTTAAACTAGCACAACTAGCCGAGGCAAAACTTCCTTATATTTCATTGTGCACAGATCCTACAACTGGTGGAACCACAGCTTCATACGCAATGCTAGGAGACATTAATATTTCGGAACCAGGGGCATTAATTGGATTTGCTGGCCCTCGAGTAGTAAGAGACACAACAGGAAAAGATTTACCAGAAGGTTTTCAAACTGCTGAGTTCTTATTAGAACATGGTTTTTTAGATTTCATTACGCCTAGAAAAGAATTGAAAGATAAGATTAACTTATACATTGATTTAATTCAAAACAATAATATTAGGTAAATTTACTGTTATTTAAAATAAAAGATCCTGTTTGTGTTTGCAAACAGGATCTTTGTTATTAATAGTAATCAGTTTAGAGATTACATCTTAGCCCACCATATATATTTCTTGCTGGCGCATTAATACCAGATGAAAAAGTTCTATATTGAGTGTCTAAAATATTTTCCACTCCTGCAAATACAGTAGCACCTTTATAAACTTGGAAACTCGTTTTTAAATTATATGTTTTCCACGACGGCAATCCGTTGACTGGTGCGTATTGAAGATTATCTTCGCCACTTTCTGAATAGTCACTTCTTTTTTTCTGTCCATTATACAATAAATATGCTTCGATATTAACGCCTGCATTGGCATACATAAAACCAATTTTCCCAAAATATGGTGCAATATGATCTAAAGGAGTCAACATTCCACCTTGAACAACCCTACCTAAAGTGTAGTTAAAGTTGGCATCCATCCTTAATTTCGATACTAAAACCGCACTAAAACTTGTTGAAAGCCCTGTGACAAAAGCATTTCCTCTATTGCGATTGGCAAAAACTTTACTAGGCGTGCCATCGTAAAAGATCATACTTTGACCTTCATATTGAAATTCGTCAAGTGCAATGGCGTCAAACATTCTACTGTAAAAATAAGTACTTTCAAATTTTACTTTTTTAGAATTTGATTGAACAGCAATCCCTAAATCGGCAGTTACTGTTTTCTCGGGTTTAACGTTTGCATTTGGCACAATTATAATTCCTTGAACTGACTCGAAAATTTTTGCTAAGTCATCAATATTTGCCACTCTAAATCCAGTTGACAGATTAGCTTTCAAAGAAACATTTTCTGAAGTATTTTTAACAATGCCTAATGAACCACTGTAAGTAAAGTTGTTCTGCGACACTGATGTAAAGGGCAAAGGAAAAAAGGAGTCGTCAGCAATGGTGCTGTTTAAGGAGGTATAGCCCAAGCGTATGCCAACATTCCAAAGCGTCTTGGCAGACAATTTATCGTTATAAGAAACATATAAATCATTTCGCAACATCGAGTTTTCACCATTAGGATATCTTGTACTGATAGGTTTTATTGCTCCAGTATTTACATTATTGGAAAATGCATTAGATTTTAAAGTTTCATAATAGGATTCAAATCCGTAAAATAATTCGCCTTCACTGAATTTCTTTTTTAGGTCAACAGCGATAGAATACATTTTTACATCTTCTTTCCTATTTTGTAAATTATAATTTCCAAACCTCCTATTGTGCCTACTTTCCTTTACGTCTTGAAAAGCAATATTAACTTTCAAGTCACTATCAAAAAAAGCCTTGTCCTTGCTCAATGAATAAATACCTATAGCGCGTTGTTGCGGCCCATAATACCATTGGGCATGCCGTAAACCAGTCTTAGGATCACCTTCCGTTAATCTATCATAGCGAGGAACATCAGTAGAAGTTGAATACTGCAAATTTAAACCATGTTCAAATCCAGAATCCGTTTTATAAGCTAATTTTTGCATAAAATTGTATTGCTTAAACCCTGATTCTTTTTGAACGTATTTATTATCATTAGGAACTACTTGATCAACTCCATTTATAGTTGCAACGTGAAAAGGACGTTCTCCAAAAAATTCTTCATTTTGATTTTTATTCCTTCCCATTTTTAAATCGCCGAAATCATTGAAAGAAACCATGGTCAACGACGCAAAATTTCTTGAAGCGTAGTTTAAATTTAAAGCTATGGATTTCTCCATATTAGATGAACTATACCTCGAGTTGATCGATCCTGTGAATTTGTTTTTTGCTTCACCTAAAAATTTTGCTTTTTTAGTGGACATTGCAACTGCTCCACCAAGTGCATCACTCCCAAATAATGTAGAAGCCGGACCATAAAATATGTTTACGTTATCAAGCATGCTTTCGTCAACTGTGATAACATTTTGAAGATGTCCTGATCTAAATATCAAATTGTTCATTCGCACACCATCTACAAGCAACAAAACTCTACTGGCCTCAAAACCTCTAATAGAGGGACTTCCGCCCCCTTGTTGTGATTTTTGAACAAAAACAGATCCCGAGTTTGACAACACTTCGGCCATACTTTGAAAATTTTGAAAATCAATTTGTTCGGCAGTTATAACCGCTACTTGAAAAGGTAATGATTTTAATACTACTGGAACTTTATAAATCATGACAACATCGGCAAGCTTTGTAGTATCCTTCTTTGTTTGTGCGAATCCAAATAGTGACAGCCATAGTAAAACATACGTAATACTTTCTTTCATTTAAAATTAGAATTATATATCGTAAAGGATTCAAACTGCCTTTAAAAAATAATTAATACAATAGTTTTGCTAAATTTTAGCAAGTATACAAACAACAAGTAACATGCATTTATAATGAAATTGCCTAGAAATAGACAATCGTCACTACAATACATTTTTGCAATTCATAAACAATCCTATGTTTAATTATTTTTTGGAGGGGGAATTGTGATTAAAGTGTTAACCAATTTGTAAATTGTATTTTTCCAAATGGTAGTTTTATAAATAGAAATTGCCGAAAACGGTTTCCAAGAGAATTCCGACTTCAAATAAAGCAACTGAAGAAATTCATGTAGTTTGTTTTGTTTTTCCTTGGATTTAGTATCATTCTGAAAAGCAGTCTGTACTAACTTCTGTAATTTTTTATTTAATTTAGTTTCCTTATGATCCCACCAGCACCATAACTGGGTTGAATCATTTACTATTAATTTATCTACAACATCATACATTTGATTGTTGTATTCAAATTCACTGTCATGCTCCCATTTCAGTTTTGAAGAAATATCTTTATTTGAGAATTGAAAAAAAACTAAGTCTTTCTTCTTGATTCCAGCAATAATTTCCTGTTTGACTTCCTTTTTAATAGATCGCTTTTGTAATTGTACCCAAGAGTAAGTTACCGCAACAGGCGTCACTAGTGAAAACAGCAGAAAAAAACTAATTACTTGTATTTTCAAATTTTGAAAATTTGATTATTGATTTAAAATAGAATACTATTACATTCCTGTTCTAATTGCTTCAACAGGATCTAGTTTAGACGCTGCAATAGCAGGAAGAATTCCTGAAATAAGACCTATGGCAGCTGCTAATCCTGTCCCTAAAACAATATTACCAACCCCTAAAATAAATTCAAAGTCTAGTGCTTTAGTCAATATTATTGAAATGACCCAAACTAATAAAAGTCCAATTACACCCCCAATAACGGATAAAATCACTGCCTCGAACAAAAACTGAAACATGATAAAGCGGTTTTTAGCTCCTAACGATTTTTGAATTCCAATTAAATTAGTACGCTCTTTCACTGAAACAAACATAATATTTGCAATTCCAAAACCACCCACCAATAGTGAAAAACCACTTATGATCCATCCCACTACATTCATTTGTCCTAAAATTCCATCTATAAGATCCGTAAATCCTGAAAATACATTAATAAAAAAATTGTCAATTTCACCTGCTTTTAAACCTCTTACATTTCGCAATTTTTGAGTTATTTCACCTTTATAAGCATCCATATCAACTCCTTTTTCTGGTTTGAATATGATAACATTAGTTAGCGAAGTATTGTTATCTCCATATAATTGACGCACAAAATTAACCGGAATATAAGCTGATGTGTCGCTGCTATCACCAAATAATCCTGAACCTTCTTTTTTCAGCACGCCTATGACAGTAAAACGCTGTCCATACATCCTCACATTTTTTCCAATAGGGTCCGATCCTTCAAACAATGAACTGGCAATTTCATTACCAATAACAATTACCGTTGCTCCAGAATTAGCTTCTGATTCATTATAAAACCTTCCTTTCTCAAACTCTAATCCTTGAATGTCAATAAACTCTTGAGAAACAGGAACGATATTTACATCACTCACCGTTTTAGATTCATATTTAATAGACTCTTTTCTAGTGAAAATTTGATAAGCCATTTCATCAGTATTAGTCATAGCTCCCTTCATGTATGTATACTCATCATATTTTACATTGGGGAACTGCTCTCTTTTCCATTGCGGAATATTCGAAGGACCAAAAGAAAATTTCATTAAATAAATAGTGTTTTTATCTAAACCACTTAAATCTTTCGAGATTTTTCTATCTAATGAATCTACCGCAGCAAGAACTGCAATAATTGAAAAAATCCCGATTGTAACTCCTAGTAGAGAAAGTAACGTTCTTAATTTATTATTTGTTAATGCATTCATTGCAAAACCAAAACTCTCTTTTAATAATCGAAGATAAACTAGCATAAAACCTGTTTTGTGTTAAAGTAAAATTCCATAAATATTCATGAAAAACCTAATTAAAAATCGTTTTGTTAAATTGTTTGAATACCCGCTGATGTTAAGTATTAAAGCACCCTTAATAAATACAATTATCTCGTTTTTAAATGGGTTTATTTTAACATTAAAAAACTATTTTTGCATTTTATAAACACAACTACACAATGAACACAACTAAAACAATTCAGTCTGCACTAATTTCGGTATTTTCAAAAGAAGGACTAGAACCGTTAGTTAGACAACTAAACAGTCAAAATGTTACAATTTATTCTACTGGAGGAACTGAGGATTTTATTAAAAATTTAGGAATTCCTGTAATCCCTGTAGAAGATATCACTTCCTACCCTTCTATTTTAGGTGGAAGAGTAAAAACATTACATCCAAAAGTTTTTGGTGGCATTTTAAATCGTCAAGACAATCAAAGCGATGTGCAGCAAATGCAGGAATTTGATATTCCACAAATTGACTTAGTTATTGTTGATTTATATCCTTTTGAAAAAACAGTTGCCTCTGGAGCAAACGAAGCAGATATTATTGAAAAAATTGATATTGGGGGAATATCTTTAATTCGTGCAGCTGCAAAAAATTTTAAAGACACTGTTATTGTGTCTTCTGTGGAACAGTACAGTTTATTTTTAGATTTAATAACCTCACAAAACGGAGGCACTACATTAGAGAATAGAAAATTATTAGCTACTAAAGCATTTCACGTTTCTTCTCATTACGATGGGGCTATTTTTAAGTATTTTAATACAGATGAAACAATCTATAAAGAAAGTATTGCTGATGGTCAAGTTCTAAGATATGGAGAAAACCCGCATCAAAAAGGATTTTTCTTTGGCGATTTTGACGCAATGTTTAAAAAATTAAATGGAAAGGAGTTGTCATATAATAATTTATTAGATGTTGACTCAGCAGTAAATCTGATAAATGAATTCAAAAAAGATGAACCAACATTTGCGATTTTAAAACATAATAATGCCTGCGGACTGGCTACCAGAGCTACAATCAGCGAAGCATACAATGTGGCATTAGCTTGTGATCCTACTTCAGCATTTGGTGGGGTTTTAATTTCAAATACAAAAATTGATAGTGCAACCGCAACAGAAATAAATAAGTTGTTTTGTGAAGTGGTAATTGCTCCGGAGTACGAACCTGAAGCTTTGCTTATTTTACAAGAAAAGAAAAATAGAATTGTGTTAATTCAAAATCACGTTGAATTACCTAACAAGCAAACCCGAACCTGCTTGAACGGACTTTTAATTCAAGAAAGAAATAACATCACTGACAATAAAAACGATTTAAGAACCGTTACAACAACAGCGCCATCAGAGCAAGAAATTGAAGATCTCATTTTTGCATCGAAAATTTGCAAAAATACTAAATCCAATACGATTGTTTTTGCGAAAAACGGAACTTTGATTTCGTCTGGAACGGGACAAACATCAAGAGTCGATGCATTGCTGCAAGCAATCGAAAAGGCTAAGAATTTTGGATTTGATTTACATGGAGCATCTATGGCCAGTGACGCATTTTTCCCTTTTCCTGACTGTGTTGAAATAGCCAAAAATGCAGGAATTACTGCTGTAATTCAGCCTGGAGGATCGATAAAAGATGAATTGAGTATTAATTATTGCAATGAAAATAAAGTTGCAATGGTATTTACTGGAACTCGTCATTTCAAACATTAATTTGTTTAACTTTGCGCCCTACTAATTGTTTAACTTTTAACCCCAAAAAAACTTATGGGATTTTTTGATTTCATGACCGAGGATATTGCGATAGATCTTGGTACCGCTAATACTTTAATCATTCACAATGATAAAGTTGTAATTGACAGCCCATCCATTGTTGCACGTGATAGAATTTCGGGTAAAATAATTGCTGTGGGAAAAGAAGCCAACATGATGCAAGGTAAGACACATGAAAACATAAAAACGATAAGACCATTGAAAGATGGTGTAATTGCCGACTTTGATGCCTCAGAGAAAATGATTAGTATGTTTATTAAAAGCATACCGGCATTGAAAAAAAGAATGTTTACCCCTGCATTACGAATGGTAGTTTGCATACCATCTGGTATTACTGAAGTAGAAATGAGAGCGGTAAAAGAATCTTGTGAGAGGGTCAATGGTAAAGAAGTGTATTTAATCCATGAACCTATGGCCGCAGCTATTGGTATTGGAATTGATATTATGCAACCTAAAGGAAACATGATCGTTGATATAGGGGGAGGAACTACTGAAATTGCAGTTATAGCTCTTGGCGGAATTGTTTGTGACAAGTCAGTTAAAATTGCTGGTGATGTATTTACAAATGATATTGTATACTACATGCGCACGCAACACAATCTATTCGTTGGAGAAAGCACTGCCGAAAAAATTAAAATTCAAATTGGTGCTGCTGTTGAAGACTTAGAAACTCCACCAGAGGACATGTCAGTTCAAGGTAGAGATTTATTAACAGGAAAGCCTAAACAAGTTGAGGTCTCTTATCGCGAAATTGCAAAAGCGCTAGACAAATCAATCCAACGAATTGAAGATGCAGTTATGGAGACACTTTCTCAAACACCACCTGAATTAGCTGCCGATATTTACAACACTGGAATTTATCTAGCTGGAGGCGGATCGCTGTTAAGAGGTCTAGATAAAAGAATTTCTCAAAAAACCGACTTACCAGTTTATATTGCAGAAGATCCATTGAGAGCTGTAGTTAGGGGAACTGGAATGGCATTAAAAAATATTAACAAATTTAAAAGTATTCTTATAAAATAAAAAATTTATTGTAAGTTTTGATCCTGTGGTTAAGATTTTGAATTTTTTTTATTTTATGTAAATAGTCAACTTTAGCAAATGCAGCAAATATTTAATTTTATTTTTAAAAACAGTTATCGGATACTGTTTTTGCTGCTACTAGGCATATCGTTATCCCTTACAATTCAATCCCATTCCTTTCACAGAAGCAAAGTAATTAGTTCTGCTAACTATTTAAGCGGAGGTGTGTACGAAAAAGTGAACACCTTTAATGAATATCTAAATTTAAAAACTGAAAATGATGCTCTTGCACTCGAAAATGCAAAGCTTCGCAGTATGCTTTTCAATGTTAAAGACACTGCTACTTCAAAAACGTTAGATAGTATTAAAGGAGTAAAATTAGAAGACATTATTGTGTCAAAGGTGATTCACAATTCCTATAACGTTTATGAAAATTATCTAACTTTAAACTCAGGCGAACGAGATGGGGTTAAAACGGATATGGGGGTCATTAACAGTTTAGGTATAGTTGGTATTATAGAAAATACCTCACCAAGATACTCGACAGTTATTAGTGTTTTAAATAAAAGAACACAAATTAATGCTAAGATTAAAAAGTCTGATCATTTTGGTTCTTTAAACTGGGATGGAAAAAGCACCGGTTATGTGCAACTCACGGACCTTCCAAGATTAGCACTCATTAAAATTGGAGATACAATAGTTACCGGAGGGCAATCCGTAATTTTTCCTGAAAATATTAATATAGGAACTATTGCGAAAATTTACAGAGATGAAAAGACAAATTTTTTTACGTTAAATATAAAACTATTTAACGATATGACTAATTTAGGTCATGTTTACATTATTAAAAGCAAAGATCGTGAGGAAATCATTAATTTAGAAAAAAAAGTAAAAAATGAATAGCGCATTGTTAGTCAACATCTCCCGATTTGTTTTACTATTAGCCATTCAAATTATAATTTTTAATAATATGAATTTCTTGGGCTACATAAGCCCATTTCCTTATATATTGTTTATCATTCTTTACCCCGTAAATGGCAACAAGTCAGGTTTAATTGCCGCTAGTTTTTTGCTAGGTATAATTTTAGATTTATTCAGTAATTCGGGAGGAACGCATGCAACAGCTTGTTTAGTACTGGCATATTTAAGACCTTCACTGTTTAAATTTGCATTTGGATTAAGTTATGAATATCAAACTATTAAATTAAATGACGTTATCACGCCACAGCGGTTCACCTTTATTTTCTTATCTGTATTTATTCATCATTTTACCCTTTTTCTTTTAGAAGCATTCCAGATTAACTATGTATTAGACACACTAATAACTACCGTTTTAAGCACTGCATTTACAATTATACTTTGTATTATTATAATATATTTAATTAAGCCAAACAAAAGATGAGAAAAGCATTACTGCCTTCTTTAATTATTCTTGCTACTGTTATACTTGTGATTCGAATTTTTTATTTACAAGTTGTTGATGAAACTTTAAAATTAAAATCGGAAAACAATGCAATCAAAAAAAAGTTCGAGTATCCAGAGAGAGGATATATTTATGATCGTAAAGGCAAATTACTAGTTGCTAACCAGGCATCTTATGATATAATGGTAATTCCTAGAGAATTAAAAAAAACAGATACTTTAGAATTCTGCCAATTACTAAATATTACAAAAGAAGATTTTATCCAAAAAATTGAAAAGGCAAAAATTTACAGCCCTAGATTACCCTCTGTTTTTATGTCGCAATTAAACAAAAGTGAATTTGCAGCCTTTCAAGAAAAGATAAGAAAATACGAAGGTTTTTATTTTCAAAAAAGATCCTTACGAGATTATGAAGTTGCTTTTGGAGCTAATATATTTGGTTTCATTACTCAAGTAAATGAAAAATTAGTTTCAAAAAACCCGTATTACAACAGTGGTGACCTAATAGGAAAACAAGGAGTTGAAGAAAGTTACGAAGATCTTTTACGAGGAGTAAAAGGTGTAAAATACATTCAAAAAGACAAATACAATCGAGAAATTGGTTCCTACAAGGATGGTAAATATGACACTATTGCGGTTCAAGGCGAAGACATTAACCTCACAATTGACGCTGAGTTACAGAAATATGGTGAAGAATTGATGATTAATAAAAGGGGTGGAATTGTTGCAATTGAACCAAGTACGGGGGAAATATTAGCATTAGTTACAGCTCCATCTTATGATCCAGCTATTTTAGTAGGAAGGCAACGATCTAAAAATTATACCGAATTATACCGCGATTCTATTGCAAAACCACTATACGATAGAGGTTTACTTGCTGAATATCCTCCAGGTTCTCCATTTAAAATTTTGACAGGATTAGTAGCATTACAGGAAGGCGTAATTGACGAAAATTCAACAGTATTTTGTAATCATGGTTTTAGTTACGCACGAGGGCGATTTATGCGATGCCACTGCAGAGGTGGAGGATTGCAACTACACAGAGGAATTTATGAATCATGTAATTCCTATTTCGCAACGGCTTACATGAAAACTATCAATAAATATGCTAAACCTGCAAAAGCCGTTGATGTATGGGCCAATCACATGACAAGCTTTGGCCTAGGACAGTTTATGGGCTATGATTTACCAACAGGTAAAAGAGGGAAAATTCCAACTTCAAAAACATACAAGCGTATTTATCCTAATGGAGGCTGGAGAAGCACAACAATCGTATCCAATTCCATAGGCCAGGGAGAAGTTTTAATGACTCCAATACAACTTGCTAACATGATGGCTACAGTAGCAAATGAAGGTTATTATTATACACCACATATCATCAAAAAAATTGAAGACCATCAAATTGACAAAAAATTCACAACAAAACACGTAACCACCATAGACAAGAAATATTACAAACCAATGATAAGAGGATTGTTTGATGTTTACAATATGGGAACTGCAAGCGCTCTTAAAGTAGAAGGTATTGATATATGTGGTAAAACAGGTACTGCTGAAAATTTCGCTAAAATAGGAGGTAAAAGAGTTCAATTAAAAGATCACTCTATTTTTGTAGCTTTTGCACCTAAGGATAATCCAAAAATTGCAATTGCTGTAATGGTAGAAAATGGAGGTTTTGGTTCAACAATCGCAGGACCAATTGCTAGCTTGATGATTGAAAAATACCTTCGCCAAAAAATCACGAGACTCGATTTAGAGAAAAGAATTCTTGCTACAAGTTTACAAATCCAGTACGCTAAATTAGGAGGACTTTCAGAAAAAATAAAATTACAATTGAAATTAAATGATTCTCTATTAAAGAAGAAAACCCAAATTCCAATTGAGAAAGTAAAAATTGATTCCGCTACTGAAGTAAAAAAAGTTATTTAATTCAATGAAAAACCAAAGTGTATCTAATAATATTGACTGGATATGTATAATCATTTATACGTTGTTAGTTATTTTGGGCTGGTTAAACATCTACTCGTCTTCTTTGTCTTCTATGGAGGACACTTACCAAAAGCAGTTGATATTTATAATACTGACAATCCCATTAATAATTGTCATCTTGGCTGTTGATGGAAAGTTTTATGAAAAATATGCTACGATAATCTACGCAATTTCAATTCTCTCTTTAATTGGATTATTTTTCTTTGGTAAAACAATTGCGGGACAACGTTGTTGGTACGCTATAGGCAATTTCACACTGCAACCTTCTGAATTTGCGAAAGCTGCAACTTCTTTGGCTCTAGCCAAATACCTTAGCGATACCCAAATTAATTTAAAAGATACTGCCAGGCAATGGCAAGCTTTAGCAATTATTATTTTACCTATTTTATTAATACTTCCGCAACCTGATCCTGGGAGCGCTTTAATTTACAGTATTTTTATAATAGTTTTATACCGTGAGGGACTTCCTGCGTGGTACGTTTGGACAGGTTTTATAACGATATTACTCTTTGTATTAACGCTTATCTTCGAACCTGAGTATGTGATCCTTATAGGACTGGCGATCCTAATTATTACTCATTTTAAATCTAGACTAGCAGATAGAAATATTGTTTTGAGCAGTATTCTCTTCGCTTTAATATCTGGTTTTGTACTATCTGTAGATTACCTTTTTGAAAATGTATTTAAACAGCATCATAGAGATCGTTTCAATATACTTTTAGGAAAAACCGTAGATATGAAAGGCATTGGATACAACACAAATCAATCCGAAATTGCTGTTGGATCTGGTGGATGGTTGGGCAAGGGATTTCTTGAAGGGACACAAACTAAGGGTGGATTTGTCCCAGAGCAACACACTGATTATATTTTTACAACAGTAGGCGAAGAATGGGGTTTTGCAGGTTCGGTAGTAGTAATTGCACTTTTTGCAGGTTTACTACTTAGAATAATATACTTAGCTGAAAGACAAAAAACCAAATTTAGTCGGGTTTATGGATATTGTGTTGCTGGCATATTGTTTATGCATTTTTTCGTTAATATAGCAATGGTAGTTGGTGTTTTTCCAACGATTGGGGTTCCACTTCCGTTCTTCTCTTATGGCGGTTCTGGACTTTGGGGCTTTACAATATTATTATTTATTTTTATCAAAATGGACGCTAATAAGGTCAATGAATGGTAATGGAATTTTAAATATTTTATTATTGCATGCTTTACTATAGCTACATTTCTTATTTTGACGCATCCGCACCTTAATTTTATTGTACTAATGACAAAACTGTATGATCATTACTGACTAATTTGTCTAGGATGAAAGAATGATAATAAAGCTGCTCATTAATCAATTATAGTTTAAACATCTTTAGCCTGTAAATCAATATCCAATTTTGTATAATTGTTAGGTCATTCACTAAAATGCTGATACCAAAAAAAAGGTACTTTAATGTAATTTTTTAAATTGTTCCTGTAAAGTTTATTTTAATTTTGCCGCAGCTTCTTTGATAATCACCATTAATAATAAAATAATATTAAATAGTTTTTGAAATTACTGTCCTATTTTTGTCAAATCGAGCGCAGTCGGGATTATGAACGACTTACAAACTTGCGGTGCTTTATTACAATCATTACGACGTATTCGACTTAAAAAAATTCAATTCTTTTTAACAGTAAATTCAAAACATAAATGGTGAAACACATAAAATAACAGCAAAAAAAATGCTCCAAAATAACTTTTGGAGCATTTTTTTTATAACGATGTAAATCACTTATTATGATTTAGCAAGTTTGTCTTTTTTTGCTTTTACAGGGATGTTATTAGACGACATCGCATTCGACTGTAGATCATCCAAGACATTCAATGCCTCTTCCACGTAAATATCTTTCGCTAACGCTTCATGCCATCTTTCTCGCTTTTCCTTTAATGAAATATCACTATTTATGGCTTTCATTTCATGTGGTAAAGAGCTAAAAATTAGTGTGTTTTTATAATCTACAATTGGTTTATACTTTTTTGCTTTCTCTTCTATATCAGATTGAGCAGCTGTGAATTTTTCAATATTTAAACTGTACACATTCTCTTTACTTCTAGTATCAATCCATTTTGCATTTTCTTCAATTAGTTTGAATTGAGGATTAACACTAATTCTATTTTTGCTGTTAATAATAGCCTGATTAAAGTTTGCATTTTGATTCCAAACCGTATAATCAGCCTGATCAATTTTATCCCACGGCATCGCATTTTCTATATCCCTTTCACCCATTTTTAAGTACGCATAGCGGTCTGGCATAACTACATCACTGCGAACACCTTCTAATTGAGTAGAGCCACCATTGATTCTATAAAATTTTTGTGTTGTAGTTTTAATTGCCCCCAAATCTCCTACTGTGCTACTACGAACAAATTCATTTAAATCAATTACATTTTGCACTGTTCCTTTGCCATACGTTTGTCTGCTACCTACAATAATTCCTCTTTTGTAATCTTGTATTGCAGCTGCTAAAATTTCAGATGCACTGGCAGAAAAACTATTTACCATTATAACTAATGGACCATCCCACTCGATTTTCTTGTCTCTGTCATATAATACTTCCTTGTTTCTACCAGCCGATTTGATTTGAACAATTGGTCCTTCTTCAATAAATAAACCAGCGATGTCAACAACCGTGGATAAAGAACCACCACCATCATCACGCACATCAAGTACAATTCCATTAACACCAGCCTCTTTCAAGCGATCTACTTCTATCGCAATATCTTTACCAGCATCTCTACCGTTTTTATTCTCAAAATCAATGTAAAACTTAGGAAGATAAATAACACCATACTTCAATCCGTTTTTTATTACAACACTGGATTTTGCATACGTTTCTTCTATCTCAACAATGTCTCTTATGATAGGTATAATTTTAATAGTTCCATCCACCTTTTTAACTGTAAGTCGGACTTCTGAGCCTTTAGGACCTTTTATTTTTTTTACAACATCGTCTAAGCGCATTCCAATAACTTCAACAGCTTCACTTTTCCCCTGAGCTACTTTCATAATTAAATCACCAGCTTCAAGCAATTTTCCTCTCCACGCTGGACCACCAGAAATAAGTTCGGTTATTTCCGTATAATCATTTTTCTTCTGTAAACGAGCACCTATTCCTTCTAGCTTTCCGCTAATGCTTACATCAAATCGCTCTTTTTCTTCTGGTGCAAAATAATTTGTATGAGGATCAAAACGTGCTGTAATCGAATTAATGTAAACCGAAAACCAATCGTTTCTTTCTAAATCTTTAATAAACCCAAAATATTCATCAAGCGATTTAAGTGAGCTTTCTCTGGTTTCTTTTTCTAACGCTTCAAAAGATTTTATCTCATATTTTGGATCATTCTTCTTTTTATCTTGTTCTAATTTTTGCTTGTCGGTTAAAGAGGAAAGTGTCGATAACTTAATTTGTTTTCTCCATTTATCATTTAACTCAGTCAAATTTTTAGCATAAGGTGCCTTTTCATAATCGATGTTAAAATCTTCATCGATCTTGTAATTAAAAGGTTTAGCTAAAATATTTTTGTATATGGAAGTGCTAGCGTCCATTCTTTTAACTAAACGATTGTATGTTAAGTTAAAAAAAGACAAATCCTTATTAAGCAATTGATCGTCTAACTGTAATTCGTATTTCGAGAATTCATTTATATCTGATTGCAAAAAGAAGCGTTTCGATGGATCGAGTGCTTCAATATAATCTTTGTAGATACCTTTTGAAAAGGTGTCATCAATTGCGGCGGGACTGTAATGTCCTTTTTCGATCACAAAAGTCAAAAGTTCTAATAGCAGTTTATCTTTCTCAGGATCATTTGCTTTATAGGCATTCATTTTAAATGCAAAAAGTGTCACCGAAATTAGGGCAACAACTAGGATAATTTTATAATTTCTTTTCATAAAGTTAAGAATAGTATTCATCAATTTTAATTCTAGGATTTGGAAAAAACGATGCCAAAAGTATATGACCTGCTCCAAATTTTTGTTAAAGATATAAAAAATGTTTTTCGATAATAAGTTATATTCACTAAGATAACATATTTTTATCTTTTGTTCGAATTAATGCCAATTGTGTAATTACATTTGCGATAAATCTCTAAAAAATTGTCTTTTTTAATATTATTACAATGAAAAAAAATAAACCTTTAATTCTGGTTACGAATGATGACGGTATTTCGGCTCCAGGAATCAGAGCTCTCATTTCAGTTATGGCTGAATTAGGCGACATTGTTGTCGTTGCACCAGATGCTCCACAAAGCGCTATGGGTCATGCAATTACTACTAACAGTACCTTATATCTAAATACAATTTCAAAAGAGGGTGATGCTATTATTGAATATAGCTGTTCTGGCACACCAGTGGACTGCGTTAAATTAGCAGTAAATGAAATTTTAAAAAGAAAACCTGATCTTTGTGTATCTGGCGTCAACCATGGCTCAAATTCTTCAATAAATGTCATTTATTCTGGAACAATGAGTGCCGCTGTGGAAGCAGGAATAGAGGGAATTCCTGCCATTGGTTTCTCTTTATTGGATTTTGATTGGAACGCTAATTTTGAACCGATAAAAACTTTTATTAAAAAAATAGCACTCGAAGTTCTGGAAAACGGCTTACCTGACGGAGTAATTCTGAATGTCAATTTTCCAAAATTGGAAGAGAAGGACATTAAAGGCATTAGAGTTTGTCGTCAAGCGAAAGCATTATGGGTTACAAAATTCGATAAAAGAAAAACACCACAAGGTCGAGACTATTACTGGCTAGCCGGAGAATTTGTGAATCAAGATAAAGGAGAAGATACGGATGAGTGGGCACTTGAAAATAATTACGTCTCCATTGTTCCCGTACAGTTTGATTTAACAGCACATCATTCAATACAAAACCTTAACACAAGAAAATGGAATGAATAAAATAGATCTATTATATGGATTCATGCTAGGCATTGCTGCTGCATTTATGGGAACTTACTTGTATATTAGTATTTTTACTGATTTCACTTTTACGGCTGGTTTAAATATACTGCAATCTCAAGGCAATCTTGGAAAAATTATAACATTAGGAGCTATCCCTTCGCTAGCTGTTTTTGGGATTTTGTTACAATTAAATAAAGAAATGATGGCTCGCGGAGTAGTTCTAGCGGTACTTGGATTGGCAGTAGTTACGATATTTATTTAAAAAGGATTGCTTTACCTTTGTGGCTAAAAAAAACGTCTTATTTTCATACAATACAACCACTATCTTAATTGGATATAAAATGAAATATTATATAATTGCAGGAGAAGCTTCGGGTGATTTGCATGGTTCTAATTTAATGAGAGAACTTTACAAAAAAGATCACAATGCTGAAATACGATTTTGGGGTGGCGATTTGATGAAGAACCAAGGAGGAACTCTGGTAAAACATTATCGTGAACTGGCCTTTATGGGATTTATTGAGGTGATTTTTAATTTAAAAACTATTCTAGAAAATATCAAAATATGCAAAAAAGACATTCTCGCATTTCAGCCTGATGTCCTTATTTTTATTGACTATCCAGGTTTTAATCTCCGAATTGCAAAATGGGCGAAAGCTTTAGGGTTAAAAACACATTATTATATATCTCCTCAAATTTGGGCTTGGAAAGAAAGCAGAATTACTGACATTAAACGCGATGTTGACAAAATGTATGTGATTTTGCCTTTCGAAAAAAAATTTTACGAAGAAAAACATCAGTTTGCAGTTGAATTCGTGGGACATCCTTTGATTGATGCAATTCACAATCAGTCTGTTGTTGATCCAATCTTTTTCCGAAAAGAAAATCAATTAGACGAAAAACCTATTATAGCTATTTTGCCGGGAAGCAGAAAACAAGAAAT
>Ga0105045_10000564_pt1 | contig 27632 bp, 25 predicted proteins | sample MAT02_FD_78089 | JGI IMG/M metagenome (GOLD analysis project Ga0105045, IMG submission 78089) | Freshwater microbial communities from Lake Fryxell liftoff mats and glacier meltwater in Antarctica - MAT-02 (megahit assembly) | ecosystem: Environmental > Aquatic > Freshwater > Ice > Liftoff... | reverse complement strand
GGCATTGAACCAATCAGTTCTTCGGTGCTGATGTAACCGATTTTGTTTTGCGAAAATGCAGTACCGGTGAATCCAAAAATTGAAATACCAAACACAACTGCTACGATTAGATTTTTCATTGTTTTTAATGTTTACTTGTTTATAGTTTGTTTAATTAAAGCATTCGCTGCATGCGAATGGTTGCTTGTGATTTATTTAACACCCAGGAATTTTAATACCTCATCGCTTCTGTCAAGTTTTGGGTCGGCAAATATAACGGTAATTCCTTCACTTTTATCCAAAATAAAATCATACGATCTTTCGATGGCTAATTTTTGGATAGCTATATAAACCTTGTCCTGTATAGGTTTTATCAGTTCCTGTCTTTTCTTAAACAAGTCACCTTCAAACCCAAAGCGCTTTTTTTGTAAATCTCTTACCTCTTTTTCCCGGTTGTATAATTCATCTTCTCTTTTCTTTTTCAGTTCGTTGCTTAGCATAACCTGCTCAGCATCATAATCTTTATACATTTTGTCGAGATCTGCTTGCTTTTTTTCTATTTCCTGTTGCCACTGTTTGCTAAACTGGTCTAATTTGGTTTGCGATTCTTTGTACTCAGGCACTTTTTCTAAAATATATTTAGAATCAATTACAGCGTACCGCTGGGCAAGCGATGCAAAACCAAGCACTAAAAAGCAGGAAATAAAAAAGCTAATTTTTTTCATCTTGATATTTTTTACAAATAAACGGATAAATATTTATTCAGGTTCCTGACCTAGCATAAAGGTGAATTTATAAGCACTCTTCATCGGTTGTCCAGGCTGAATTCTGTCAAAACCCAAACCGTAGTCAAATCCAAGTAAACCAAACATGGGTAAAAAGAAACGCATACCAACACCTGCGGACCGACGCAATTTGAAAGGGTTGTATTCTTTAAAATTATACCATCCGTTGGCGGCTTCAAAAAATGCCAAACCGAAGATTGTACTGCTTGGATTGGTACTAAACGGGTATCGCAATTCAAGCGTGTATTTATTGAAGATGGTGAAAAACTCGGTCGGCGTTCCATTTTCAGGATTAATTTTCGGATTGCTGCTTGAATAAATCGGGTAGCCTCTGTGTGCAATGATATCATAGCCCAACAATGCAAAATTGTTATTTAAACCAGCATCACCCACCTGGAATCTTTCAAATGGTGATATGTCCAGATCTTTATTATACTTGCCAATAAATCCAAATTTAGCAGCCGCTTTCAAAATAAACTGTTTATTTTTTTCTGCTCCACGTGCCATGCCAATTGGTACAAAGTACTCGCCGTTGAAACGCCATTTGTGAAACTCCGGGAATTTATAAGGGTTATCACCGGGTTTGGTAAGTCCTAATCCGGAATAAGGCAACGTAAACTGACCACTCAATAAAAAGTTAGATCCACCGGTTGGGAATATAGGGTTACCCTGTGTTGAGTTTCTTGCAAGCGTTAGTTTCAAACTGATATTGGTAGAATTACCATTGCTGATTCCTTTAAAAATATTAGGGTAATTCCGCAGTTTATATTGTTGAACATTGAATGAATAAATCAGTGAGAAATAATCATCCGGCCACTTCAATTGTTTTCCCAATGATATGCCAAGTCCGATAATTTTAATATACGAACTATCTCCGCAAGATCTGCAAAACTGTCCAAACTGGTTAAAGGCATTGGATTGCTTTGTATTGTACAGATTAACAGAAAAAGAATTCCTTCTTTTACCACCTAACCATGGCTCGGTAAAAGAGAAATTATAGGTTCTGAACGCCCGACCGTTCGACTGGATCCTGGCACTTAATTTTTGACCGCTCCCGGATGGTAATGGATCCCAGGTTTTTTTATTGAAAATATTGTTAATAGAAAAGTTATTGAAGGTGATACCCAAGGTACCCGTCAAACCAATACCACCACCAAAACCTGCAGAAAGTTCTAACTGGTCATTTGATTTTTCTTCTACCTGCCACGTGATGTCCACAGTTCCATCATCCTGGTTGGGAACCACATTTGGATTGGTTTTTTCGGGGTTGAAAAAGCCTAACTGTCCAAGTTCTCTTTGCGTACGAATCAAATCCTGACGGCTAAATTTTTCACCCGGAACAGTTCTTAATTCTCGCCGGATTACATAATCTTTTGTCTTATCGTTACCACTAATATCAATCTTGCCGATAGTAGCCTGGGGGCCTTCGGTCATTCGGATTTCAAAGTCGATGGTATCGTTATAGACAGACACTTCTACAGGATCTACCCGAAAGAAAAGATAACCATCATCCATATATAAACTTTGAATGTCGCCGCCTTCTGGCGATGCAGATTTGCCGAGACGTTTATTCAATATATCTAAATTGTAAATATCACCTTTTTTAATGCCCAATATCAGATTCAACACTGAATCTGTGTATTTGGTCTGACCTCTCCAAATGATATTGCCAAACCTATATCGCCTACCCTCATTCATCTTAATGTGCAGATCAATATTACCCTTTGTGTTACTTACAGCGGTGTCTGAAACAATTACAGCATCCCGGTATCCCTGGGCATTGTAATAGTCCAAAACATTAACTTTATCGTCTTCGTATTTTTTTGGATTAAACTTAGAAGAGCTAAACAATTTAAAGCGAAAATAGGGGTCAATAAATTCTTTTGTTTTGGTGATAGACAGGTAATGCATATCTCGCAGATATTCTCTAAAATCAGGTCTTGTGCTGGTATCGCCGTACGGACTTGCATTATATTCTGGATAGAGTGTAATCTTTGTTAATTCCTTGGTACCCTTCATCTTCTTTTTAAGCTTGAGGTCGGAGATATTATCGTTTTTAGCAAAATTGAGTGAGTTCACTTTTACCTTGTTGCCTTTATTAATATTAAAAACCAGGATTACGGCATTTAACATGGAAGGGGCTGGTTGTTCTTTCACATCTACCGTTACATTTCTAAATCCTTTGTCAGCATAAAATTTGTTGATTGCTTCAATGGCACTCAGCTTCATGTTGTCTGTTACAACACGGTCTTTTGATAACCCTACTTTCGTTTCCAAATCATCTCTTTCGCCTTTTTTAACACCCACAAATTTAAAATCTGCTAATCTCGGACGTTCTGTGATAGCCAATTCTACGTAAAGATCTTTACCTACTAGTTTTGTTAAAAATACCTCAACGTCTACTACGAGGTTTTGCTTCCAAAGTTTACTGATTGCTTTGCTAAATGCGTCGGTTCCCGGAATGGTTAATTTATCACCTACAGCGAGGCCTGAAATAGAGACAATTAAATTTAGGTCAAAAGCCTTGGCTCCGGTAACAGTAATGCCGGCTAAATTGTATTGCTTTGGAACTTTCGAATCAAAAATTTCAAGTAATTCCGGGTTTAGGGAAACGGGGATAGTATCGTTTTGGGCAAATGCTAACTGTGTAACTAAAATTGCGATAACTGTTAATAAAAAATTCGGATAAATCCTCTGCATCAATTGGTTTTTTACGAGTGGCAATATACTTGCTATTTTTAAAACTATTTGTTAAACATGCCCTCGCAAAAACCTGTTCCTGTTGAGAAAAGGATTAAGCATTAAGCAGTAATTATATTTCTTTTTTTATGGGTCTTCCTCTATAAACTATTTCTAAAAAATGTCGAAATGACTAGTTGAACTACTGCACTTTTATTTCTTGTTGCCAACTTATTATTTTCAAATATCTGCTTTCTTTGCAAGGTCTGGTGATACTTCCTTCAACTGTTCACCGGTTTTACCAAACCTTCTTTCCCTGTTTTGAAAATCAACAATAGCTTCAAACAAATTTTCTTTTCTAAAATCGGGCCATCGGGTATTTGTAAAATACAATTCTGAATAGGCAAGCTGGTACAATAAAAAATTACTGATCCTGTATTCGCCGCTGGTTCTGATCATCAATTCAGGATCAGGAAAATCTTTGGTACATAAATATTGTTGAAAGGTTTCCTGATTGATGTTTTCTGGTGCCATTATACCGGCGTTTACGTCAGCAGCTATCTTTTTTACAGCATTCAATAATTCCCACCTGCTACTATAACTTAAAGCCATTACCAGGTTTAATCCTGTATTGATTGATGTTTCAACAAGTGCTTCTTCCAATTCTTTGCGGGCCGCATCAGGCAGCATTTCCATATCTCCGATCACGTGAAGCCGGATATTATTTTTATTAAGCGTGGGTACCTCATTACGAATGGTATCTACCAATATCTCCATTAAACCGCTTACTTCATATTCCGGGCGGTCCCAGTTCTCTGTGCTAAAAGCGTATAGAGTGAGGTATTCAATACCCAGTTCAGCGCCGCCTTCTACAATATTACGAACACTTTCTACCCCATGAAGATGTCCAAACAGACGGTCTTCACCTTTTTCCTGGGCCCACCTGCCATTACCATCCATAATTATGGCGATGTGACGGGGAAGCCTTTGTATATCAATGCTTTCCTTTAAACTCATACTAAGTGAATATTATTAGTCAGGGTGGACCTGCCTTTGGGGGGCAAAAGTAATAAAAATTAGTTGCAATAAGCGTTTTGGGCAAATATGGGGTTCATTTCAAATACGATACCTATCGGATTTTAAATGCACTCAAAATAGGGGAGGATTTCATTTTAGTGTTTTGTGTAGCGGGAATTTTAATACTCCTTTGAGGTGCTTAAAGTCAATTAAAGATGCTAACTGCTTTATTGCTGGCGTTATATTGTTTTATGCCTGACATTAAAAATGCCAGGTAAAAAATGGCCGTTATTTATTATATCAAAAAAATAGCATCATTTAGCGGACGGACACTTATAGGAAGTGATACTAAAAGAAATACCGATTTCTGCTATGATGTATTGATCTTTTTGCTTGCTCAATCCACGTTGCCGGCCTTCAACACCAATGCTGGTACCGGTTTCAAAACTTCTATCTTGTAAAATGCCAGCAATAGAGGGCTGACCATTTAAAATCGGAAATTTGTCAATACCTACAAATGTAGTGCTTACATCATCTAAGTAATCGGTCATGGTTAACCGGTGTGTAACCTGGAAAGAAAGGTTGACATTATTAGAGAGATTGTATTTTATACCAGCTCCAATTGGAAAACAAATGGCTACGTTTTTATAAGGCTTTCTTGTTTTTCCGGTGGCCGGGTCGGTGTATGGAAAGTTTTGGCCTTCCGTTCCCAATGGTTTTAAATAATATTTCTTATCCTCGTAGTAAGCGTATGGATTATAACTAAATGCTCCAATACCAAAGCTTACGAATGGTGTAAAAATATAATTTGGATCACCGGGAATAAATTTGAAAAAATTAAAGTCGCCTTGTATTGCCAACTCGACGATGTCAGAATTAAAACTTAGATTTCTTCTTTTTTGATAATCAACCTTGCTATAAATATCGCTATAGCCTACCTGCGCATAATGTGCACTTGCACGAACGCCGAGGTAATTATTAAACTGTTTTATAAAAAAAACGCCCACAGCAGGTTTTGGACGGTTAAGCCGGGCCCTGTTATTTAAGTCGCCAAAATAATGGGCAGACCCAACCGTTAAACCAAATTCACCTACTTGCTCGGTTACGTTTTGTGCGGAAACAACGGACACGAGCGAAGTAGTAATAAAAATGCCAAGGATACACTTTTTCATACCTGCAATTTAACAATTTGTTTCTTAAAAATGGGCATGGGGTTAGTTTGTTGTGCCACAACCTGAATTTTGTATTTTGCTTAACGAATGATTATAAAAAAAAGTGGAAAATCAATTCTTGATGACCAACCATTGAAAGTTGATTTTATTCAGGTTTTTTTTCTACCCATTCGTATTATGCATTTCGTTTATCTAAACCCCAACTTAATTTACTTCTCAATGTCTGTAAAAAATTATTTTCATTTAAGCGGATGAGATTGATTCCGAACTTTTCTTTTTTTACTGCCAGTTGGGCTTCTTTTGGTACCACCATCCTTCTGCTGTCAAGTGTGCAGATAAAGGAATCTGTTCTGCCTTCCACTTCAAAAGAGATAATATTGTCATCCGGAACCACAATGGGCCGAATGTTTAAATTGTGTGGCGCAACGGGTGTTATTACCAAACTGCCACTATCCGGAAAAACAATAGGGCCATTACAACTTAAAGAATAGCCAGTGGAGCCCGTTGGGGTAGCTACTATCAGACCATCTGCCCAATAGGTATTTAAAAACTCACCATTCAAATAGGTATGAATTTTTATCATGGAGGAGGAGTCTTTCTTTTGGATGCTAAACTCATTCAATCCATAAGGCACTTTATCAAAAAGTGGAATATCTGCATCCAGATGTATCAACGTGCGGTTGTCGGTTACATAGGTTCTTTCTGCCAATGCCTTGATGGCACTTTGCAAATCTTCTTTACCGATATTGGCTAAAAAGCCCAATCTGCCGTAATTGATTCCCAACACGGGTATACCTTTATCCTGCACCAAAGTAACGGTATCCAGCAATGTTCCGTCTCCTCCCAAACTGATTACACAATCGATGGTATCATCCAGATCTTCTGCTGAATTAAAGGTGGAGTATTTACCCTCCATGTGAACAGTTGAATAAAACTGATTAAAAAAATCCTGAAAAAAAACAGGTTCTACTTTATAGGTTTTCAGTTCCTGCAGCAATGCTTCCATGTCTTTATGCTGGTCATTTTCTATCCCACGGCTATATATTGCTATTTTCATCATAATATAAATCTATCATTTTTGCTGCTGCCCTGTCATATAATTTATTGCAGATATTTTAATCATTGCTGCAAGCTACTATTTCTTTTTGGGTGTATCTACACTTGTGCCGAAAGGTTGTAGTTTTTATAAAAGAAGCTTACTTGCTTTCAAAAAAAAAGTGCCTCCGGTTTAGTTGATTAAAGCTGTACTCAAGTCTTAACCTGATATCGTACAAGGTAAGGATATCAATACCAAATCCTGCGGTATATAAAAGTCTGTTGTTTAAATAGGTATCAAATTTCCTCTTGTTAAAAGAATAGCCTGCATCTAAATAGGTTTTGGCAAAGATGGAAAAAGGTAATGTAGGTAACAGTCTCGAATTTTTTGAAAGTGGAATCGTAAATGAGAATATTTTTTTCTTTAGGGTTGATTTTATAATACCGAAAGCAACGCCATCAATTACATATAACTCCAAGCCACGCAAATTGGCATCGCCGTAGCCAATTGCATTTTGATTGATATATGGCTGATCAAATGGCAGCTTCACATTTGCCCTGAATTGCAGTGAGCTAAACCAATTTTTTTTATATGCCCAAAATCTATTGTAGGCACCATCAATTGCAAAAAGATTGATGCCACCTGTAATACCCAAACCTCTTTTTGTTAAGGAATAGTAGCCGGTAGTGCCTTTTAACGGATAGGCCACATTATTTACGTTGGCATATTGATACGTGTAGGCAAAATCAATGAGTGTAGCAGATGGAGACCTGGTATTGAAATAGTTAGGACTATAGGTAGATGTAATCACAGAGTCGCTTACTTTAATGCTTGAAAACGCAAGGTTTAAAATATGCCTGAATAAAATTCCCTTTTGTAATCGAAGGCTTAGGTTGAAATATAAATTTCTCTTTACAAAATCATCCCTTTTATAAAATTGAATTTTATTGTCGTACGAGGTTTTAATGGCTATTTCCCTGTTCTGTAAAAAGCCGCCGCCAACACCAAAGCCCTGGGTTAATGCTTTATCGCTATAAGGTTGTGAATACGAAAAAGCAATATTTTGGTTGTATCCGCTTAGCAGGAAAAGGCGCAGCGGGTCTCTTCGTCCGCTAAAATTTTTATGTTCAAATTTTAGCCCGTAATTTACCCGTGATAAATCTGCGTTGCGGTCAACCAACCATTCATTGAAACTTCTGTCTATTACCTTAAACTCCGGAAAAGGAAAGATATACCATCTTTCCTTTACTGTTACAATTACATCCATTTCATAAGCGGAGATCATTGCCAGCTCTACATTTACTTCATGAAACAAGGTGGTATTGTAAACCTGCTGGCGAGCTAATTGAAAAGATTTGTTGATGGTACCAATAATGATAGAATCGCCTGATTTAAATTGTATTTCACGAAGAATCAGGTAATTCCTGGTTTTTTTGTTTCCTTTCAATATAATTTTACGTACTACCAGCTTTGAAGCGGAATCAAATGGGATTGCGGATAATTGTTTATCAACAGGCAAAGACACTTCTACATTTTGCGCTGCTGCATTCCAAGTAATTACCAATAGCAAGCAACTGTAATATATTTTTTTTAAAATACACATGAACGCAGCACGAAACCTTCACACGGGTTTTTAAATAAATGAATGTAAATGGTTGGTAGTTGAAAGTTATGGATTTTGAAGGGCTAAATATCTAGGTAACTCATTAAGTGACGATAGTTACTATGAATTTCATTTTCAAATTTTTCATCGCCAAAATAGTAAATGATATCATAATCATATCTTTCGAATGCAGATACAATAGCCGCAATTTCTTTTTTATTGAGGTGCAGCGAAACGGTTATTAATCCGGTATCCGGCTGCACGGTGGTGTTCAGGTGGAGCACTGTGGAGTCATTGCTTTCTACAATACGGCTGATTTCTGAAATGGCAAATTGTGAGCGTTCCATCTCCATTACAATAATACCACCAATCTCATTGGCACCCGAAAAATTACCCAGGGCCTTTAATAAATCGGTAACGGTGATGACACCTACCAATTCATTTTCTTCATTTGTAACGGGAACAATGGAGGTTTCAAATTTATTACTACACTTAACGGCGTTTAAAAAATGTTCATTTTCTTTTACAGAAGCCACCATGAAATTCTCCTGTAAAAATTCAATCGTTCCTTTTTGGGAATCTACATCCAACAGGTCGTCCTCACTAATTAAACCGAGAAGTTTATTGTCTGATACTACCGGCAAATGGGTAACACGGTAATCATTTATCAACTGCAATGCCTTGGCAATGCTGTCCTGTAGTTGAAGCCGGGGGATATTATCATTGATGAGTTCCGCTGTGAGCATTGTAAATTGTTGAGTTTAATGGTGTGCCTAAAAATTAAACCTACCTGCATATAACGTATCAATGACAACAAATAGTATCAAACTGTTGCAGCAGGTGTCTTTTGTTTAGCCAAAAAAGCGGATAATATCCTGTTAAACTCGTCCGGCACTTCCATCATTGGGGCATGTCCACATTTATCTACAAAGTATAACTCGCTGTTGGGTATAAGGCGGTTAAATTCTTTGCCTACAAACGGAGGGGTGATGGTATCATTGTTTCCCCAAATCAGGCAGGTAGGTTGTTTTATTTCATTTAATTCTTCACCCAGGTTGTTGCGAATGGCACTTTTGGCCAATGCAATAATTTTAATCACCTTTAACCTGTTATTGGTGATTTCAAATACTTCATTCACCAGTTCCTCGGTGGCCATTGCCGGATCATAAAAAGTAAGTTCGGTTTTTTTGCGGATATAATCCCGGTCACCGCGTTTTGGGTAAGTATCACCCATACCGTTCTCAAACAAACCGGAGCTACCTGTTAAAATGAGGGTTTTTATCCGATCTGGATTTTTCAGAATGTGTACCAACGCAACATGACCACCCAATGAATTACCTAGCAAATGGATATGATTATAATTGCGGTGCTCAATAAATCGATGCACAAATTTTTGTAGTCCGCTCACCGAAGTATGTAAAAGGTCCAATTCCAGTAACGGGAGCATTGGAACAATTACCTGGTGTGTTTTTTTGAAATGTTCAATCAGCGGCATAAAATTACTTAGGGCTCCAAATAAGCCATGTAGCAACATCAGTGGTTCGCCCTGTCCTTCTTCGATGTATTTGAACTTTCCGTCTTGTTTAATTTCGTAACTCATTCTGCTGGAACTAATAATAAATTCGGGTCAATAACTATTTGCTAAAAGTAAGTAATCGGGCTAAAATTACAGTAAATAAAATAATGCCTCAAATTTACTGTTGAATTTTGTTGGATACACTAGCGAAAAAATCTTCAAGTTGTGTAAAGGTGTCTTTAAATAATGGAACCAGGTTGCCTATACCATTGATCACTTTTGGAGCAATGGGCTGCACCTTGGGATAGATAACAGACGATTCAATGGTGGCTTTTTCAAATACGCTTATTTTATCTGCATAAAACAGGCATACACTATAAATAATCGTGTACAATACAGCGTATAGTAGAATTCCACCAATCCGGTTGAGCCATCCCATGAATGCCATTTCAAATGTTTTTTCAATCAGTTTACCCCCGAGGTGTACCAAAAAAACTATCAGGAAAAACACCAGCGCAAAAGAAATAACCGGTAACCACTTCGAAGAAAAAGTAGTATTCTGCTGTAAATACATTGCAACTACAGCCGATAATTTTAAAGCCGCTGCAAGTCCAACAATTAAGGCGATAATAGAAAATAGCGCAATGATCAAGCCTTTCTGATAGCCTTTTATAATGGCAAGGATCATTAATATCGCAAAAATTAGATCGATCATACTATTTCCAGACTTTCTCTAATTAGGGAAAGCCGTTGCCTGAAGGCTTGATATAATTTTAAAAGTATTTTATTTACTCAGTAATTCTTTTACAATATTGCTGATCGTTTTACCATCTGCAAGTCCTGCGAGCTGTTTGCTGGCTACTCCCATTACTTTACCCATATCAGCCGGAGAAGCTGCACCTGTTTCCGCTATCATCTTCGCAACTGCTGCTTTAATTGCTGCTTCGTCCATTTGTTTAGGAAGAAATTTTTTGATCACTTCCATCTCTTCCTTTTCTTTACTTGCCAAATCTGCACGTCCCTGTTTTTCAAATATTTCCAAAGAATCTCTTCGCTGTTTCATCATCTTTTGTAAAAACTTTTGCTCAGTAGCTTCATCTATTTCTCCACCTGCACCCGGTTCGGTTTTTGCTTTGATGATTTCTGCTTTAATGGCACGCAGACTGCGCAGCACACCTTCATTTTTTGCTTTCATGGCATCTTTCATTTCAGCCATTATTTGTTGTTCTAAAGCCATATTTTGATTTTTTAATTTTCAGGAATTTGGTGAAAAATACAACTCGTTCCTTTAGTTGTTCCTATCTGATTTCGCTTGAATGAAAATACCTGGTTTTGCAAGATTTAAAAGAGCTTCGTTTATTGCAATTTACTTTTGTTCACTTATTTGCTGAGCCCTGAATTTGTCAAAAAACTCTTTGGCAAATTTTTTCATATCATCGCTCAACTCTTGCTGCTGGGTGGCACGTTTAAAAGTATCTGCCATCGTCATCATCATCTGGTAGTAAAAATCTGCCATTTCATCCATCATCATGTCTTTTGTCCAAAGGTCTATGCGCATGGCTGTTTTATCAGCCCCGTCCCAAAATGCGATGCACATAGCTTTTGCTTTTTGGGCCATATCCGCTGTGCTGTCTGAAGCAATCCAGCTAATTTGTTCGGGTACTTTATTGGGGTCCAGTAAAATATCAATTTTTATCGTTGACTTATTCATGTGTTGATTGTGTGTTTTGCTGATCTACTTAAATACTTAAAGGCGAGCGCAAAGGTAATATCTTTATTAGAATCTGTGCGCTGTCAAATATTTTAAAAATCAGCTTACGCCATTGCTTGCTCCACTATTTTCCACCATTGTTCGTTGGGGTTATTAACCCGCATTTGTTCAATGATGGGTTGACCGTTTAGAATAAGTTTGTTCCGCTGGGTTTCGTCTTTAAAAATCAGCATCATTTTATTTGCAATGTCCTCAAAGTTATCCGGGTCAGTTTTTAAAGAAGCATTACCAGTCATTTCTTCGATGGCCCCCACGTTGCTGGAAACTACAGGCACATCACATTGCATTGCCTGCAGAGGAAAGATTGGCATCGCGTCGTAAAGGGTTGGATAAATAAAGGCATAAGCTGTAGCAATAATTTTTGCTGTTTCAGCTATCGGCAAGTCCAATAATATGTTAACTTCTTTTCGATATTTATAAGTGTTGAAGATTTCCAGAAAGGGATCATCATCCGCAACAGCTTTGGAGAGGATAATCAATCGCATATTGCTTTTTTGCCGGGTTTTAAAAAACGTAAATGCCTTCAATAAATTCACCAGGTTATTTCGCGGATGAATTTCGCCATTAAATAAAAAATATTCTTTTTCTTCAGTGTATTTTGATTTGATCAAATCCTTTTCGTACCAGTTTGCAGGTTCGTAATCATTAGACGGAGTTATTTGAAACCGGATTATTTTCTTTGTTTCAACCGCAAACCGGTCGGCTAACTCCCTGGTTAGGAAATCAGATGCCGTTACAATACCTGCCGCTTTATTCAGAAAAGCTGGTATGTTTTTCTTTAAAAAACGGTATTGTTTATTTTTAAAAAAAGCAGGAAACAGGGTGAAAGAAAGATCGCTGATAAACATAAACTGGGGTAACCGGGTTCTAAAAGAACAAACGTTAGCGGTTTGAATAATTAGGTCAGCCTTATGTTTTTGGGCGATGCCGGGTAATGTGTAATTGAGCCAGATTTTCCAGAAAAAGGGATTATTCATCCGTGGACAAGAAACAACCCGAACTATATTTTTAGTGTCAGGGTGTTTTTTATATGAAACGGCACTGGTGATAAATACGAATTGATACTCCCGTTTAGAGGCAGCGAATGTTTCAAAAAAAGAGTGAAGAAAGTCATTGCCTGTAGTAGGAATAAAATCGGATAAATTAATGGCAATGGTCATTCAATCAAAATGATTTATTAAAATGGTTAAAAAAAATGGACAGCATTATTCTTCCGGATTAAAAGCCTTCAACTGCAGATTTATAATGAATCTGGTTAGCTTATCTAAACCAGGTACATTTTGATTCCTATATTATTTCAGTACTTTCATTTTTACTGTCTCTATCCTTGTATCGCTTACATTTAAAATATCAAACTGGTAGTTGCCTACTGTAAAAGATTCTTTATGCTTGGGTATTTCGTCGCGGTTCTGAATGATAAAACCACTGAGTGTTTCGGTTTCCTTGCTATCAGGGAATTCGAGTTTGTATTTTTCGTTGATATAGTCCAGTTCCAGCCGGCCACTAAAAATAAATTCGTTGGTTGACAATTGCTTTTCTATAAACTCCTCGGTATCGTGTTCATCCTTTATTTCGCCAAAAATTTCTTCCAATAAATCTTCCATGGTTACAATGCCGGCTGTGCCGCCAAATTCATCTACCACCCATGCGATGCTTTTCCGTTCTTTACTAAACCTGGTCATTAAATCTGTGGCGCTCATGCTCTCGGGTATAGTTGGAATCGGCAACAGGATCGATTGAATATCGGCTGGGTTTTTAAACAAATCCAATTGATGAACATAACCAACGATATTGTCAATATTACCCTCATAGACTACCAGTTTACTCAGCTTTGTCGATATAAACTTATCTTTTACAGATTCTATCCTGGTGTTGATATCAACGCCGTCAATTTCCTTTCGGGGTATCAGGCATTCCCTTACTTTTTTATCACTCAATGAAAGGGCATTTTCAAAAAGCTCTTTATTTATTTCAGTGGTATCCTCTTCATCGTGATTCTTGCTTTGTTGCACAAAATGTTCCAGATCTACTTTCGTAAATACGTCCTTCTTCTCGTTTAGTTTTACATTAAAAATATATTTCAACACCCATTCAGCTATATCAACAAAGAAGGCGGAAATGCCTGAGAGTGCAGTAAAAAAAAGCTGGATGATGTAGGCTATAAAACCACTGCTTAAAATTGTTTCATTTTTTGCCCTGAAGTAAGCCTTGAAAATGAATTCAAAAAACAACAGACAAAGCGTTGAAACCATGGTTTCGATGATGAGGTGCAAATAGGGATTGGTAATATCCCAACTATAATTGCCAATCTGGTTGTGCCACACGCCCGCCATAAAACTGCTCCAGAATAAACCGTAAATAACCAGGATAATATTAAAACCCACGAGTGTAGTGCCGATAAATCTTGCGGGTTTGTCGGCGTACTCACCCCATATTTTACCACTATAAGTGCCTTGCTTTCTTCTAAGCTCAATCGATAGCTTATTGGCTGATACAAAGGCTATTTCCACCCCGGAAAAAAAGCCGATCAGGAGTAACGAAATCAGTATTGCAAAAAGTGCGATCCAGTCCATGATAAAAAATAATAAAAATGATTGATTTTAAAGATAAACTAATTATCGCTGGATAAAGTTGTTTATAATGGCCTCAGCCTCTGCGCAAGCCTTTTTTAGGTCGTCGTTTACAATTTGATTATCAAAATGTTCTTTAAAAGATATTTCATAGCCTGCTTTATTGATCCTTGCAGCCAATGATTCTACAGTTTCGGTCCCACGACTTTCAAGCCGTTTCTCCAGTTCTTCCACCGATGGCGGAACTATAAACAAGGTGATGCAGGAACCGGGGAACTGGCCTTTCACATGAATGGCGCCTTTTACATCAATATCCAACACGGGAATTTTTTGCTCACCCCAAATGCGCTGTAGTTCGCTTTTAAGGGTGCCATAATATTTACCCTCATACACCATCTCCCACTCGGCAAATTTGTTTTGCTGAATCTTTTGTTTAAAGTCAGGCTCGCTGATAAAATAGTAGTCTTTCCCGTGTTGCTCTGTACCACGGGCCTGCCTGGTGGCGGCAGATATTGAAAAAGCTAATTGAGGAAAGGTTTGCATCAGGTGATGGGTAATGGAAGTTTTTCCTGCACCAGAAGGGGCAGTAATGATGATGATTTTATGTTGGATAGGCATTTGCAAAGAAAGGAAAGAAAAATGAAAAGATGTTAATTCAAGATGATGGTTGAAAGTTGATCGTTGAAGATTGAGGTTTGAAGGACGGATTGTTATATTATTTTTAGTTTAATCTGGTTACCAGTTTTTAATTTTGTAGGTCAACTAAATTGTTGGTCAATCTATAAAATCTATGCATTTTTAACCTTTAAACAATCAACCATCAACTTTAAACGCTAAACTCTTCTAATCTCTGCTCCCAAAGCCTGTAACCGGACATCAATGTTTTGATAACCTCTGTCAATTTGCTCAATGTTTTGAATGGTACTTTTTCCTTCTGCGCTTAAAGCCGCTATCAGCAAAGCTACACCGGCACGGATGTCTGGACTGCTCATCGTGATTCCACGTAATTTTTGCTCTCTCTCCAGGCCAATTACCACCGCCCGGTGCGGATCACATAAAATTATTTGAGCACCCATATCAATTAGCTTATCTACAAAAAACAAACGGCTCTCAAACATCTTTTGGTGTATCAGTACACTTCCTTTTGCCTGAATGGCGGTTACCAATACAATGCTCAATAAATCGGGTGTAAAGCCAGGCCATGGATGATCATAAATGGTAAGTACGCCCCCGTCCATGTATCGTTGGATTTCATATATTTCCTGTGCAGGTATGTGAATGTCATCTCCCCGAAAATCCATTTGTATCCCGAGTTGCTGAAACCTCTCCGGGATTACGCCCAAGTGTTCAAGGCCAACATTTTTAATGGTGATATTGCTTTGTGTCATAGCAGCAAGCCCTATAAAACTACCTACTTCAATCATATCTGGTAAAATCCGGTGTTCCGTTCCTGCTAAATAATCAACCCCCAAAATGGTCAGCAGATTACTGCCTATACCGCTGATTTTTGCACCCATCCGGTTGAGCATTTTACACAACTGCTGCAGGTAGGGTTCGCAGGCTGCATTGTAAATGGTGGTGGAGCCGGTCGCCATCACTGCCGCCATTAAAATATTGGCGGTACCGGTTACGCTTGGTTCATCCAGTAAAATATGCGTGCCTTTCAATTCTTTGGCTGCAAGGTAAAAATAACCATCCTGGTTGTATTGAAAAGAAGCACCTAGTTTTTGAAAGCCCATTATATGCGTATCCAGTCTTCGACGACCAATTTTATCGCCTCCCGGTTTGGGTATGTAAGCTTTTTTAAAACGGGCCAGCATAGGTCCGGCCAACATTACGGAGCCTCTCAGCCTGCCGCTTTTATGATGAAAATCGTCACTGCTTAAATAATCCTCATCCACATCATCTGCCTGGAAGGTGCAACTGTTCCTGCTCGTCCTGTCTACCTTCACCTTCATATTGGCCAATAATTCTATCAATAGATTTACGTCGATGATATCGGGTATATTATCAATATAAATTTTTTCTGAAGTAAGCAACACGGCAGAAATAATTTGTAGTGTTTCGTTCTTGGCTCCCTGTGGAATTATATCACCGGAAAGACGTTTACCTCCGGTTACTTCAAATAAATTCATCCTGGATGATCAATTTAAAAATGAATTATAAAAATAAGAGCCCCAACGTTTGAAAACAGTCAGGGCCCAGACCTTTAATTATTTTATCGCACAGTTGTTGATCATTTTTCTGCAAGCATAAAAATCAACACGCCATTGAATCAAAAGCGTTTTTTAAAATTCCGGTTATTTCTATTGTCGCCACTTCCTCCACCGGTTCTGTTGTCTCTTCCACTGCTGCTTCCGCCACGATTATCACGCTGTCCGCCACTGCGATTATCTCTTCCTCCGGCGCTGCTTGTGTTGGTTCTTCCACCGCTAAAACTCTTTCTGTATCCACCTGCGCTACCGCCACTTCTATATTCATCTCTTTCCGGACGGTTATCGACTCTGTGTTTTATAAATGGTCGGTTATTAAACTCCAACTGGCCATCTGTCATGCTTTGCAATTCGGTTTGAATATTATCATCATGCACCAGCTCTTTGTGCCAGTTGCTGTAGGTCAGCTTCATGTAATAAGCAATGGCATTGGCAAATCCCTGGCGTTTTTCAGGGTTTTCTTCTTTCAGCGCCTTATTGATTACCACCTCAATATTTTTACCCAAATGATTGAATTTAGGATATCTTTTTGGATAAGGCAGTGGCTCAGGTTTGGCCTTCAGCGTTTCCCTTGTTGGAATAGGATAAGGACTTTCCACATCCAGCTTAAAATCGCTGATCAGGAAAAGGTGATCCCACAACTTATGGCGGAAATCTTCCACGTTTTTTAAATGCGGATTTAGAAAACCCATCAGTTCGATCAGGCTCATTGCATTGCGTTGGCGCTTCTCTTTATCTTCAATGGTCAATAAATAATCTACCATCTTTTGTATATGGCGGCCATACTCCCTCATCGTTAAATATTTACGAGTGGTGTTGTATTCCATGTTCTCTACGTTCATCATATAGGCAAATGTACTAAAAAGCTGTACAAGCAGCAAGTTTGGAAATTATTCAACATTATTTTATCAAAAGCTTTATGGTTACTACGCAACCTTTGGTAATGCAGGGCGGCAATTACAGGCATTTTGTTGGTGCGTAAACGTTTGCGATGGAAGCTGAATTAGGTCTAAAATCTGTTGAAAGCCAAATTGGTGGCGAACCTTTTTGCCTGTTTATTTTAGATCAGGTTAATTTTAAAGCAACAAAAAGCCTAAACATTTTTTGCCACAGAAAGGAATTTTATCCTGCAAAAAGCAAATGCAATCAACGCCCCAAAGCTATCTGCAGCCCAGTCTAGCAAGTCGAAACTGCGACCTGCAATCCAGTATTTCTGAATAAACTCACTGGCAATACCCCACAAGGATGTTGCAATTGCAATCCGGATAAAGACCTGTAACTTTTCCTTACTGTCCATTTGCGATAAGCCGAATGGCAGCATAAAAAGCAACGCCAATAAGCCGAATATCCCGCAATGCACCCATTTGTCAATATAGATTTTATCCAGCCATCCAATGGACGGCACATTTTTACCTGGCATACATAGTAAAACCAGTACAACAAAAAACCAGGCAATGCCTGGTAAAAATTTAACTATTTTAATGTCCTTCATTTAGAATTGTAGTTTGGTATAGTGTGCCGGACCATCGGAATCGCATTATTAACTTCCGGACCTGTTTTCAAATTATCCTACCAGAGCCGTATAAGCTTCTGCAGTCAACAGGTTTTCAAAATCAGCAACGTTGCCTACAGTCATTTTAATCATCCAGCCATCGCCATAAGGATCTGTATTAACCAGCTCTGGCTGGGCTGCCAGTGCAGGGTTCACTTCGGAAATAGTGCCTTGTAATGGTAAAAAAAGATCACTTACTGTCTTTACAGCTTCAACAGTACCAAACACTTCTTCCGCAGACAACGCTTTCCCAACCGTTGCTATATCTACATAAACAATATCCCCTAATTCGCCTTGGGCAAAATCAGTAATACCCACTGTGGCAATATTACCATCAAGGGCAATCCATTCGTGGTCTTTGGTGTAACGGAGGTTTTCTGGAAAATTCATATTATTTAAATTAAGATGATTTGTTTTTTTAACTGATTGCAATTGCAAATTAAACGCTTTTTTAATCTACCTGCGAATCATTTATGCTAAGCGGAAGCAAGCCGTCGCTATTTATTTTACAACTTCCATTTTCATCAATACATCTTTCAGTGGACGATCGTACCCGTTTTTTTGTACTTGAGCAATTTTGTCCACCACCTCAATGCCGTTTTCTACTTCGCCAAATACGGTGTAATTCATATCCAGCTTGGGCGTGCCCCCCAACATTTTATAAGTCATCCGCCTGGCTGGTGAAAAATAAACCCCGGTTTGAATAGTAATCATATCCAATTCTTCGTCTGAAAATTTTTTGCCTTGTACGAGATAAAACTGGCAACCGCTGCTGGCCTTTTCAGGATTATTGGTTCTGGCTGCTGCCAATGCGCCTTTTTTATGGTATAAACTAGAATCAAATTCTGACGGAATGGTATAGCCAACATCTCCTTTGCCCAGCATGACATCCGGCATTGCTTGCTTACTTTCGGGGTCGCCCCCCTGTATCATAAAGCCAGCAATAATGCGATGGAAAAGCAGGCTATCATAAAAGCGATCGTTCACCAGTTTCACAAAGTTATCCCGATGCATGGGGGTTTTGTCGTATAGCCTAATCACAATTTCACCCAGTTCAGTGGTTATTTTTACCCTTACACCAACAGGTTTGGCGGGTAAAATCGTAACGGGCGGTTTTGGTTTTACCTTTACGATTGGTTTAGTTTTGGCAGATGTAATTGTTTTTTTTACAACTGTTTTCTTCACCTGGCCTGCTGAAACAAACACGCAAAACGATAGCGATACCGTAAGAAAAAATTTACCAATATTGTGCATGGGATTAATTGTCATTTTTAAAAAACTGATCAAAGTAAAGCAAAACATGGTCTTTTAAAAAATTTTCCTGTTCAAAGAGGTTAAATTCCGGAAGTGCCTTTAGTTGATTAAAATGCGGCCAGTTCTCTTCATCATACCCTTCCAGTATATAATATCCACTAGGCATTAGCACGGTACAAATTGCTATATGCATGAGATCCTGCTTTTGTTCTTTTGTATACACCTGCTTGCCGCTTCCGAGTTCCTGCACGCCTATTAGAAAGAGCACTCCGTCCATATCGGGCTTAATGCCGTAATTTTCTTTTAATTTAATACGAAGCTTTAGCCACCTTACTTGTAAATCATCTTTTGCCTGTTGCATGCTGCAAATGTAAATTTTAAAAGCGCAATCATAAATCGTAAAATCGCAAATCGAAAATCAGTTTTTAAATGCTGTTAGTAAAAGATGTCAATTTTTAAGTACAATTTGAATGTAGCGAAACCCTAGCCGACTGACACAGCTCATTACATAGCAGTATTCTTTGTTAATCGCAGATAGTAAAATCAGCAATCGTAAAATCAGCCATCATCTTTACCTTTGGCGAAATTTTTTATAAAATGTTACAGATTAGTTTTATTCGTCAGAATCCAGCATTCGTTAAAGAACGATTAAGTGTAAAGCACTTTAGCGATTTATCGTTGGTAGGTAAAGTAGTGGAGCTGGATGAACAGGTTCGTAAATTAAAAGTGGAAACGGAAACTTTGCAGGCGGAGATGAATGCATCGAGCAAGGAAATAGGCATCTTAATTGGCAAGGGAGAAAAGGAACTGGCAGAGCAAAAAAGGCAACAGGTTAGTCAGCATAAATCAGGCATTCAGCAGTTGCACGAACAGCTAAATGTAGCGGAACAACAGTTGCAGGCAGCGGTTATAAAAATGCCAAATCTGCCGCATGTATCCGTTCCGGTTGGTAAAACGCCCGAAGAAAACGAAGTAGTAAAAGAAGCTGGTATAAAGCCAACACTGCACCAAAATGCAGTGCCACATTGGGAGCTGATAAAAAAATATGATTTGGTAGATTTTGAAACCGGTGCTAAATTAACTGGCACCGGATTCCCATTATACAAGGGTAGGGGAGCTAAATTGCAAAGGGCACTGATTCAATATTTTTTAGATTATAATACCACTGCGGGCTATACTGAATATTTGCCGCCGTTGATGGTAAATGAAGCATCTGCTTACGGTACAGGGCAGTTGCCGGATAAGGAAGGTCAAATGTATCATGTTACTGAGGATGGTTTGTACTTGATACCCACTGCAGAAGTACCTGTAACCAATATTTATAGGGATGAAATTGTAAAGGAAGCGGAACTTCCCATCAAGATGACGGCTTATACACCTTGCTTTAGAAGAGAGGCAGGCAGTTTTGGAAGTGATGTGCGTGGGCTAAACAGGGTTCACCAGTTTGATAAAGTGGAAGTGATTCAACTGGTACACCCGGATAAAAGTTATACAGTGCTGGAAGAAATGGTAGCACATGTGGAAGCACTTTTGCAGGCATTGGAATTGCCTTATCGAATACTTCGCTTGTGTGGTGGCGATATGAGCTTTACCAGCGCCATTACTTACGACTTTGAAGTGTACAGTGCAGCACAGCAAAAATGGCTGGAGGTAAGCTCTGTCAGCAATTTTGAAACCTTTCAAACCAATCGTATGAAGATCCGGTATAAAGATGAAACTGGTAAAACACAGTTGCTACATTCCCTCAATGGTTCTTCTTTGGCCCTGCCAAGAATTGTAGCTTCTTTACTTGAAAATAACCAAACAGAAGCGGGGATTGTTTTACCAAAAGTATTGCACCCTTATTTTGGTAATTCAATCATTGATTAATCAGTCAATTGTTTAGTAAGTCTTAAAAAATAAATTATTACACGGAAGTGATGCTATCAATTGCATCACTTTTTTGTTGGATCAATTTTATCTTTTTATTCATAATGTAAAACCAGGCAGGTGGCACCAGCGCCAGTATCATACTGCCGGGATAACCGGTTGGCAATTGCGGCGCATCTTCGTGATTTCTCAAAATCTGGTATTTTCTACTGGCAAGATAATGATGATCGCTGTGGCGGCTCAGTTCAAATAACATCAGCCGGCCAAGTATATGGTTGCTGTTCCAGCTATGATGGGGCATTGTTTTTTCATATTTTCCATTGCCTGTTTGCTTGCGTTGTAGCCCGTAGTGTTCAATGTAATTCACAGTTTCCAACAGGCCGATGCCTATGGCGGCTGCACCTAAAAAATACAGGGTAATGGTTGTACCAAAAGCAAACCAAATAATTGCTATCAATGAAAATTGTACCAGGTGGGCTTGCAGCATTTCATTCCTGAAATGCCATACCGGTAAACCTGCCTTTCTCATTTCGTTATTGGCAATCTTCCATGCAGATAAGTACGAGTAAGTAATGGTTCGGAAATAAAACAAGTAAACAGGCTCGTTGTAACGGGCGCTGCTTGGGTCTTCGGGAGTAGCCACATTTTTATGATGCCCTTTATTGTGTTCAATAAAAAAATGCATGTAAAGGGAAGTAGACAATGACGCCTTTGCAAGAAACTGTTCAAATCGGTTTTTCCGGTGGCCCAGCTCGTGGCCGATGTTGATACCGAATGTACCACACAGCAATCCCATCGAACCAATACGGCCAGCAATCTCCCACCAGGCAAGCGTTGTACCTTGCATGGATTGTAGAAAAACAAACAAGGCAACAAATTGAAGGATTACAAAAATGTACAGCATATAATCATACAGCCGGTCTTTTTTTGCCAGTTCTTCTTCTGCGGCATCCATATTTTTTTTACCTGGTTTTAAAATCAGTTCTGTCAGTGGTAAAATTATCCAGGCATAAATCATTGGCGACCAGGTAAGCCATCCGTTCAAATAAAATGCCACAAAGGCTAACACATAAATGGTGGCAGGAGAAAGATATTTAAAGGCTTTTACGGTCATGGATTGATGGTTTGCAATTACAAGTTAATGCATTCAATCTAAACATTTAGATTGGTATTAAGTTGGAAATCTTTCAAACAATCGCACAGTTGTTTAAATTTTTTGATCATACACTGAAAATGTTTAGCAAGATTCTCCGGTGTTGGCAAACATTTCCAGGCTAAACCCTTGAGTTGAAATGTAACGATCAAATGAATCGCACCTTTTTTGCAAGTTGAATTAAACTAATGCAAAATCAATTCGTCATAGCAAATGCCACACAGAAAACCATTTCTTATTTATATTAAATCTTTCCAATGCAAGTTTCAAACCGTTTAAAAAATCAGCACCTTTTATGGAGGGCCGCCTTTGGCCCAATGGCTGAAAATACAAAGGATCTTGGTGAAATATCTCAAAAAAAATTATGGAACCTGTTGTTAAAAACGGCTGCTAAAAAACCAGAAAAAATAAATGTTGCATCCGGAGTGTTTGATGGATTGGTAAAAGGAGTACAGGATATTGTTGAAATGCAGAAATTGTCGGCTGACCAAAAAAGAGTCATGGCAAAACAATCCAGGGAAGATTTAAAAAGCTTGAACCTGCGCTGGATGGATGAGATGGTAAACAGTGAAGCCCAGTTCCGGGAAAAGATGAGTTTATTCTGGCACGGGCATTTTGCAGCAAGGGTAATCAATATTCTATTTCAGCAGGAATTATTAGATGTAATTCGAAACAATGCATTTGGAAAATTTGGCGATCTGCTACGTGAAGTAAGTAAGAGCCCAACCATGCTGCAGTTTTTAAACAATCAACAGAACAGGAAGCAAAAACCCAATGAAAATTTTGCCCGTGAAGTAATGGAATTGTTTACCATGGGAAGGGGTAATTATACCGAGCAGGATGTAAAGGAAGCCGCCCGGGCTTTTACCGGCTGGGGCTTTAACCTGCAGGGCGAATTTGTTTTCAGGGCCAATCAACATGATACAGGCAGCAAAACATTTTTAGGAAAAACTGGTAATTTTAATGGCGATGGTATCATTGATATTTTATTGGAACAAAAGCAAACGGCGCTGTACATTACTAAAAAGATTTACAGCTTTTTTGTAAATGAACAAATAGACGAACCAAAAGTAGAGTGGTTGGCCAAACGGTTTTATGAAAGTGAATACGATATCAAAAAATTGATGGAAGATATTTTTACCAGTGACTGGTTTTATGACGAAAAAAATATCGGAATTAAAATAAAATCTCCTATTGATTTGTTGGTCGGTATCCGCAGGTTGCTTCCAATGGAGTTGGAAAGTAGCGCTACACAATTGTTGATTCAGCGGGCATTGGGACAAGTACTTTTTTATCCTCCCAATGTGGCTGGATGGCAGGGTGGAAAAACATGGATTGATAGCAGCACCCTGATGTTGCGCCTGAGGATACCACGAATGATTACCGCCAACGAGGCCATTAATATTCGTCCGAAGAGTGATGATGATGTAATGATGGGACAAATGACTGATACAAAATCCAAACAACAGAAAAAGCCCAGCTATGGTCTTAAAAATGGAGCCGCAGCGGTAGATTGGGAATTGCCTGTAGCCGCATTTGAATCCATCCCAAAAGAGAAGTTGTTGTCTAAAATTTCAGAGACGGTACTTCAAACTACCAGCAGGGTAAGCAACAATGTAATGGCGAAATATTTAAACAATGAAAGCCGGGAAAGCTATATTAAAAGTACCATTGTTTATTTAATGAGTACACCGGAATACCAGTTGTGTTAAAAACCCAGAAGCCCCCGGCCCCTAAAGGGGAGCAAGGCAAGAGTTTTCTTATTTTACAGAAATTAGAAAATGGGAATGAGGATGTTTTGAATGGAAAAAGAGTTATTCAAATTTGAATGGTCTGGCTCCCGTCGTATTTGGAGTAAGTTATAAGTGCGCTGATGTTTTACCAGAAATAAATGGAAAATGCAAAGCTGATTCTAAAAAAATGGGTAAAAAAAAGAGACTACTAATCCAATAATAAAAGTGCTTTGAGAAATCAGTGTCAAGCTCCCCGCTGCCTTTGGAGAGGGGTTGGGAGTGAGGTCTAAAATATTTAAAAACAATTAGCATGCTTATTAAACGCAGAGGGTTTTTACAGATTGGTTCATTGGCTACGGCATCTTTTATGTTGCCAAAATTTTTACAGGCATTTGAAAAGCCGGGGATGGTGCCGCCAGGTAATAAGGTAGTAGTGGTGATTCAATTTAGCGGGGGCAACGATGGTTTAAATACGGTAGTACCCATACAAAACGATTTGTATTATAAGGCCCGGCCAAGGTTGGGTATCACAAAAGATAAAGCCGTACAATTAACTGCGGAGGTGGGGCTTAATCCTGCGTTGGAAGCTTTCCGTGGATTGTACGACAATGGCGAACTGGCCATCCTCAACAGCGTTGGATATCCCAATCCCGACCGCTCGCATTTTAGAAGTATGGACATCTGGCACAGTGCCAGCAAGAGCAATGAATACCTGAACAATGGCTGGATTGGCAGGTACCTTGATGCACAATGCAAAGGATGTGACAAGCCAACACAGGCGCTGGAAATTGATGACTTATTAAGTCTTGCCTTGAAGGGAGAAAATAACAATGGGCTTGCATTTAGAGATCCGCAAAAATTATTTACCAGCAGCAATGAGCAGTTTTTTAAAGACATCAATAAGTATCATCAAGCTGGTGAGACAACGGCAGATTATCTATACAAAACCATGAGTGGTACGTTGAACAGTGCAGATTATATTTTTCAGCAAAGCAAATTGCATCCAACAGCAGAAATCTATCCCGCAACTCAGTTGGGGAAAGATTTGAAGACCATTGCGTCATTGATTCTTTCTGACAACAATACCAAAGTTTATTACGTTTCATTGGGTAGTTTTGATACCCATGTAAACCAGGAGAATCAGCAAAAAAGATTGTTTACCGAATTGAATGATGCCGTAAAAGCATTTACTGCCGACCTAAAAAAGAACAACCGTTTTGAAGATGTATTGATGATGACCTTTAGCGAATTTGGCAGACGGGTTTCGCAGAATGCAAGCGGGGGAACCGACCATGGAACTGCCAATAATATGTTTTTTGTCAGTGGCGGATTAAAAGAAAAAGGGTTGCTAAATGCAATGCCTGATCTTGCCGACCTGAAGGATGGCGATCTGCAATATAAGGTGGATTTTAAAGATGTGTATGCCACCGTGTTGAATAAATGGCTGGGGGCAAATGATCAATTTATTTTAGGTAAGAAGTATAATTATCTTCAATTTATTTAGAACCAACCACGATTATATCCCAACCTAAAACTTTATAAATGGATCACGTTTATTTTCAGGAATGTACTTCACCCGCCCTGAACTTTTGGGTTAGGAATTTTAGTCTGCCATCTTTCAATAGATCTTTGTTCGTTAGATAATGAATTACTTTTTCTTCCAGCCAGTGATGAAGGGGCAAAAGCATTGCAATCAAGACGATCTTTATCAGCAATATTTTCCAAGGCTCACCATGTGTCCAGTGGTGTATTTTTACATCCGCAAGTAATATAATAAACTCAAAGAAAAATATAAAGGCAAGGAAACCGATTATCCTGATAGTTCCGGCCGAAACCTTGAACAAGCCCATTAAAATCAACACTAAAAAAAGAGTGGCAATTCCAACCGTAATGGCCATGTATTGGATATTGTGCCTTCGGTCTGTTGCTTCTTTTGCCCTAACCAATTCCCGTTCTTTGCGTTTATTTTCATTATCAAGCTCTACGGACAACAGGTCTTTGTCTTTTGACAATTGCGTTAACGTATCTGACAATTGGTTGAATAAACCGGCATATTTAACAGCGCTTTTATAATCGCCTGATCGTTGATATACAGAATCCAATTCTTTAGAGATTGCTTTTTGTGTTTCGAGGTCGCCTGTTCGTTTTGCATATTCGAATACCTGGTTGTAGTAAAGCAATGAATTTTTCCAGTCGCCTTGTTTCTTGTACAAACCTCCATATATGGTATAAAAGTTATTTTTATAAACTTCAGAAGCTGTGCTTTCATAAAAAGGGGCAGCTTTTTTCAGGTAATAATGGGCGCTGTCAAATTGATACAATTCGGTGTATGCTGCGCCAACTAAGTAGTCAATCGGGGCCGTGTACCCAATTTCTTTAATTAAGTCAATCAGATCTTTTTTCTCCCGCAGCAAGGTGAATATCTTGATGGGATTGTTGCTTTCGAAATAGAGTTGAATTAACGGATCCAACAGGTTCAACTTCAACATTGGAAGTTTGTTTTTGTCGCAGAGTGCAAGTGCGGTGTCAATATAAGATTCCGCTAGCCCATATTGTTTTGCTTTGATATTGGTAGCTGCAATTTCGCTATATAAAGGTACCAGGGCATAAATACTGGCCTTGTCTTTTTTTAATACAGTAAGTTGTTTATACAAATAATCCTTTGCCTTTTCATATTGTTCAATTTTACTATAAAACTCCGCCAGTTTGCGATAACAGGAGCCCAATAAAGACTTACTATTTGAACGATCAGCTATATCGTAAGCCGCCATATAATTGCGAAACGCATTCAGTTTTTGGCTTTGCTCCATTAATGTATTTCCCAGGCTATTGTAGGCAGAAACCTGCACTGAATCTACTTTTGAAACATTGGCAAGCATTAAAGCATTCTGATTGTATTGCAAAGCCCGATCCCGTTGATCTTTTAACCGGTAGATACGGGCGAGTGCCATATTTGCCCATGCCTGGCTCTCAACTTCGTTGCTATTTTTAACCATTTCCATTGCAGTATTGGCGAAATTTAAAGCGGTATCCAGGTTAGCTGCAACAGTGTACCGGTTTGAATATATGCCGGAAGCAAAAATATTGGCGTTGCAAATTATTTTGAGGTTGCGGGATTCATCCGCTTTTATAAAAGCAGATTTCAAATATCGATAAAATTTTCCTTTGTTAAATTCAAAAGCGTAGTTGGCAGATTGTATCATGTTAACCACATAACCAGAATCCGTATTAGAAGCAAGGGCAAGCTTGTACAAACTATCGATTGCTATATTGGGATCTTGTGCAATCAAATTTTTAGAGATCATTACCAGTGTAAGGATTACGAAGAAAATAAATCTTTTTATCATATTGTTTTCTGTTGTAGCTATAAACAAACAAATAACCTGGAGAGTTTATTTATTTATTAATAAATCGAAAGATAAATAAAAAGGCGATACCGTTTAAAGTATCGCCTTTTTAAAATTAATCTTACCGAAGTTATTTTTTCAATGCCGTCTTATACAGCATCCATCCCATTCCTGTAAAAAATGCCACGCCCAAAACAAAGTATCCGTACGTTCCAATAACATTCTCAATACCTGCCTCCATACTCACTGCTTTTAAAAATCGCTCACCGCCTTCGCTGCCAGATACAAATGCAATGATAACACCTGCAACTGCTCCACCAGCAACAAGACCGGTGGCAAATAAACTGCCTTTCCCCAATTCATCATCTTCGGCAGTTGCGTTT
>Ga0105045_10000563_pt1 | contig 27649 bp, 21 predicted proteins | sample MAT02_FD_78089 | JGI IMG/M metagenome (GOLD analysis project Ga0105045, IMG submission 78089) | Freshwater microbial communities from Lake Fryxell liftoff mats and glacier meltwater in Antarctica - MAT-02 (megahit assembly) | ecosystem: Environmental > Aquatic > Freshwater > Ice > Liftoff... | reverse complement strand
TCGATGTACGATAGTCACGACTGGGCCGGACGGGCAGCGAATCAGCCTTTCTTTATGCAGGTCCAACTGCATGGTGGCAAACTGCGTGAAGGCTCTTCAGAGAACCGAACGGCATTCCGAAAACGAGTGATTCAGGAAATGGGTAGCGCAGTTGACACCAACGATGTAATGCTGCCACCCTATTACCCAAGCGATCCCGTTCTTTTGGACGATTGGGCTGCCTATCTCGACAGCGTGCGACTAACGGACAAGCATGTCGGAGAAGTCATCGACAGACTGGATCGAGAGGGGATTCTAAAGAATACGTTCGTTGTTTTCATGACGGACCATGGGATCAGCCATGCGCGTGGAAAACAATTTCTCTATGACGAAGGAACACATGTCCCGTTCGTAGTCAGCGGACCAGGAATTTCCAAAGGAGTGGTTAGGGATGATCTCATCGAGCATATCGACACCGCAGCAGTTTCCTTAGCTGCAGCCGGCATTGCCATTCCAAAAGCCATGCAAGGCCAGGATTTGTTTTCCAGTGGCTACAAAGCTCGCGAAGCAGTATTCGCAGCCAGAGACCGGTGTGATGAAACAGTCGAACGTATTCGCAGCGTTCGCACAGACCGATTTCTTTACATCCGTAACTTCCATCCGCAACGTCCCCATCTTCAACCAAACGCATACAAGGACGGCAAAGCAATCATCCAAAGCTTAAGAAAATTACACGATCAAGGAAAACTACCTCAAATCAGCGAGTCACTATTGTTCAGCCCCATTCGTCCTTCCGAAGAACTTTACGAGTACGAAGACGATCGATCGCAAACGAACAACCTAGCATATTCCCAACAATTCCAGAACGTTCTGGTCGCTCACCGGGATCGATTGAATGCTTGGATGAATACCACCAACGATCAGGGACCGGAATCCGAAGCGATGTACGACAGCGATATGGCTGAGTATCGAAAGAAGCCTAGCGCCGAAGTGGAAGACAACATTGCGTTGATGAAGCGGTGGGCCCATGAAGGCAAATAACCCGTGAAGGCAAATCGCAAGAGCCCGTCAGACTAGACCTCAATCCTGAAATGAACCAACGATGCTCCATCGCATGACCTTCTTGACGATTCTTGCCTCGTGCTGTTTCCCATCCCTTGCAGCAGAAGCACAACGGCCGAACGTGATCGTCATCTTGGCAGACGACATGGGATTTTCCGATGCCGGTTGCTATGGAGGTGAGATCGAGACTCCCAATTTGGATGCCTTGGCCGCGAATGGACTTCGATTCACTCAGTCGTACAACACAACCCGATGTTGGCCAACACGAGCAGCCTTGCTAACCGGTTACTACGCTCAGCAAGTCCATCGGGACGCGTTGCCTGATGTACCGGGTGGCGGACAAGGAGTGCGGCAAAAATGGGCCAAGCTACTGCCGGAAATGCTCAAGGCCGCTGGCTACCGCAGCTACCACAGTGGCAAGTGGCACATTGATGGCGATGTGATCGCGGGCGGGTTCGATCGCTCTCTTTTGGTCAAAAACGACGGAAACTTCTTTTCCTCCAAAGGTAACTTCCTAAACGATGTTGCCGTGCCCGTTTCGGATGATAAAGACTACTACGTCACGACAGCAACCGCCGATCATGCTATCGAGTGCTTAAAGGATCATGAGACGAACCATGCTTCGACGCCGTTTTTTCAGTACATTCCGTTCATTGCTCCCCATTTCCCACTCCATGCACTACCGCAAGACATCGCCAAGTACCAGGACAAGTACCTCAGCGGTTGGGATGAAATGCGCAAAGCTCGTTTCGCGAGACAAAAAGCGATGGGGATAACCAACACCACTCTTTCGGATCTCGAACGCGACGTAGGGCCGCCCTATGCTTTTCCAGCAGCTATCGAAAAATTGGGGCCTGGTGAAGTCATTCACCCTCTTCCATGGAGCGAACTAACCGAAGAACAACGTCGCTTTCAAGCAACGAAAATGGCGATCCATGCCGCCATGATCGATCGTATGGACCAAGAGATTGGCAGAGTCCTTAACCAGCTTCACAAGATGAATGCCTATGAGAACACACTAATTTTCTTTGCCTCCGATAATGGGGCCAGCGCCGAAATCATGGTCCGCAATGGCGGCCATGATCCGAGCGCCCCTCCGGGAAGCGAGAAGAGCTATCTTTGCCTCGGGCCCGGTTTTTCAAGCGCTTGCAATACTCCGTTTCGGCGACACAAAACGTGGGTACATGAAGGAGGCAACAGCACGCCGCTAATAGTCCACTGGCCTAAGGGCATCGCGGCGAAGAGTGAACTGAGGCATACTCCTGCCCACGTCATCGATTTCGTGCCCACTGTATTGGAGTTAGCAGGAGTTGAACTAAGCCGTGAATCGAATGGCGAGTGGATTCCCAGTGCTCCGGGCAAAAGCCTTGTTCCAGCCCTGGCTTCCGATGTGACGATTAATCGCGACAGTCTTTGGTGGCTACACGAAGGGAACAAGGCGATTCGCATCGGCGATTGGAAACTTGTGGCGGCAAAGGATACGCCGTGGGAACTGTATGACCTGAGAACAGATCGAGCCGAGCAGATCAATCTCGCGTCGCAAATGCCGGACAAAGTAAAAAAATTGGAGCAAGCTTGGCAAATCCAAACAGATAGTTTCAAGGAGCTTGCGATGAAGACCATTCACGAGCAACCGAAAACGAAAGCTAACGCCAAGGCCAACGGAAAACAGGAACAAAAATGACCAAACCAATTGCGATGTCGATACTGCTTTTGTTGCTTTCAGTGGACGCGAACATACTCGCTCTCGAACAACCTAATATCATTTTTGTGATGGCGGACGATATGGGCTGGGGACAGACCAGCTATCGCAATCATCCCGTTTTGAAGACGCCGAACCTTGACGCAATGGCTGCCAACGGTTTGCGATTCGAGCGGTTCTATGCGGGTGGGCCTGTATGCTCACCGACTCGCGCCAGCATATTAACGGGACGATCGCCAGACCGCGCAGGGGTCTTGTCGCATGGCTATGCCCTGCGTTTGCAAGAAAAGACGGTCGCTCAAGCATTGAAGTCGGCGGGTTACATCACGGGACACTTCGGTAAATGGCACTTGAATGGATTTAAAGGAGCAGGTGCACCTGTACTCGGCGACGACCCACGCAGCCCGGGTGCCTTCGGTTTCGATGAATGGGTTTCGGTCACCAATTTTTATGATCTCGATCCGCTCATGAGCCGAAAGGGCACGATCGAACAGTTCAGTGGTGATTCCTCCGAGATCGCTGTCGCTGAGACGGTGAAGTTTCTGGACAAACATCGTACGGAAAATAAGCCGATGTTTGCGACCGTTTGGTTCGGGTCGCCGCACAGTCCCTTCAAAGCTCTCGACGCGGACAAAGCAGCATTTCAGGGACTCAATGAAGCGTCGGCCAATCACTATGGTGAACTCGTAGCGCTGGATCGTGCCGTGGGGGTTTTGCGTTCAAAGCTCCGTGACTTTAACCTGGCGAATAACACACTGCTTATGTTTTGTAGCGACAACGGCGGCTTGTCGTCGATCGAACCAGACACGGTCGGAGGCCTTCGGGGAAACAAAGGCTCGGTGTACGAAGGCGGGGTTCGAGTTCCAGGAATCATGGAATGGCCAGCTATCATCAAGCCTCGCGTCACCAACTACCCTGCATGCACGATGGACCTCTTTCCAACTGTGGTCGACATACTTGGACTGCCCGACGACTATCTTGTCAAACCATTCGATGGCATCAGCCTCAAACCGATATTCCACGATGAAGCCACAGAACGGACGCAGCCCATCCCGTTTCGCTATGGTCAAAAAATGGCATTGATTGGAAGCCGCTACAAATTGCTAAACAACGACCGAAGCAAGGACAATTTCCAGCTATACGATCTTTCCGCAGATCCAATCGAAGCCAACGACATCGGCGACGCGAACCCAGAAGTGTTCAAGAGGTTCAAAAGCGACTTGATAAACTGGAATGCGTCAGTCGAAGCTAGTTTCGCAGGCCGAGACTATGCCGCTGGCAAACTATTGACCCCTGATCCTGAATCAGTCTCTTGGCACGAAGTTCCTCAATACCTTCCGTACCTACCTCTATGGAAGGATCGTTGGGAGTTCAAATCTCAGCTTGCGCCCAAGGCAAAACCATCAAGTAAAAACAAGGAAAAATAATGGTCAGTCGCCAGGGGCAAGGAGAAAGGGGTAATACCGACAAAATCACGTGCTCAGGATTTCTTTGATGACCTTTTGGTGCTCAACCCCAGTCAGCCGCTGATCAAGTCCTTGGAAGGGAAATGCGAATCGTTCATGATCGATTCCCATGCAATGCAGGATGGTTGCATTGAGGTCATTAACATGAACTGGATTGTCAACGATGTTGTAGCTGAAATCGTCTGTCTGGCCGTACTCGACGCCACCCTTGATCCCGCCACCTGCCATCCACATCGTAAAGCACTTGGGATGGTGATCGCGGCCATAATTTTCCTTCGTGAGTTTTCCTTGGCAGTAGACCGTTCGTCCAAACTCGCCGCCCCATACCACCAGTGTAGAGTCCAAGAGTCCGCGCTGCTTAAGGTCGGTAATCAGAGCCGCGCTCGCTTGATCGACATCTCTACATTGGGCTGGCAAGTCAGCCGAAATATTCCCATGCTGGTCCCAACCGCGGTGCAAGAGTTGGACGACGCGCACGCCACGTTCGACCATCCTCCGTGCCAGCAGCGTACTCGCCGCAAATGTTCCCGGAGTATTCACGTCCGGACCATAGAGATCCAGAACCGATTTTGGTTCGTTTGTCAAATCGACTAGGTCGGGAACGCTGCTCTGCATTCGAAACGCCATTTCATACTGAGCAATTCGAGTCTGAATTTCTGGATCGTGCAGTTCTGCAAATCTTTGTTGATTGAGTTGCCCCAAAGCATCTAGCATTGCACGCCGATCTTTTGAAGAGACGCCATCAGGGTTCGGCAAATATAAAACAGGATCGCCGCCAGTTCGGAGGGCCACTCCAGCAAACCGAGTGGGCAAAAACCCACTGGACCACATGCGAGTGAACAACGCTTGTGCAGCCGCACTGCTGGTCCAAGTCGGCGTGAGAACGACAAACGCGGGCAAGTTATCGCTTTCACTGCCCAGTCCATATGCCAACCATGAACCCAAACTCGCTTTACCTGGAACTTCGTTTCCCGTCATGACAAACGTGCAAGCAGGATCGTGATTGATCGCGTTGGTATGCACTGTTTTGACCACCGCCAGTTCGTCCACGATCTTCGCGGTATGAGGCAACAACTCACTCAACCATCGCTGACTCTGGCCATGCTGAGCGAATTTGAATTTACTGGGAGCAACAGGAAACCTGGCTTGTCCGCTTGTCATTGTTGTGATGCGTTGCCCGTTTCGAATCGAATCAGGCAAGTCCTTGTCAAATTGCTCCGTCATCGCCGGCTTATAATCCCAAATATCGATCTGCGATGGACCGCCATTCATGTGGAGATAGATGATTGACTTCGCTTTGGGTGCAAAGTGCGGTAGACCAGCCAACGGTGGGTGGATCTTTGACTTCGACTCTTCAACGCGAGCTTGACTGACCTCCAACCCAAATCCTGATGAGCCGGCCATGGCAGCCATTGCCAATCCGCCCATTCGAAGGCCGCTGGTTCCAAAAAACTGCCTGCGCGTTTGCAACAGTTGATGCTGAAGGAGAAGACTGTTCATGGACTGATCCTAGATAGGATTACGACGAAGCCGAGGCCGAGGAAGGGAGAGTTCGATGCGAGTAGTATAACCCGAAGCCGCCAGAATTGTGGCCTTACAGCATTCGGATTTCTATGTCTGTTTTGACGCCAAAGCATGCCAATTTGGAACTGGACGAAAGTCCACGGAACGATGGGCAAGTTCCGTGATGAACGGTGGATGGAAATCGTTGGCCAGGAACTTTCGAACCATTCTCACATTCGAGTTAGTTGGGTCGAATTGCGCCTTATCCACATTGTTCAAGACGATACAGCAGACATGTAGCCCAATGGACCTTGCGGCCACAAGTGTCGTTAAAACCTGGTTCACCATTCCCAGACGGTTTTTGGAAACGAGCACAACGGGGAACTGCATCTCGAGAGCGAGATCGGCATTAGTCATCGACCAGCTAATCGGGGAAAAAAGTCCACCCGCACCCTCCAAAACAAGCAAATTACTTTGGCCGATCAAGTAGTGTGCCCCTTCGATAATAAGGGAATCGGATACCTGCTTTCCCTCCAATTCAGCAGCGACGGGGGGTGCGAGCGGGGCAAGAAAACTCTGCGGATTCACCTGATCCAATTCACCTGATCGACCACTGGCATCCCATAACTTGTATCCGTCACTTTCCTCGAGCGACGGCGCGCCACTTGCCACAGGTTTATAGGCACGAACCGAAACGCCATCTCGAAAAAGCGACTCGATGATTCGACATGCGACATAGGTTTTGCCCACCTCGGTATCGGTACCGAGGATCGTCAAGCCAGCAGATTTCAATTTCACTCACTTATCAACGTTGCAAAAAAACATTAATCTTGTTTCGCCGCGATTTTAGGAGGATGAAAGAAAATGGCTAACGCAATCGCAGCCAGGGTTGCAATCAAGCATGGCACAAGAAACAGTCCTCGAAAATCGATCACCCCTTGAGCGTTGGTGAACTGCTTTTCAAGTAGCCAAGGGCAAATCGAATTCGCCACCAGTGCGCCAACACCCAGGATCATGACATTGAATAATCCCTGAGCGCTGTTTCTCGCATCTTTTGGAAAATGCTCGTCTACAAAGATATAAACGGTTGCAAAGAAGAACGCGTAACAGATGCCGTGAAGAACTTGTACGACAATGATCAAGGCTGCATTGTCGGGGAAAAAGGCGTATACCGCAAAACGAGCAGCATGCCCAAGAATCCCAACGATCATGGTCGTGCGCCAACCGAGGTTTTTCAACGTGACCCCGAGGATGAACATGGTCAGAATCTCAGCCAACTGTCCTACGCTCATTACCGGCATGATCCAGTTCCCTGGTATCCCCACTCCGCCAACTGCTTTGGCGGCTCCAAGAAACCGCCCGGTCCAATTGAAATAACAATTGTGCACAAACGAATCCGCAAACGTAACAATCCAGAGCACGAGTACAAACGGATGCGCCAACAACTTGACCGCTTCAAGCCAAGCCAGACTCTGAGCACCTTCGGTCGACTTCTTGGGTGGAGTATGAGGCAAAAACAAACTGAAGGCGGACAATATCAACGATGCGATGCCGGCGACTACAAACGTCCACTTGGTGGCATTCTTGAGTGCTTCGTCTTTCAAGCCATTGGCTAGTGCACCACCAATCCAGTCCGCTATCCCAACCGGATTAGTCGTCTTGACAGCATCCCAATCCACAAAAATAAAGGTGAATGGCCACGCCGCCAGAATCCATCCGATCGTGCCACCCATCCGCACAATGCCAAACTCGTTCTGCGGGTCCTTCATGTTGGCAAAGGCAATGGAATTGGTGATCGAAATGGTCGGTACGTACAGCAAGCAATGAACAAGCATCAAAACAAAGAATGCGTTGAAGCTAGTCACAAAGCCACATCCGAGAATCGCAAGTCCCCCAACCAAATGACTGAAAGCGAGGAACTTCTCCGCAGCAAAGTTTCGATCCGCAAACTGATTGCTAAAAAACATCCCGACAATCGCAGCCACAGGAAAAGCGTTCAGAATCAAAGACTGCTGGAATGGAGTAAATCCTAAACCGTCCTTGTCGATGTACCCAAATATCAATGGCAGCCATGCCCCCCAGATGAAGAACTGCAAAACCATCATGAGGAACAGTTTTAATCGTACGAATCCGCCCGAACCATCTGAGCCAGTCGCCATTTGTTTCTCCGAACTTTGGACTTAGTCAATATTAGCAGAGGGGATACTTAAAGCCGCAGAAATGCGGATGCATTGTCCCCGCAAACGCAAGCATTCGATGTTTCACAGATTAGCTAGAACGTATGCTATCTGGCAAGCGGGTGACTTCCAGAATTTTGCCCCAATTTAGAACCTTAATTGCCTAGTTCTCCCAAACCACCTTCGTTTCACAAACCCAATAGCAATAGGTCCATGAATTCAGTAAAAGCCATTGGACTAAACGGTCACTTTTGCCAATTTCACTCTCGGCTAAGTCGCAACGAGGCAATTCGATGGAAGTATTCAATCGCAAAGTAAACTTCGGATGTTCGGTTTGCATCGTTCTGTCTCTGCTGTGGAACGCTTTGCCAGAAGCCAATGCTCAGAACGATTTACGAATCAAAGATATCTGTCGCCTGAAGGGACAAGAAGAAAACACCCTGCAAGGATACGGACTTGTTGTGGGTCTAAAGGGAACCGGCGATGGTGGAGACGTAAAGCCCACGGTTCGAGCACTGTTGCGCACCATGCAGCAAATGGGCGCTCAGGTTGCCACGGATATCCAAGGTCGACTGATCGAGAAAGAAATGGCAAACTCGAAGAATGTTGCCCTGGTGTTCGTGGAAGTAACGGTTCCAGCCAGCGGCGCTCAACCTGGAGATCAATTGAATTGCCGCGTCAGTTCCTCGAGCGCCAAAAGCCTCGAGGGTGGAAACTTGATGCTGACCCATTTACTAGGCCCGCGAGCCGACCAGCCGATGGTTTACGGACTCGCTAGCGGCCCCATCGTAATCGACAGCCCCAAGATTCCGACGTCTGGAAAGATCATCGGCGGCTGCAAAATGGAACAGGCTGTAACCAATGAATTCATCAGCGGCAATAAATTTCATCTCATTGTCGATCCGGATCATCGTTCCATGGCAACCTCGCAAAACATCGAAGATAGCATCAATGACTATCAAGGAAGTGTTGAAGGCAATTCCTCGTCCAAGAACGGTGGAAACCCCTATTCGAAAACGGACAGCAGCAAGGTCGCCAAAGCAATTGACCAATCGGCTATCGAGGTGTTGATTCCAAACGTTTACAATAACCATCCTATCCAGTTTGTATCGTTGGTCCTCGACCTCAAGCTCCTCAATCTCCAAAACAAAAAGCGTGTGGTCATTGATGAACGTGAAGGAATACTGATCATTGGTGACGATGTAACGATTGCACCGGTCGCTATCTCACATAAAAACCTCACCATTTCAACGCGTGGAGCGACCACTAATTCCGGAAGCTTCGTCCCGCTCAGCTCCCAAGACGGTAAGACTGCTCGGCCAACGCTCAAGAATCTCACCGAAGCGCTTAATGTACTCGCGGTTCCAACCGCCGACCAAATTGCGATCATCAAGCTGCTGAAGAGACAAGGCAACTTGTATGGCGAACTGATCGTTCAATAGTGACTCAATGAACATCGTTTCAAATCAAACAAACCAATCCTATGGATATCTCAAGTTTTCGCAGCACGTCGTCATCGTTCGGTCCTGGCGATTTCAACCAATCGCAATCGAACGCTATTCCCGCCAAGCTGAGCTCAGCGTCCGAGATTAGCCTCGAATCGCTTCGGGATAAAAAAATTCCGGCAGAAATCGAAGGCTCGGAGCCAAAACCGGAAGGCGAAGAATTGCGAAAGGCATTCCAAGACTTCGTCGGGCAAACATTTTTCTCGCAAATGATATCTGCAATGCGAAGCACTCAGGACGGAGCCGCCTACTTCGACGGTGGCCGAGCGGAGAAGATCTTCCAAGGACAACTCGATCAAGTTCTCTCGGAAAAGCTTTCCGAAGCGAGCGCTTCCAAGATCTCGGACCCCATGTTCAAACTCTTTCAGTTGCGTCGGCAGTAAAGCGATCGAGTATTCGACTGCCAGTTTGAGAGCGAATCAATGGGTGCCCAGTTAGACCCAAATCTCAATCAAGGGAACAGTCATTTGCAACGAGGGGCAGCTTTAGGCGGACGTTCACTCGTCCGTGACACAGCCTTCGCTAGCGCTCTTTACATTCTTGATGTACTTGTAAAGTGTGCCGCGCGAGGCTTTAAGCGGCGGCGCTTGCCACAGTGCGCGACGCGCTGCGAGTTCTGCATCGGATACCGACACATCCAAGCGATTCGTGTCGGCGTCCAAGGTCACGATGTCATTGTCTTTTACCATCGCCAACGGCCCGCCCTCTTGTGCTTCCGGGGTAACGTGCCCCACAATGAACCCATGCGAGCCACCCGAAAATCGACCGTCTGTTACTAATGCGACGTCTGAGCCGAGCCCGGCGCCCATAATGGCGGAGGTCGGGGTCAACATTTCCGGCATGCCCGGTCCACCCTTTGGACCTTCGTATCGAATAATAATGACATCGCCCTTTTGTATCTGCCCCTTTTCCAATGCAGTGAGCATGAGCTCTTCGCTATCGTAACAACGCGCTGGACCGGAAAATTTCATACCCTCTTTGCCAGTGATTTTCGCGACCGATCCTTCTGGAGCCAAATTGCCGAAGAGTATTTGGATGTGGCCGGTCGCTTTGATTGGTTTGCTGATCGGCTGGACGATTTTCTGGCCTGTTTTCAAACCTGGCAGACCTGCGACGTTTTCGGCCAAGGTCTTGCCGGTTACCGTCTTGCAGTCTCCTGTCATAAACCCTTCTTCCAGTAAATACTTCATCACCGCGGGAGTACCGCCAATGGAATGGAGATCTTCCTGAACAAATTTCCCGGACGGCTTTAGGTCCGCGAGAAACGGAACACGATCGCTCACTTTTTGAAAATCGTCCAAGGTCAGATTGATCCCAACGCTTCGAGCCATCGCGATCAAGTGAAGGACTGCATTGGTGCTTCCCCCCAGCGCCACGACAACGACGATCGCATTCTCGAACGCAGCGCGCGTCATGATATCGCTCGGCTTTAGATCGATCTCCATGAGGTGCCGAATCGCTTTAGCCGCACGTTGGCATTCGTCGATCTTGGCTGGATCCTCGGCCGGAATCGACGCGGAGTACGGGAGTGACATACCCAAAGCCTCAATCGCTGAAGCCATAGTATTGGCGGTATACATTCCTCCACATGCACCAGCTCCGGGACAAGCCTTGCGAACGATATTGGCTCGCGTTTCTTCGTCGATTTGGCCCGAAATATATTGGCCGTAGCACTGAAAGGCTGAAACGATGTCGAGCGACTGTCCGTTCCATTTACCAGCTCGAATCGTACCGCCATAGACCATCAGCGAGGGCCGATTCAGCCGCCCCATGGCGATCAAACAACCGGGCATATTTTTGTCGCAGCCAGGCAATGCAATCAAAGCGTCGTACCACTGAGCCGCCATAATGGTTTCAATCGAGTCAGCGATCAAATCCCTGGACTGAAGAGAATACGACATACCGTCGGTACCCATGCTGATTCCGTCGCTGACACCGATGGTGTTGAAACGCATACCAACTAGATCCTCCGCAACGACAGCCTTCTTGACCTCGAGAGCAAGATCGAGAAGGTGCATATTGCATGTGTTACCCTCGTACCAAATGCTTCCGATCCCCACCTGGCCTTTATTCATATCCTCAGGCGTCATCCCTGTCCCATAGAGCATTGCTTGCGATGCTCCCTGGCTTTTCGGTTGAGTAATGCGGGAGGAGTACTTGTTCAGTTGGTTCATAGGGACGATTCCGGGTGCGTGGTAGGTGATAGGGAAAGTATTTCCGACAAACAAAAATGCAATGACTATTTGCGAGCTCGAGGATGCTTCATCGAGACCCATGCGCCATTCTGTGCGCTGCTGGCGACACACTGTTCGATGAAAACCATCCCCTCGACTCCATCGTTCACATTGGGATACACGGTGTCTACACGTTCGATGTTTTTGTTTTGAGCCACATCGATCATTGCATCGAAAGCTGCCACGTAGATGTTTGCAAACGCCTCGAAGAACGCTTCTGGATGTCCACTTGGCAACCTACATGCTGCTTTACCACTCGCATTCATGTACGAAGCGTTTGGGTCGCGGGTGTAAAGCTTATGTGGTTGACCGTTTTGTCGGACAACCATGACATTTGGCTCTTCTTGTCTCCAAGAAAGTGATCCTTTCGTGCCGTCGATTTCAATCGAGAGATCGTTTTCTCGACCGTGGGTGATTTGGCTCGCTGTGATGGTACCAAGTCCGCCGTTTTGATATCGAACAATTGCGGTACCGTAATCATCTAGTTTCCGGCCAGTCTCGAAGATCTTCAAATGACAACTGATTTCGGCAGGTAGCAGACCGGTCATAAATCGGCCAAGATTATAGGCGTGAGTTGCAATGTCGCCAAAACAACCCGCCACTCCGCTCTGTTTTGGGTCCGTTCGCCAAGCGGCCTGCTTTTGGTCCTGATCCTCGAGCCGTGTACGAAGCCAGCCTTGAATGTAGTTCGATCGAACCGCTTGGATCTCGCCGAGTTCTCCGCTCTGGATCATTTCGCGTGCTTGCCGAATCAACGGATAACCCGTGTAATTGTGCGTCAAAGCGAAAACCGACTTAGACTTGTCCACCAACTTTGCCAACTCCTCTGCCTGAGCAAGATCAAACGTCATCGGTTTGTCGCAGACGACATGAAAACCAGCTTCAAGTGCGGCCTTAGCAACTTCGAAATGCGTATGGTTCGGTGTTGTGACCGAGACGAAGTCGATTCTTTCTCCAATTGGCTTTTTCGCTTCGGCCTCAAACATCGCTTGGTATGATGGATAAGCCCGATCCTGGGAGACGTCGTAGTCTGGTGCAGACAACTTGGATCGCTCTGCATTGCTGCTAAAGGCTCCTGCAACCACAGTCGCTCGGTTGTCCAAACATGCTGCGATCGAATGAACTCGACCGATGAACGAACCTTGCCCACCACCAACAATGCCCATCTTTAGTTTTCGATTCAATGGTCCGTTGGTCATGATGTTTCTCCAAAAAATGGGGGAGGATGCGAGTGAAGTCTAAAGACTGCCTATGTTTTACCAAACTTGCATTGGTTTTCTAGTTGGCTTGGGTAAGTCGAACTTTAGATAGCGATGAAGCGTTTTCGACAAATGTTTTTAAGACTGATTGACAGGCGAGCCAAACGCGCAAACAATGCGGCCATTGAAGGATCAAGTTTAAGCGGCAGGATGCCGCGTTTTATTCTGCTAGAGAGCGAGCCATCAATTGCGTTCTAAATCTCTGCTAATCTTTCCTCTCGCACTCAGTTGCATCGCAATAGGCTCTCAAATTGCTTGGGGGCAGTTGACGGTCAAACAACCGCTCGATACGCGGAGATCGTTCTCGTATCTCACCAAGATTTGCGACATAGGTTCGCGTGTTACCGGCTCCACTGGAATGAAAGAGCAACAGTCTTTGCTCGAAGATCATTTCTCAAAGCTTGGAGCCACGATTCTTTGGCAATCTTTTGAAATGCGACATCCCGAAAACGGCAGTCGAGTGGAAGTCAAAAATCTGATCGTACAATGGAAACCGGAAATCGCTGAGCGCGTTCTACTTTGCACACATTACGACACGCGACCATTCCCAACGAGCGACCTTCGCAACCCCAGAGGATTGTTTGTCGGGGCCAACGACGGAGGTAGCGGGACGGCTCTTTTCATGGAGCTAGGCCACTCTCTAGCGACGCTACCGATGAGTGTTGGCGTGGACTTGGTTTTTTTTGACGCCGAAGAGCTGGTCTATGATGATGCTCGCGACCCCTATTTTGTGGGTTCGACTCATTTCGCGAACGAGTATATCGGTGATGAAACAACGCCCCGATACCGCTGCGGAATCTTAGTGGATATGGTTGGTGACGCCGATCTCGAGATCCTCTACGAAAAAAATTCGTTCAAATTCGCTCGGCCCCTCGTGGAGGAAGTATGGGGGATCGCAAAAGATTTGAGGATCAAGGAGTTCAAACCGAACATCGGTTTCGAGATAAAGGATGACCATCTGCCGCTCAACTCCATCGCCAAGATTCCAGTGATTGACATCATCGATTTTGAATATACGCGCGGCACGAAAGGCAAAAGTTTCTGGCACACCACTGCGGACACACCCGATAAATGCTCCGGTTCGTCGCTCGTGAAGGTAGGAAGCGTTCTGCTGGAATGGATTAAACGGCAAAAGTGATCGCCAAACAAGTAGCCATTGAAGTGCATGACCTTGGCAAGCACTACGGAAATGCATTCGCGCTCCATCAACTCAATTTGACGGTCGAAACCGGAGAGTTGCTCGTCGTGCTCGGCGAAAGTGGCAGCGGGAAGTCAACACTTCTGAAGTTGATTGCCGGCCTTGAAAAACTGGATAATGGCTGCATTCTATTTAACGGTCGAGATCAGGCCAGAGTACCACCACACCGACGCGATGTTGCGATGGTGTTTCAGGATGGCAATGGCTACGACCACTTAACCGTTCGGCAAAACCTAGATTTCGTTACCAAGCACTCTGGCATGGCTATCCAGGCTTCGAACTGGATCGACTCGTTGCAACTGGGCACCCTTCTCCATCAAAATCTGAGTCAACTTTCGGGAGGTGAACGCCAACGCGTCGCAATCGCGCGAGCCATGCTTTCGGGCAAAGAAATCGTTCTGCTAGACGAACCGCTGACGTATTTGAATCAAACAATGCGAGAACAGATCCGAAATCTGATCCTAGATGCCCACCATCAGACGGGCAAAACGTTTGTTTATGTTACTCATGATTCAGACGAAGCGATGTTTCTGGCAAATCGAATAGCTCTTCTAAGCGACGGAAGGATTCAACAAATCGGATTGCCTCGAGAAGTTTACGGGAAACCCAACGACCGAAGCATTGCTCGATTGCTTGGCCAGCCTTCGGTTTGCGTATTAAATTTCCCAGAGACTTGGCTGACGCAGAGTGATACACAAGATGGCGTCGCGGTTGATGCGAAACAACGAAAGATCGAATGTGGCGTCCGGCCTCAAGACTGGCGGATCCATCGAGTCGAAATCGAATCGAAAGAGGCATCGACGAATCAGCCACTTCAATTATCGTTGAGGGGCAAGGAGATTTGGATCAAAGGCGAGATTCGAAATTGTCGATGGATGGGCAACGCATGGTTGATCGAAGTTGACAGCACGCCGAGATTCTGGATCGCGTGCCATTCACCGGCGAACGAATCTGTTGAACCAATGCTGCGTGCTGTCGAGAAACGAACGGACACTCGACAGCCCGGAAAAACGATCGGATCCCTAGAAGCCTCTGTTTCGATTGCCGCAATCCTACCTTTTTCAATGCGGGACGACCAAGCGAAACGTAACTCCTAAACCTAGAGCCCGATCGAACGCGAATCCTACCAATAGCCAGGGTAACTGTAGATGCGGCGTGTTCGAACTGGCGGCGGAGCAAGGAAAAAACCTACCGCGTTGACGGTTGGCCGCGAGATATCGTAACCCATCCAATCGTAGTACTTGACGATGGAATCACGATGCTCCTTCTCGGCTCTGGATCTAGCAACCAAGTATGCGTGCGCCGGGCTTGGCTCGAAGCGAGCATGTCCAGGAGTGCCGGTTCCGCCCGTCAAAGGCTCATCAGCCCATGCGGTTGAGGCGGTGATCGCCCCAGTGAAACAGAAAGTTAAGAGAAAAAGTCTCATAGGATGGTCTCACGCTATCAGTGAAGTTTAGTTTGGCTGACCATCCATGGCTCATGACTCAAATGCTGTCGAGTCGACAAACGTTTTATCGGAGCCTGCCACCAAAGAAATGCAGGAGATTTCGCTCGCCCTATACAATCCATTTCGGCGTCACACCCATAACCCAATAGTGCGTCTTCAAGTCTTAATTTTGGGCATACCCTTGTATTGTGCGACGCTCTGCGTCGTACGAATCACGACGGCGGAGCGTCGTGCAACTAAGTCTGCTGAATATCCCCAAGTCTTTAGGTTGGCCGACGCACTGGGCTTGTTGGACGATTCGGTGTTTTGCGATAAACTCTGGCAACTCGTATTCCCTTCGTCCGCACTCATCACCAGTTTCTCCAATGCTCGATCGCAAATTTGTTCTCGAAAACTCTGAGTTAGTTAAAGCAAATTGCACCCACCGTGGAGCACATGCTGAAATCGATCGGTTCGTCGAACTGGAAACGATCAGAAAAATAAAGCTGACTCAAGCCGAGGAGTTCAATCGCCAGGCGAACGCGACGAGCGCCAAGATCGGCGCCGCAGCACCCGACGACCGCGAAGCCATCAAGGAACAGGGCCGCAAGCTTCGAGAACAAAAGGAATTGGTTCAGTCCGAGCATGATGCATTGGACAAGGAAATTGCCGCAATTCTCTCGCGGGTCCCTAACATGACCCACCCATCGGCTCCAATTGGACGAGATGATCAAGCCAACTTAGAAATTGCTCGAGGCAAAACGCCAATTCCAACCTTCGGCTTCCAGCCCAAAGATCACTTGCAGCTCGGCAAACAGCACGACATGATCGACTTTGAGGCGGGAGCGCGCGTAGCAGGTGCTGGATTTTACTTCCTCAAGAATGACGCTGTGCTGTTAGAATTAGCCCTGCAGCAGTTTGCAATCCACTTACTGATCAAGCATGGATTTGTGCCGGTTTCTACGCCTGACGTCGCCAACACTGAGACGTTGCACGGCATCGGATTCATTCCTCGTGGGCCAGAAACTCAGATCTACAGCATTGAAAACACGGACTTGAATTTAGTCGCGACCGCTGAGATCACGCTCGGCGGTATGTACGCTGGCCAAACGCTCGAGGCCGAGAACCTGCCATTGAAACTCGTCGGCATCAGCCATTGCTTCCGAACCGAAGCCGGCGCTGCAGGCCGTGCATCGAAAGGGCTCTACCGAGTTCACCAATTCACCAAGATTGAAATGTTTGCGTTCACGCTACCAACTCAAAGTGATGCGGTTCATGAAGAACTCCGACAACTCGAATGCGATATCTTTGATCAACTTGAGATCCCCTTCCGAGTTGTTGATACGGCAACCGGTGATCTTGGCGGGCCCGCGTATCGTAAGTATGACTTGGAAGCCTGGATGCCAGGCCGAGGCAATGGTGGCGAATGGGGTGAAGTGACCAGCACCTCGAACTGCACGGACTACCAATCGAGACGACTCAACATTCGATCGCGAACCAAGAACGAAAAAGGTACGCAACTCGTTCACACACTCAACGGTACAGCCATCGCGATTAGTCGAGCGATCATCGCTGTCATGGAAAACCATCAGCAAGCTGATGGCACAATCCGTATACCTGCCGTTCTGCGACCTTGGATGGGTAAGGATCTGATTGGTTCGTCAACGTCATGACCATGCAGCCGTCATCTCTTTTCGATCAAAGGCGGTTGATTGACTGACAGAATGTAATCCTAGCTCCATTCGAATGGGTCGATTGGCTTATAATACATTTGCGTTTCTGGCTGTGGGCAGTTCTGCTAGTGGTTTTCGGCCAACGCTCGCCCTCTTGCAATAGTACTCTGAGGGTTCTAGTTTTCGCGTGCCTGATTGGCCTCGTATTCCTTGGATTGAGTTTCAGCGATTTTTTCATGAAAGCTATACTACAAACAACGCCAAAGGGATTGTACTGTGTGCCAGGGGACTTCTACGTCGATCCCGGATATCCTGTTCCTCGCGCTGTCGTTACGCATGCTCATTCGGACCACGCTCGCTGGGGTTGTGAACGCTATCTTGCCGCTAAGCCCGGCGAACATCTACTTCGAATGCGAATGAGCCAAGACGCAGAGTTCCGTTTTTTGGAGTACGGAGAGTCAATTACCGTCGGAGGTGTTCAAGTTAGTTTTCATCCCGCCGGGCACATTCTCGGTTCTGCACAAGTCCGACTGGAGTATCGCGGACAAATTGTTTTGGTCACCGGCGACTACAAGCTTGGTCCCGACCCAACTTGCGAAGCTTGGCAACCCGTCCAATGCCATTGGATGGTCACTGAATCCACTTTTGGTCTACCCATTTACCGTTGGCAAACTCAAGAGTCAGTCGTCTCATCGATCAACGAATGGTGGCGAGAAAGCCGAGACGCAGGCAAATGCTGTTTGCTATATGGATACGCGGTAGGCAAAAGCCAACGCTTAATTGCAGGACTTGACCCAACGATCGGAAAGATCTACTGCCACGGAGCGGTTGAGAAAGGGAACGAAGCTTATCGCAAGACTGGAGTCGCTTTGCCAGAGACCACTTATGTTGGTTCCATCGTTGGTAAGCATGATTGGCGCGGCGCGATGATCGTGGCGGTACCGAGCGCTCATGAGTCCTCGTGGACGAAAAAATTTGGACGTTGCAGTACCGCGATGGCAAGCGGATGGATGGCAGTTCGCGGCGCCCGTCGCCGTCGATCCGTTGATCGCGGGTTTGTGATGAGCGACCATGTCGACTGGCCTTCTCTGTTGTCTGCAATCGATGCGTGCAATCCCGAAACAGTTTTGGTGACGCATGGCTATTCGGCAACCGTCGCTCGATATTTGAACGAGAATGGGCGCGATGCCCGAGTGCTCGACGGACGAGGCCGAACAGAAGATGACGAAGATGCCGTCGACGGTGCAATGGCTGGTGACGAAAAGGAAGCGATCCTAGACATGGAGTCGCCATGATTCGTTTCGCAGAGCTGTATGCTTCGATCGATGCAACCACCAAGACGAATGAGAAACTCAGTGCATTGACCAATTACTTTCACGCAGCCAGTCATGAAGATGCCGCATGGGCCACGTTCTTTTTGTGTGGGTACAAACTTCGACAACTGGTTCCAACCAAACTACTCCGCCTCTGGGCAGCCGAAGAAGCAAAAATACCCGCGTGGCTTTTTGACGAGTCGTACCATTCCGTCGGCGACTTGGCCGAGACACTTACATTGATCGTACCGCCGGGCGAATTGTCCGATCATCTTTCACTGACCGATTGGGTCGAGAAGCGCTTGATGCCATTGCGCGCATTGAGCGAAGCTGCCCAACGCGATGCCGTCGTCACCATTTGGAAACAATCTCCGTCGCAAATGCGTCTGGTGATTTTGAAACTGATCACGGGAGCATTTCGCGTCGGGGTGAGCAAGTCGATTGTCACCCGTGCTATTGCCGAACATGCAGGAATCTCGTCTGATGTCATCTCGCATCGCTTGATGGGTTCATGGAAACCAACTGCCGCATTTTTTCGATCGCTCATTTCCAAGGAGGTCGAGGATACACTAGCCAGCCAGCCCTATCCGTTTTGCCTAGCGCATCCGATCAATGTTGAATTGGGGCCAGAAAGTTTAGGCGATGCAAAAGACTATGCGGCAGAATGGAAGTGGGACGGAATACGGGGACAATTGATCCGCCGCGCGCAACAAGTGTTTATTTGGTCACGCGGCGAAGACTTAATGGAAAACCGATGGCCAGAAATCGAATCAGCGGCTGAGTTGTTGCCGGATGGAACGGTCCTAGATGGTGAGATCTTAGCCTCGCATGGCGCAAATGCAATCCTTCCTTTTGCTCTACTTCAAAAGCGGATCGGTCGAAAATCGGTGAGCAAAAAGTTGTTGAAAGAGGTACCAGTTATCTTTCAAGCCTTTGATCTGCTTCAAGATAATGGCGAAGATATTCGATCGCTGCCATTTATGGAGCGACGCATGCGATTAGATGCATTGCTCTCGACCATCGATCACCCAAATCTTTGCGGAACACAGCTTTTGGAAGGCTCATCTTGGGACGCATGGGAAAAAACTCGCAATCAAAGTCGCGAGATGAATGCCGAGGGGCTGATGCTCAAGCGATTGGATGCTAGCTACGAAGTGGGGCGAATGCGAGGTGTTTGGTGGAAATGGAAAGTGTCACCATTCACTATTGATGCTGTCATGATTTATGCGCAAAAAGGACACGGTAAACGCTCCGGGTTGTATTCCGATTACACTTTCGCTTTGTGGGATGGAGATACGCTAGTCCCCTTTGCAAAAGCCTATAGTGGACTGGATGACTCCGAGATCAACGCGGTCGATCGATTTGTTCGCCAAAACACGCGAGAGGCCTTTGGTCCCGTTCGGAGTGTTGCACCTGCCTTGGTGATGGAAATCGCGTTCGAAGGTTTGCAGCGCAGTCCACGCCACAAAAGCGGGATTGCGACGAGGTTCCCTAGAATCGTCCGCTGGAGGCATGACAAAAAACCTGCTGATGCGAACACGTTAGCCGAGCTGATGAATCTGTTGCCTCCGTAATGCAGTACAGCGAGTCTGCTTCGATCACAACCGAACAAATCCTCGACCGAATACAACCATCACAGAACACCTAGGGAACGCGAACGGTTCAGATTGATTCATAGCAAGAAGAAAAAAGCGGACAGTCTGTCCTGCGAGCTGCTCAAACCCGCGATCACGAATCGTACGCCTCTGCAAACGATCAACGATTACTTTACCGCAAAGGGACAAAAGCCGTTTCGATTTCAACGCGAAACCTGGAAGGCTTACGATGAGGGTTGCAGCGGGTTAGTGTACTCTGCCACAGGCTCTGGTAAGACGCTGGCTGTATGGCTTGCTCCAATCCTACGTTGGCTTCGACAAAACCCCAGACGAAGCGATTGGAATCCAAAGTCTCCACCTCCATTGCGAGTCCTGTGGATCACGCCGCTTCGTGCTTTGGCTGCCGATACAGAAAACGCTCTGCGCTCGTCGATCGAAGTCCTTGGTTTGCCATGGCTATTGGAATCTCGAACGGGCGACAGTAGTGCGAGCCTGAAAGCCAAGCAACTCAAGCGTTTGCCAACAGCCTTGATCACCACGCCCGAGAGCCTTTGTCTGCTGCTGACACACGCGTCATTGCACCCGCAGCTAAGTGACATCGAAGCCGTAATCGTAGATGAATGGCATGAGCTGCTAGGTAGTAAACGCGGCGTCCAGGTCGAGCTGGCGCTGGCAAGACTTCGCAAGTTTAATCCCATTCTTCGAACCTGGGGGTTGTCCGCGACTCTTGGGAATCTCTCGCAGGCACGCGACGTGTTGGTCGGTGTTGAACCTCGACAAAGCGTAAAACTGATCGAGGGAACGTCAAAAAAACAATTGCAACTAGATTCCCTGATCCCCAAAAAGATGGATCGATTCCCTTGGTCAGGACACATCGGGACTCGAATGGTACCCCAAGTCGCAGCGTTGATTGAACAAGTGACCAGCACACTCGTCTTTGCCAACACCCGCTCCCAAACAGAAATATGGTATCAGCATCTACTACAACAGCGCTCCGACTGGGCGGGCCAGATTGCAGTACATCATGGGTCGTTGGACATCAGAGTACGTGATTGGGTGGAGAATGGGCTAAAAAACGGGAAACTACGAGCGGTGGTGTGCACCAGTAGTCTCGATCTAGGTGTCGATTTTTCAACTGTCGATCAAGTCATTCAGATCGGAAGTCCGAAGGGGGCGGCTAGGCTCCTACAACGCGCAGGCAGAAGTGGCCATCAACCAGGGGCGACAAGCCGTTTGACGTTCGTCCCAACCAATGCAATCGAACTGATTGAAATGGCTGCTGCCAAAGATGCGATTCGCAACAGCAATTTGGAAGCCCGGCCATTGTTGAGCAAACCGCTCGATGTCCTGGCACAACATGTTGTCACCATCGCGATCGGTGGCGGATTTACGTTCGCCGAACTGCTTGACGAAGTACGAACAACGCATTGCTTCCAATCGCTGAAACTGGAGGAGTGGCAGTGGGTGCTCGACTTCGTCGTCCATGGCGGAAGCTCACTAGAAGTCTATCCGGAATTTCATCGAGTCCAACTGGAAAAAGGACGTTACCAAGTTTCGAATCAACGCGTGAAGACATTGCACCGAATGAATATTGGTACCATCGTTTCCGACGCAGCCATGACAGTCAAATACATGAGCGGCAACACCATCGGAACCGTCGAGGAGAGTTTTATCGCGAAGCTCAAAACCGGAGACCGTTTCTTGTTTGCCGGCAAGCTCGTCGAGTTGGTAATCATTCGCGATAACGCCGCTTACGTAAAGCGATCCAAGGGAACTCCCGATACGGTTCCGCGTTGGATGGGTGGGCGTATGCCATTGTCGAGCGAATTAAGCGAAGCCCTACGATCCAAGATCCATGAGGCTGCAGATGAGCAATTCATTGGTCCTGAAATGAAGTCGCTGAAAGGGCTATTCGCTGTCCAATCGAAATGGAGCATCGTCCCCCGAAAGGACGAGCTATTGATCGAGCTGATTTACGATCGAGCGGGATACCAGGCTTACCTATTTCCCTTTGAAGGAAGGCTCGTCCATGAAGGGCTCGCTGCGTTGCTCGCGTTTCGATTGTCGCGAATTCAGAAAACGACATTTAGTATGGCCTGCAACGATCACGGTATCCTGCTCCAGTCGCCTCACCCCATTCCGATTAACAAAGCAATCGGGAATGGTCTCTTTTCTATCGATCAGCTCGCGGAAGACATCCGTCAAAGCATGAATTCAACCGAAATGGCCAAACGGCAATTCCGCCAAATCGCTCGAGTCGCAGGTCTGATTCAATCGGGATTGCCAGGACAACGCAAAAGCACCAACCATATCCAAGCCAGTAGCAATCTGTTCTTTGATGTGTTTTGCGAGTACGATCCGGAAAACCTATTATTAGAGCAATGCCGCCGGGAAGTCCTCGAGCAACAATTAGAAGTAACACGGCTGCGCGATACACTCGCCAGGCTAGAACAAGGAAAGATCAAGATCACACATCCACCGAAAGTAACACCGCTTGCGTTTTCACTCATGGTTGACAAGTTGAGAGAGAGATTAAGTAGCGAGACATTGGCGGAAAGGGTAGCTCGCATCCAAGCCGCTTTAGAGTCTGCCGCCGGAAGTGAGAGTTAAGTTGTGTCGAGCTTGTCCGTATCGCTAGAAGGAATCGAATTAGTTCTATTGCCAAAACGAGGGCTCTACTGGCCCGAGCAACAAACGCTCTTCATCGCCGATACTCATCTCGGAAAGGAGGCAACCTTTCGCAGTCAAGGTGTTCCGGTTCCGCGCGGGAGTACTCAAGGAACGTTATCGTCGATTTCACACATGGTACAGGAGAATCAAGCAACTCGACTGATTCTATTAGGGGATATGTTTCACGCTCGATCGTCGATCTCCGAAGATATCCAGCGTTTACTAGACGATTTCTTTGTCAAGCATTCCCAACTACGATTCACGCTCGTTCTTGGGAATCATGACCGCCACCTTCGAACGCTGCCACCGAATTGGCCGATTGAGATAGTGGCTTCCGGGAGCCAGTGCGGTCGGATATCCATTTCACACATTCCACAAGAACCCAGTCAAGGAAGCGACCTCTTGCTCTGCGGACACATCCATCCAGCGTATCGCATGTCGTCTCGGTTCGAATCCGTCGGAAAACTCCCTTGCTTCTGGCTGACGCAGCGGCAACTGGTCTTGCCCGCAATCGGCGAATTCACCGGAACCCAAACGGTGAAGGCAAAATCCTCCGATCGAATCTGGGTTATTGCCGACGAGCAAATTTGTGACGTATCCAAGTCCGTCCAGAGATAGAACTGATCAAAATCAAAGTGGACTGCACATCCAATGAGCCGTTCACTTTGGGCTGTTAGATTGCTCTCGAGGATACAACAAATCGGAATATTGATTGCACGTTGATTCTTTCTAAACCCCGGACGTTTTGAGGTCTAAGGATCGTTCGATGAATAAGTGGCGTAATCTTTCAGCTTGAAACGCAAAAAACGCAAGCTGGAAGCTTACGGAACATTCCCAATCGGACAGTTAATTATCGAACGACCCTAAGCTAAGTTGCAACCTTGCGGAACTGGATATACTAAGAAAAAGTCCTCCCTCTAACATTATCCAAGGAAACCATCGCATGAAGACTTTATCCCGGCGTTGCTTGATCAAGGCCGGCGCTTTCGCGTTCGCATTGCCCGCCATACCAAGCCTTTGTTTCTCAAATTTTGCTGCAGGTGCATCTGCCGAAGAATCCGATCCATGGCTTGGCTTGAAAGTCGGTGTAGCAACCTACTCCTTTAGAAGCTTGCCAATTGAAGAAGCGATTGCGGGTGTGAAACGCGTAGGTTTAAAGTACGTGTCGATCAAAAACGTCGAAAAACATATCGATCTGTCGCATTCAAAGGAAGAAAGACAAAAACGTACTCAGATGTTTCGTGATGCTGGAGTGATTCCATTGAGCGTTGGAAACATTTCGATGAAAAAGGGTGAAGAGGAAATTCGTGCCGCGTTCGAGTTCGCACGCGATATCGGAGTTCCAACGATCGTTTGTGCTCCGAGTCATGACGCTATTCCCGTGCTCGACAAACTAGTCAAGGAGTTCGACATCAAGCTGGCAATTCACAACCACGGCCCCGAGGACAAAGGCTTTTTCCCGTCTCCATTCGACGTCATGCGGGCGGTCGAGAAGTTTGACAAACGGATCGGGCTTTGTATTGACGTCGGGCACACGGCTCGTGCAGGTGTCGATCCGGCTGACGCGATCCTGAAGTGTCAAGATAGACTCTATGACGTCCATCTCAAGGATATTTCAGCATTGGGCAACAAGAACACCCCAATTGAAGCGGGACGCGGAATCCTTGATTCGAAATCAATTCTTGCAGCCTTGCTCAAGATCAAATTTCAAGGGCTAGTTGGTTTTGAATACGAAAAGGATGGAGCCGATCCAATCCCGGGTCTTGCTGAATCCATCGGGTACAGCAAAGGCTTACTCGCAGGCATGAAACCCTAAGCGCTCCTTGAGTATCGCTTATTCGGCTAGCGGTTTGGCCTCACTTTCGAAATCACGAGCAAGATAATCTATTCTTGTCTCGCGAAGAGTTACAGTTGGCCCGTTAGCTTGGCTTGAATATAGTAGACTATGAAACCAGCAAAGTACCCGAGCAACGCCCAGGGCGCAATCTTTCGGAGATACCACATAAAATCAATGTGCTCCAATCCCATCGCGGCAACGCCGGCCGCTGATCCAATAATCAGGCAACTGCCACCCGTGCCAGCACAGTAGGCAAGCATCATCCAGAAAACGTTGTTTTCGGGCAACGTGTACATTTCGATTCCGGCGGCTACTAAGGGGACGTTGTCGACAATTGCCGACACCAGACCAATGACAATGGCGACAATGGCATACGATGGGATAACAGCATCGAGCTGCATTGCAAGATTGCCCAGAAGACCGCTTGCGCCAAGCGAACTTACCGCTAACAAGATACCTAGGAAGAATAGGATACTCGACATATCAACTCGCTTCAAAACAGCGAGGACTCCGGTGCTTGAGCGGGTCACTTCATCCATCGTCCGTCCGACGATTTCAGAAATAAGCCATAAAATACTCAAGGCAAGAATCATGCCCAGGAACGGCGGAAGATGCGTATATGCTTTGAAGATCGGTACGCTCAAAAGACCACCTAACCCAAGAACGAGAAAGAGCATTTGTTGCCAGGGTTGAAGATTTTTTTCCTTTGATTCGTGTTTGGATACGTTGTCGAGCGGAAGATCACCTTTTATGTACCTCGACAAAACAAGCAATGGCACGAGTAAGCATGTGACACTGGCAAGAAATAATTGGAGCGAAACTTCGAAGGTTCCAATCTTGTGCTTCACCCATAGCATCGTGGTGGTTACGTCACCGATAACCGACCAAGCGCCGCCGGCGTTTGCAGCGATCACGACAATACCAACAAAGAGCTTTCGTAATTCTCGTTCATGAACCAATTTACGAAGCAACGAAACCATCACGATTGTCGTTGTTAAATTATCTAAGACAGCCGACAAAAAGAAAGTTAGCCACGAGACTATCCATAGCAGGGTCACCGTCTTTTTGGCTCGAATTCTGCTAGTCACAATCGTGAATCCCTCGTGTGCATCGACTAGTTCGACGATCGTCATTGCGCCCATCAGGAAAAAGAGGATTTGGGCAATCTCCGAAATGGAATGAAAGAGCTGACCCTCGATCAAATACTCACGATTGAGATGCTCCGAATGCTCGCCGCCAATCTTCTCGGAAAACCAATTTGGGACTTTTTCGATCGGTACAAGTTGATCAACATCGAGTGCGTAAAGGGTCCAGCATACAGCTCCGATAAATAGGGCTGACGCGGCCTTGTTCACATGGATCTGATGTTCCAGTGCGATGGCGATGTAGCCTAGGACGAAGACAACGATGATCGATGTTAGCATTCTTGATTTTGTTGAGGAGACCAGACGTTCTGGCAAGGTGTTCGGGTGATAAAATCGCAAAAACTGAAGGCGTGCTTTTCAGAAGTCGAATCAGACGGTGGATCCACGCATCTTTGGCGAAAAGGATGCTGAGCGGATTTTTGAACTTATATACCCTTTTTCCGTTTTTTAAGCTCCAAGACAAGCTCAAAACCACTGAATGATTTGCTTCAGTGAAGAAATCCTCGGACCATCGGTAAAAGGTAGCCCTAAAATCGCTTCGGACAATCAGACATCCTAAACTGGATTTTTTCTAGCCCTTGGTCCGATGCACACTTGGAGGTCAATTTTAAGTTATCTCAGGACTTCAATGCGAGTTTCCTGTTTCCCGGCTCAGTCCGCGTTCGAACCATGGATATATACACGTTATGACCAATGCCTTAAGAAGTGACGATGTAATCAGCCCTCCGATGACCACCGTTGCAAGTGGTCGCTGCATTTCTGCACCGTCACTATTCGACAACGCCATTGGCATGAATCCTAAACCTGCAACTAAGGCCGTCATCAATATCGGTCTAAGGCGAATGCCCGCGGTTTCGTTGCATACCGCTTCCAGTTGCATTCCTGCAATTCGAAGATTCTCCGCCGCATTCACCCATACTAAACCGTTCAAAACAGCGACACCAAAAAGTGCAATCAATCCAACGCCCGCCGAAATGCTAAATGGCATCTCTCGCAAGTACAACGCAATGATACCGCCCGATGCAGCCATCGGAACAGCCAGAAAAATGAGGCATGCGAGACGCAACGAGCCAAGACTCTTGTGCAACAGCAACATTATGATGACCAGTACGATTGGCGTGATGACGGCCAAACGAAGGCTCGCGGACTGCAAGTTTTCAAAGTCTTCTCCCCAGCAAATTTCGTGACCCGTTGGAACAGTCACTTTTTTGAGTACCGTTTCCTGTGCCTCCGTTACAAACGAGGCGACATCCCGACCGCGTACATTTGCGGAGATGAACGTACGACGACGATTGCTTTCATGCTCAATGGCAGGAGGTGTTTCCTCCAAACGTATGTCTGCAAGTTCCTTGAGTGGTACGGTTTGACCGCCAGATTCCGTTACAGGAATTAGCTCAAGCAGGAAAGGTTCTCTCGCCAAATTTTCGGCACACGAACCATGATGGGATATTTGGCCCGCCCCTCGAAAACCTGGCCGACGTGATACCCTCCCAAGGAAGAAACAACATCGAAAACGTTTGAGCGTCAATTCCGTATCGCGCAAGTGCATCTAGTTTCGTCTCGATCGTTAGTGTAGATAGATTGGCTTGGAAGTCCGCCTTAACGTCAACCGCTCCAGGTATATTTCGTAGGACCGCTTCAATCTGCTTGCCTTTTGAGTTAAGAACATTTAAGTCATCCCCATAAAGCAAGACGGCTACATCCGCTTTGACACCCGCCACCAACTCGTCGACACGCATTTCGATGGGCTGTGTAAAACCAAAAGCTACACCGGGCACATTCGAAGTCAGTATTCCAGACATCTCCTCAATCAACGTGTCGCGTGTCTTGGCTTTCGGCCACTCATGTACCGGGTAGAGCAGTACCCATACGTCCGTCTGATGAACACCCATCACGTCGTTGGCG